>Ga0209754_1000075_pt1 | contig 147365 bp, 112 predicted proteins | sample MesohylBB_FD_187295 | JGI IMG/M metagenome (GOLD analysis project Ga0209754, IMG submission 187295) | Host-associated microbial community of the marine sponge Aplysina aerophoba from Gulf of Piran - sponge mesohyl, lysed by bead beating... | ecosystem: Host-associated > Porifera > Sponge >... | reverse complement strand
TCGGGTGCGCCGTCACTCCTCTCTCGGAGACCGGCCACCCTTGGCTATCATTCAGGAACTCTACCGCGAGGGCTGAACAGCACAATCAACCCAGAGGTCAGGTGTCCAACTTTTGGGGGTCACTTCAGCACGAATACGAAATCGCCCGGTTCAGATTCCCGTCGTTCCGTACCGTATTCCGGCCATTTTGGGTCGGTTCATTGGGATACCATGCCAACGGCAAGAGCGGCAGATCGAGCAGTCTTGATTGAACTTAGGTGGTCTCTTGCCGTGATCCGCTCCTGAGGTACTCTGCCTGAGGAAGGGAAGCGCGTAGGCTCTGGTCATCGCGGCTCCGACCCCACTGCACAGTGTTGCATTATCGCAGGCGTGCCACGTTGTTGCATCTGCAATTATGCAACACCCTGCAGAGTACCCCGTGTATGTTGAACGCTAACGGTCCCGGCCGATCCTCCTCACCACCACCTCCCCGGTCGGGTCCCGCGCCACGACCAGGTCCGCGGGTACGCCCGGCCCGATCCGCGCGCTCCCGTCCGCGGCGCGATGCTCCTCGCCGGCGATCACGAAGAGTCCGTCGGCCGCGACCGTTTCATGGGCCTCCCCGTCCGCCAGATCGCCCACCTCCACGATGGTCGGACCCGACCGCGTTAGGGGGTCGTCGTACTCGATGAGCACGTCGGCCACCATCGGCGGAAGACGCGGCGCGATCAGCGTGCCCCCGGCCAGCAGGAGGTCGCTCACCATGCGCCCGTTCGGAGGCAGCCCGTCGTAAAGGGCGAGGTCGACCTCCGCGAAGCTGCCGTCGGCGATCGACCCGAGCGCGGACAAGATGCCGACGAAATTCACCATGCGCAGACGCTGCTTCTGCGGATCGTCCGGCCATCCTCCGGACTCGATCAGAATCGTGCTCGCGCCCCAGGCTCCCATAAGGTCGCCGAAGGCCCGTCGGTTGAAGGCGTCGTCGTAGCGGGTGACGTGCTCGCCCACCAGCGGCTCGACCGCCGTGCGCACCACCCCGCACACGCGCATCGCCGCGCGCCGCCGCTCGCTGACCTCAGCTTCGTTGTTGTGGGCCGGCGCCAGGAGCGCGATGGCCGCCATGCGGTCGGAGTTCCCGACGCGAAAACGCGGGCTCTGGTCGTGCAGGTTGAAGCCGAAGGCGGGCCGTATCCGGTCGTGGGCCGACTTCAGCGCGCGCCCTTCGGGGGTGGCGAGGCGTCGGGCATCCCGGTTCACGTCGATCCCGGCCGCGGTGTGGCGCTGAAAGCGGGACGCGCCGTCCGGGTTGAGCATGGGAACGAAATGGAGGCTCAGGCGGCGGGACAGCGCTCGAACCAGAGCGTGTTCCGGGTGCCGGGCCAAGAATGAGAGGATGTCCGCCAGCGCCATGGTCGCCGTGCTCTCGTCCCCGTGCATCTGGGACCAGGCCAGCACCCCTGCTTCACCCTCGCCGAACGACACCATGCGGATGGGCCGACCCTCGGCGCTCTCGCCCACCCTCTCGCACGCCAGCGCCGCGCTGCCGTTCAGGATGGGGTCGAGGATGGTCCAGTAGGCGTCGGGCGCAAAGCGTCGCTGGTCGAGCCCGCTTACGCGCGCGACATCATGGAGTGCGCGCAGCTCCGTGGTGAGTTTCGGCACCGGCTGGGCTCTTCGGAATCGGTTCTCGATAAGGGGATGCCGGGGCTGACGTTTAGGCTGTCGAACCGCGGGGGCTGAATAATGGCGGCGCCTTCGCCGCGCTGTCCAGACGCGGGCGGGGTGGCGGCCCGCGCCCTGCTCTCGGTCCTATCCAACCAACCGGCTCGATCGCTACCCCGAGGTCCATTAACCCGGGGACTCGCCGACCGGCACCATTCGCGGCCCTGCGGCTGTCGGGATTCGAGGTGCTCAAACGTTGTTGTGAATGGAGATGCGCGTTGGACGCGAATGCGAGCGGGAGGATGACTGGGATGTCATGGACGACTGGTCCGCCGGGAGATGGTCAAGAACGAGCGCTCGGTACCTGTGCGCCTGCAGGTGTTCGACGACAGGTCCCAGGAACGCTCAGCCCCGGTGGCGGCGGATGATCGCGGTGCTCGCCTCCGCGAATACGTGGGCGGAGATACAGGCTGTCGCCGGTGACCGCCGGTGTATCCTGGCGCGGGATCAGGACGAGCTCTTGCGGCTAGCCGGTGGCGCCGACGCAGCCGTACTCGAAGCCGAGGAGCTGTTACCTGTTCTTCGCGTCGTTCGACACATCAATCGAGATCATCCACTCCTGCCCGTCATTCTCATCACCGAGCAGGGCTCAGCTGACCTTTGGCACCTCGCTTCTGTTTCTGTCGAGGCTGTTCTCTTCGAACACCAGATCATCGCGCGCCTCCCGGTCGCGTTGAAAAGGTCTGTCGGAATGGCCTTCGAGCTTCGGGCGCTGGCGGAGGACTGCATGAGGAATGAAGTGATCCCGCCGTCAGCCCGCCGTATCTTGACTTCTGCCCTGTCCACCGCCCCACCACCGCGCACGGTCATGCATCTGGCTCGTCTCGTGAACTCCGACCCATCCACGATCCGTCGGCACTGGCGCCGCGGTGCCAATTCTCACGGGATCCAGCGGCTAAAGGATCTGTTGGATTGGATCGTTCTGCTACACGCGGTCTCGGCGAAACGCCCAGGTCTTAGCTGGCGGTTCGTCGCCAGGAGCATCGGAACGCATGAGAGTACCCTGAGACGCCTATCCCACCGTTGCGCGGGCGAAACGCTTGGTTCTCTGAGCTCTGACGGAGCCGAACGACTGATTGAGCGCTTCGCTAAGGCTCTTGGAGACTCATTCTGCGCGAAATTGCGTTGAGATGCGCGTTCTTGATACTTGTCCGCCCGCGCCCGACTTGGCTAAGCTGATGGCGGAAAACGGAATTGGCAGATTCGACCGGATCTACAAACGAGGGGTCCGTGACAAGCCACAGGAGGAAGGTTCGGAAGGGACGGTTGGTCACGACGGTCAGTGCCCTATTCGTAGCGGTCCTTGCTCTCGCAAGCGAACCGGGCAAGGCGACTCTCCGGCCTCCGACGGGCTCTTGTCCAACAATCCGCTGTGTCCCGAACTGTGACGAGAGCTGTTGCAGCGGCTCGAACTGCTAGGCCGTTTGTCTGAAGGAAGCATGTGCGGATGACCAAGATGCCGTGACTCGATTATAACCGTTTATAGGACCGTACCCTGCCCAACCCTGCAAGGAGACCCCCCTGATGAGCCTTCCAGCCATCCGCCATGCGATAACGCACAAGCAACCCATTTCCGCGACGTATCGCGGAAAGCACCGGATACTGTGCCCTCACGTCGTCGGAAGGAAGAACGGTGTTCTGAACGTCCTCAGCTACCAGTCCGGGGGAGAAAGCGCCAGCGGACTCAGCCCCAATCCAGCGGACAACTGGAGGTGCATGCGCGTCTCAGAGTTGCGGACCGTGGTCTCGTCGTACACCGAGTGGAAGACTGCACCCAACCACACACGGCCGCAGACATGCGTCGATGATGTGGATACAGAAGTAGACTACTAGGTCACGGAGTTCCTCCACGCAGCGTACTCGCGGGCTGTTTCTCGGCAATCAGGCCATCTTGGAGTTACCCCGATTTGGTGGACACTTTCAAGCGTTGGTTTTCAACGAGGAGGTGTTACCATGGCAGGAAGTGGAAGGAGGTACGCGCCTGAGTTCAAGGCACGGATGGTGGAACTGGTTCAGGTGAGCCGAAGTCTGGACCGCCTGGCGCATGTCACCCCTCAAGCTTTGTCCCCTGTCCAGGCGCTATTTCTAATTTGTAGAGCGAGAAGGGATCTCCATTCTTCGAGCCCGTGGTCGTGGCGTGCGCGAGATCGCCCGGCAGCTGGGCCGCGCAAGGATGGATCCAGATTCCTGATAGTCCTTTTAGGAGTGGGCCGGGGTTCGCGGCAGTCATTCTGCGCGAAACTGCGGTGAAGTGCGCGGTCTTGTTACTTGTCTCCTCCGCCCGACTCAGGTACGTCTGACTCAGGTAGATCTATCTTGATTAACGATTGGCAGATCCGCTTGGAGAAGCGTTTGATGACGTCAGTGGGCGCCCTCTTTGTCGCGCTCATTGCTCTCGCAGGTGCGCCGGCTGAGCCTGTGGTTCCATCCTCTGGGAGTTCTTGTAGGAACGCAGGCGGCTGCTCCACCACTTGTGGGGGCGACGAGTGCGAGGAAGTTGGCGAGTGCAGCACCTCTTGTACAGCAATCTGTAGTGGTGGGCTGTATTGGGTCGGATGCGAGCCTGACGATTAGTCTTGGCAATACCGCAGGTGGCGACGCAGTGAAACCCGGTGGCATGATGGCGGGAAGAAGGTTGCGAATGTTATCTAGACGCCCCCAGTTCTCTGTCCGGTTTTGGGACGCTGAATTCGAGAAGGAGCGATCGAAGGCGGGCGTGCGTCTATTGACCTTGCTCTTTGTCTTGCTCCTTTGCGCCCCGCCGCCGATACATTCACAGGACGCATGCCCGACGCCATGGCGGCTAGATGAGGTCCTGCGGATCGGCTCCGTGGAAAGCACGGACCTCGTTGCCAGCGTCCTGGATCTTGCGCTCGGGCCCGACAGCGTGCTCTATGTCGCTCAGGCAATGGTGCCTGCGGTTACGGTTTTCTCTCTTGATGGTCAGGTGCTTCGTCGGATCGGTCGTGCGGGCAACGGGCCGGGTGATATCCAGCTTTCGGTGACAGGCGTAGGCTGGATCGGAGACACACTCTGGGTAGCCGACCTCAATCGGATCCAGTTGTTTCGCACTAACGAGCGAGTGCCGGAGCAAGTCATCCAGTTCTCCAGGGGCGTGCCCGAGGAAGGGTCGCGCCTAGCCCCAGGCCGCATGCTCGCGGACGGTACTCTCGTTGGTAGGCGTCGCATCACCGACGGACGGGTCTTCTCATCGCGAGGCGCCAACCCCGGGCTTGCGCTGCGGCGCCTCTCGCGATCCGGCGAAGTCCTGGACACGATCGCCATGATGGGTTGGTCGGGCAACGCCGTAGAGAATGAGAGAGACCCTCGGCTGTTTCCTGGCCGACACCCGCTCCGGGACCTGCCCGTTATCGGATTTAGGGGACCCCTGACGGCGCTCAAGCCGGACGGCTCCGCAGTCGTACAAATCGGGAAAGTGCATGAAGACGCAACTCCACCGACCTTCGACCTTCTGGCGATTTCGATCCATGGGGACACGCTCCTGAATCGGTCCGTAGAGTACGAACCGCGCGAAGTCACCTCCGCGATGGAACGCCGCTTGGCGGACGAGTATGCAGGGTGGCGAGCCGGAGACTACGCATCCTCGACCCGAAGCCCTCAGCTAACGGAGTCAACACTTGAGCGTAGGCGCCGCGCGGCTCGCAGAGTTTTCTGGGTTCCGGAATACCATCCCCCGGTCAGGCAGGTAGTGGCAGGAACGGACGGGACGATCTGGTTGCTTCGAGAGATGCGTGAAGACCGCGTTGACCTGTGGGAGATCTACGACTCGGATGGAACGCGAGAGGGTACAATAGAGGTTGGGCACGGTCGGAGTTCCCTGAGACCTTGGCATCCTCGTCTCGCTGTTGCCCTCGTGAGCCGCAACGAAGTCTGGGGAACCACGTTCGACGAATACGAAGTCCCATACATTCACCGGTACTTGGTTGATCGGACATGCACACCCTAGGAAACTGTCGAGATCCCGTGGTTCATTTGGGAGAAAGCGATGTTGCACCGCTGACAGGCCCGGGCTTGGAGCGGGTATGGCGGGCGACCGCTCACCTCGCCACCCAGACCACGCCCGCCGATATGCTCCAGAGCGACCGCTCCGCGCCCACGCCCGGAATTGAGTCCACCGGCCCCGAGCGGTCAAACCTGCCGCGCACCACGAGCGTCGCGTCCCGCCCCAGGTGTGCGAGCACCGTCGCGGATGCCGCATATGCGCGGGCCGCCGTGGCGTGGAGGGCCAACTCCGGGGCCACGAGCTCCGGCTGGATCCGACCGAAAACCCCGGAGTCCGGAATCGTGCCCGACGGGTCGTAACGCGAGAAGCTGCCTCCCACCGAGAGGGCCACGCGCTCCGACAGCCACCGGGCAGCCTCCAGGCTCACGCCGGGGCTCGCGTCGGCGATGTCCTCCGTGACCTGCACGAGGAAATCCCGGCGCAGGCGCGTCTTTCGGCCGATCGAGACCCGGAGTCCCGCGATCCAGACGGAGTCGGCGGCGGCCGCCCGCAGATCCACGGATCCAGTGAACGTTCGCTGCCGCGCCCGGAATATCGCGCCCTGACCCTCCAGGTCCCGGCGGAACGCGTCGCCGTCCAGCGCGGCATAGCGGGCCGACACCACCGCCCTGAGGGGTCCCGCGCGGCCGAGGGCATCGAGTCCTACTCTCCAACCCTTCGCCTCCCATCGGTTCGGCACCTCGTCGGTCAGGCGTGAGCCTACATGGACGTTGTCGAGGTGCTCCCGCTCGCCGTGCATCACCCAGTGCCACTGGCCCAGGCGCCCCGCGAGCCCCCCGCCCACGGCATAGTTGTTTCGCCCGACATTGCGCGCGACGATGCTGGGGCCGGCCGCGCGGCGCGGCTCCGGATCCCCGAGGCCATCGAGCTCCACGACCTCCGTTACGATCCCGCCCGGCAAGGCGATTCGGCTGTTTTCGTTCGCTTCGGACCAGCGCCCGAAGGCCGAGACCGAGAGGCCCGCGTCGGACAGGACGCGCAGCAAACCGAAGTTCAGCGCCGGTGCCGATGCCCGTCCCAGCCGTGCCGCGCGAGCCTTGCGCGTGCGGTCGTCGCTCATCTCGAGGCCGAGCCCGGCTCCGATCGCCCAGGGCCCCGCGCGCCATCCATAGGCGCTCTCCAGTCGTACCCGCACGTGCCGCATCGGCGGGGTTGTGGTGTCGGTGAACACGAAGGGATCGGGCGAGTGGCGCACCAGGTAGGTGGCGAGCGAGCCCACGTCCGAAATCGTTTCGTCGGCGACGACTCGTCCCGCGACCCCCGAACGCTCACCCAGCGGTTGCCAGCGGAGCGCCGACAACTGGACGGCACGATGGTCGCGCGCGTCGAGGGGTCTACGGTACTCTCCCACGTCGCCGCCGCCCCGGAACCGGATCTCGCCCCAGGCGTCCTCCGCCTCACGAGCCAGCGCCGCGGGCGTCCCCGTGCTGCAAAGCTGCCCGACGCGCGGAGCGGGGGCGTCGAGCAGCCGGAGCGACGGGGGCGCGGACGGTACTTCGCGCTCCCATGTGCCCAATCGCGCAAGCGGGCTCCACGCCGTCATCCAGGCGGGAGTCTCCGGCGACCGGACGGGCGTGAGCGGGTCGGCCGACTGCGCGGCGGCAGGCTGCGGCGCGGCGAGAACCATCACGACCACGGCGGTTGCGAAGCGACCTCCGTCGACCCGCCAGCAATTCGGTCTCGATGAGCGCACCCTGCACTTCGAGGTCACGGGTTCGCCCCGCCGCCGGCAGGATCCCGCGCTGGTCCCAGGAGCCAGCCCAGCCTGAACGCGCCCTCCAGGCCGAAGCGAAGTCCCCTGTTGAAGCGTGGGCTCTGGTCTTCGTTCCCGCGCGTCCCCGGCCGGTCCAGGGCGTTGAAGGCCCAGAGCGATAGCCGGCCATCGAAGGGGAGATCCAGGGTGACCTGGAGGTTCAGGAACCAGTCCGGTGCGATCTCGTCGGGACGCGTGAAGACGTTGGTGCGCGGCTCGCGGAGGTCCGCGAACCCGGGTCGGCCCCGGTCTGCCGCCGGCACCCGGACCATGTCGCCGCCGCGGGTGATGTATCCCACCCACGCCAGCGTGTCCGTCTGAGCGACATTCTCGACCTTCTCGTACACGAAGTGCTGCACGGTCCCCGTAATCACGAGCCCGAGATCCGGCTGGTGGTGCACGAGCCGGTAGGTCAGCAGCGCGCGCACGCCGGTCTGTTTCACGCTCTCCCAGAACGGCGCCCGTCCGACGCGCTCGTCCATCTGGAACGAACCGAAGCGCGTGCCGAAGTCGAGGCCGTCCTTCAGCAACTCGGTCTCGATGAGCGCGCCCTGTACTTCGAGAGCCGTGCGCAGGGGACGCAGCTGTGGGAGCCGCGCCGTCAGCTCGAGGCCCCTCGCCGCCAGCGTGAGGTTGTTGTCCGGGATATCCAGTATGACCGGAGTGGAGTCGCTCGCCATCGGGGGGTCGCGAATCTCCGGACGAGCGCCGGTGCCGATCGTCGAATCCGACAACTCGTACCGGTCCCGATAGATGACGGCCGGAGTGGACCGGATCCCCACCCCGCCCTCGGTCCGGTCCCGAAACGCGGTCACGCTCACGGACAGATCGGGCGCGGGAGCCACCTCGATCCCGGCTTCCGCCTTCGTCGTGCGGGAGAATCCCAGGGCCGGGTTGTCCGGGTTCTGAATGAAGGTGGTCAGGACGGCCAGCCGCTCCGCGGGATCGGGCGCGAACCAGTTCACGTTCACAACGTCGTAGAACTGCCGCGCGGGGCTGAGTTGTCCGAGAGACGGCTGCTTGGCGGTCCGGCCGACTCCGGCCCGCAGGCGCAGCCACGGCCGCGGGGAGAGCTGCGCGTTCAGCCGCGGCTGGAGCACGCCGTCCCGCACGCCGGAGGCCCAGTGCCCCGCGTCGTGCAGCAGGTCCAGCCGGAGGCCCGCCTGCACGTCGTAGCTCCACCGTCCACCGAGCGCGTCCACGACACGATCGTCCAGGTAGACGGCGCTTGCCGCTGCCGCGCCGAGGTCGTCGAAGCGCCGGGGTCGGTCGAAGCCCTGGACGCCGTTGAAGCTCATCTGCGGGGGAAACTCGATGTCGAACTGGTAGCCGGGCCCGGCGTTCCACTCGCGCCGCAGGACGGTCCCGGCGCGGACACGGTGATCGAGACCGAGCCAGCTCGTCCGGCGGTCGGCTTCGAGGCGCGTGAAGACCTGGCGGACATCGCCGTCGATGGCCACGCGGCTCTGGTAGGTTCCGCCGATGAACCGTCCGATGGAGCGGCCCGCGGTCACCCGGTCGGTAAAGGGCATCGCGCCGCGCGCGCGAGGAGCCTCCACGAACGAACGCTGCCGCGTGAGATCCAGCGCGCCCGTGAACTCGAGCAGGAACCCGGGTGAGAGGCTGAGTCTGGCGCGTTCGGAGATGCGCAGGCCCCGGTCGCGGCTCCAGGACGAAGCCCCCGGCGACACCACGGAGTCCTCCGGGTTGTCGTGGACGACCTGAAAGAGGTCCAGGCGCGTGTCGAGGCGAAGCCTGGGGATGGGCTCGCTCCCCGCGCCCGTAGCGAACGCCTCGCCCACGTCCGCCCTGTGAGAGAACTGGCTCGAGAACCGCACCGACTCGTTGTCGTTGAAGCCGGGGCTCGGGCGCGTACCGGTGACGTCCAGCGTGCCCGACATCGCGCCGTCGGCCGCGAGGCTCCACCCGCCGACGAAGCTCCCGCCAGCGGTGAAGGGGTCGAAGATGCTCTCCAGACGTGGCTCGAAGGCTCCCGCGCGCGTGTCCACTACGATGACGCCGTGGCTCAGGTCGCCGAAGCGCACCGACGGCACGCCGCGGATCACCTCGACCCGCTCGAGCGTCGTCGCGGGGATGCGCCTCAGGTCGATCCCTCCCCCCGCGCTCGTGGGGATGCGCAGCTCTCCGCGAGGGCCCAGGCTCTGCAGGTTCGCATTGTTCGAGATGGGAACGCCGTCCATCACGATGAGCGTGCCGAACGACGCGAGCTCGGCGGGCGACGGGCCGCTTCCCACGAGGCTCAGCACGGAGCTGGTCGGTACGGTGCGGAGCGAGATCTGTTCGACATTGTCCAGCCCCGGCGGCCTCAATACGGCCCCGGGTACCAGCTCCAGGAGCCCGGACAGCGAGGTGGCGGTTTGAACGTCGATGGCGTTCTGTCCGATCACGCTCGCGGTGCCCAGCTCACCGCGGGCCCTGGACACGGGATCGGCCGTGACCGTGACACCCTCGAGCCGAAGCGGAGACGTGGCGAGCGCCACATCGAGCTCCATGACCCCGGCCGTGGGCATGGCGAGCCGGACGCGGGCCGCGGCGTATCCGATCATCTCGACGGAGAGGACCTGGGGACCCGGCGGGACGTCCCGCAGCCGATAGCGCCCGGCCGAGTCCGTGACCACGCCCAGGTTGAGCCCCTCGATCGACACCACCGCGCCCGCGATCGCCCGGTTGGTGCCCTGGTCGGTCACGACGCCTTCCAGGCCGGTTTCCGTCTGTGCCGGGACCGGAGCGGGCGGGAGACCTCCGCCGAGTAGCAGGAGGAGGCCGAGGCGGAGGGAGCGCGGCCGCAAGGACCGGTAGCTCATCCGCCCGGAACCAGGAAACGAATCTCCTCGGGGCTGCGGCTGGTGACGGGGCCGCGCACGTCGAGCGACGCTCCGTCCTTGACCAAGAGAGCCTCCTCCCCCACGAGCAGCGCCACTCGCTCCGCTCTCTTGGGGATTTCCACCCGGATGCTGGCCCCCAGAACCGTAACGTCCAGCCGGCCGGGCTCACTCCGGAACCGCGAGGCAGCGGAGCCGAAGACACCCGCGTCGGTCCCGTCAACGAACACCACGCGGATCTCGGTCCCGGGGAGCACTTCGTGGAGCGCGATCCGGACCGGCTCGCGCGTAGCTTCCAGGAAGATTCCGGCTTCGGCCGGAGGGGTCGGAAGGGCGGCGGTCGACTCGTCGGGCTCTGCGCGGGAGGGTGCCACAGCCTCGCTCTCCATGCCCGGCATGACCTCAACGGGCGCATCGCCCGGCTCGTCGGCGAGAAGCGCCACGATCCGTTCCCACGCGCGTCCGGCCCAGCCGTACAATGGAGATGCGGGGGCGAAGGCGGAAACACCCGCGAGGACTGCAACGAGCAGACACGCCGCCAGGCCGCGTAGGCGCCCGGTGCGTCGCCGCCTCGTCCGCACACGCCGCACCACCTCCCCCCAGGCCGCCTCGACATCCGGAGCGGGATGCAACTCGCCGATGGCTCCCCGAGCCAGATGGCGAAGTGTCGCGAGCTCCTCGTGCACCGCCGAACAGGCGGGACACCCCTCCAGATGGCGCTCCACCTCACACCGATCCTCGGGAGAGAGCCAGGCCTCGACGTAGGCCTGGAGCCGGCCTTCAGGAATATGATTCATGACAGTACCCCTGTTCCCGCAGTTTGGCACTCAGGCTTCGTCTGGCGCGGGCCAGCAGAGTCGACACCGAAGTCGTCGAGACTCGCAGATGCTGAGCGATCTCGCGTTGGGAAAACCCCGCTACGCTCATCTCAAGCAGCTTCCGCGCCCGGTCGTCCAGTGTATCCAGCGCCGTCCGCACGGCGCGAATGCGCTCGCCCCGTTCCACCTCCTCGTCGGGCAGCGGAGTTGGCTTGACCCACTCCAGTCGCCAAAGCCGGAGACGTCGTCGCGTTCCTTCTCGCCGCAAACTGTCGCGAAGCGCGTTTCCCGCCGTCCGGAAAAGCCAGCGCCTGAGTTCCTCGCGAGATCCCCGGACGTTCTTCACAACCATACGCGCGAACGCTTCCTGGGCCGCGTCCGCAGCGAGGTCCGGATCGCTCGTCATGGCGCGGCAACGCCCCAGAAGCGCGGGATAGACCTCTTCGAAAAGTTCTCTAGGGTCCACCCGCTCGCTCCGGGACGGTGGGCGAGGGTCCGAGGTCACAGCCTCGGATCCAGACGCGTCCCTCCCTAGAGAAGGAACGTTTCAGGAGGGCGTTTCGTGACAAGCGGGCGGGTCGGAGAAGGCAATGAGCGCGACGAGGGTCGGGCTTGCTGTGCGCAAGCGTTCGCTTGGAAACCTTGATTCGCGGATCTCGGAGCGGACGACCGAGAACCCAAGCGACGGAAGGTGCAAAAGTATGCGCACCGCCCGGAGCGTCGGCAAGGGACCAGGAAGGATCTCGGAGACGATGAACCACAGGGAAGCTGGTGATTGTGCCAGGCCGGTTACGACATGGGCAGGCCAACAGGGCACCGCTCGCGCTGTCGTATTTCGTGGTACTCAAACGTTGTCTTGCGTGGTGATCATGTGCATCGAGGCGTTGGGCGACATGGAGGTGGGCGCGTGACTGGAATCAGCCGGAGGGGTCGAGGCAAGGTCGAGCCTGCGTCGCAGGGCGGACTTGCGATCGGTCGTTGGCGCACATTGACGGTATTGACCGTGGTTCTTGCTGGTCTGTCGGCTCTGCTTGCGACTCAGAAGCGGCAGCTCCGTGCGGAGGCGGAGGCGCTGCGGGAGACGGTCCGGCGGCAGGTAGATTTTCCGCACACGGGCATGGTGGTCCCCGCATTCGACGGTGTAACGCTGGAGGGTGACGAGGTGAGGATCGGTGTGGCGGCGCCGGGAACCCGACAGATCCTCTTCATGCTGGACACCCGGTGCGGGAACTGCCTCGTCACGCTCCCGGCATGGAACCGGATGGCGGAGGCAGTCGCGCACGACGATGCATCCGTCGAGGTGTACGGGCTGTCCCTGGATCCGGCACCGGAAACCCGGGCCTACGTGGAGGAGCACGGACTCGGCTTCTCGGTGGTTCTCTTCGACGACGAGCGCTACCGCGAGTTGTACCGGGTGCGGGGCATTCCAATCACGCTGGTGGTCAATGAGATCGGGGCAGTCGAGTACGTGAGGCTCGGCTCGATCTTCGGTGAGTGGGCCGATCCCGTCGTGGACTCGGTCGTGACTGCGGCGGTGGCGGGACGATGATCCCTTGAGCGCCGACGTGGCGGAAGCTTGGCGGTTGGAGGTCGCGCCGGAGCACGAGGCTCCGGTTTTTTTCACCTTTGGTTGGAGGTACTCATGAAGAAGAGGGTTGCGGTGGTTCGCCAAGTGCTGTTGGGGCTATTGGTTGCCTCGGTCATCACGTTCGGGAGCGTCGAGGTGGCGCGCGGACTTGGAGGGACGGCCCGAGCTGAGTGCACCGGCTGCCCTGACGACGATTGGTGCACCCAATGCTGCAAGGGTGAGCCTAGCCTCTGTCTGGAACCGGACCGGCAATGCATGTGTGGGTGAAGTTGTAGGGAAGCCTTGTCTCTGGGGCGGCGATCGCCGCCCCAGAGATCCGGTACGGATCGAGGTAGAGACGGCCTTGAACAGACGGCCGTGTGAATCCCGTAGGAAGGGGCGGACCATGGCACGCCGGCAGACCGGTCTCTTCCCGATCTTCGCTCTCGGCTGCTTCCTTGCGAGTTGTTCGCCTGGCGACGATCCCGTCGAACTTCGGCCTCCGCCTCCGGACACTACCTCTCGCAGCGTCGGAGACACGGTCCAGCGAGGGAGCCTGACCGTCACGGTTACGGCGGCTGGCGAAGCGAGTCGGGCTCTCGAGGCTCTCGGGCGTCCAGCCGACCGCGTGCCGGAGGCGCACGTCAGAATCCGCCGCGTCGGCGAGTCGCCGGTCGAGGTGGGCACTACGGACTCCCTCGGGGAAGTTACCTTCGCGGGGCTTCTGCCCGGGCGATATGACATCACCTCCCTTCGCCTCCTGAATGCAGACGAGACGGCCCGGATCAACGAGGCGGACTCGGCCCTGAGCGGCGTCAACGCTTTCGGGGGCGGCAACCGCGTCCAGGTCCAGCCGCCGTCCAGCACCGCGGACGTCGAAGCGGTGGCCGGTCGCCGAGGCTCCCTCGTAATCAGCGAGGTCCATGACTGGTCGCCGCGCGAGATCGGTGGACCCACTGTCCAGTATTCGCTGGCCAAGTATGTCGAGGTCTACAACAACGCGGACACGACCGTGTACCTGGATGGCAAGATCATCGCCCAGGCGTTCGATTTCGTGTGGGAAAGCGACGCTTCGCCAGACCGCTGCGTCGACTATGAACGCTGGCGGCTCGATTCCGAAGGCATCTGGGCGCAGCGCGTACTCCGATTCCCCGGCTCGGGACGGGAATACCCTGTCCTGCCGGGTCAGGCCCGCGTAGTGGCGCAACAGGCGATCAATCATGAGGAACTCTATCCCGGATCCGGACTCCCGGACCTCTCGCGGGCCGATTTCGAGGTGTTCGGCATGGGTCAGGACATCGACAATCCGGCCGTGCCCAACATGGAGCACGTCGGGTTCAGGCCTTCCGTCGACCCACTGGGAAGGGGGTTGCTGCTGAGTTCCATCCCCATCCTCGTGGTGGTTGACAACGTCGACCTTGAGTCTTTGCCCACAGACAAGCTGCCCCTGCAATATCCGGACTACCACCGGTTCCCCGGTGAGGCGATCCTGGATCTGGTCACGACCCAGCCGGTTCCTCGAGCCCACCTGACCTGGCGCTTTTGCGAGCGCCTGGTTAGCGGAGTGTTCGATCGTCAGGTAGCCATCATCAAGGATGAGTTCGCCGGCAACTCGATGCATCGGCGCGTGCTCGGCACGACCCGCACCGGATACCCCATCCTGCAACGCACGAAGACGAGCGCCGTGGACCTCGTGCGGGGTGCAAGAAGCCCGGGGCGGGTGCCTTAAGGCTCTGTCCGAGATGTCCGCCGGTCAGTACAGGAGATACCGTTCCCGCACCCGCCGGAATTCGATCAGGTCGGGCTGCCATGCGGCGCGCACCTCCTCCAGGGACGCGCCCGCCTCAACCGCCAACCGCAGGCGATCGGTGCCCGCGAGCCGGTCGAAGGCGGCTTCGCGCCATTCCCACCGGTCGCCGGAGAGCGCGGCAGCTTCGATGAGCGCGGCCACCGCGGCCTCGGTGGGGTCGTAGCCCGGATCGGTGGCGACCAGCCGCACGCCTCCCACCTCGACTCCGCCGTGCTTGCCGTCGCCGGGGTTTTCCGGCACGAAGCGAACCGCCTCGAAGCGCACACCCGGGAGGCCGTTCGCCATCAGGTTCGCGGCCAGCGCCTCTCCGTCCAGCCAGGGGGCCCCGATCTGCTGAAAGGCGATGGGCGTGCCCCGGCCCACGGATAGGTTGGTCCCTTCGAACAGGCAGGTGCCCGGATAGTGACGGGCGCTCTCCACCGAAGGCATGTTCGGCGAAGGCGCCACCCAGGGCAGCCCGGTGTCGGTGAACCAGTCGCTCCGGCTCCATCCCGACAGCGGAGCCACGCCGAGCTCCACGTCCACCCCGAACTCGCCCTGGAAGAGCCGCGCCAGTTCGCCCGGCGTCATCCCGTGGCGCATGGGGATGGGGTACATGCCCACAAAGGAAGCGAACGCGGGATCCAGCACGTTCCCCTGCACCTCGGCGCCCCCGATCGGGTTGGGCCGGTCCAGCACCACAAAGGGGATCCCGGCTTCTCCGGCTGCCTCCATCGCCAGCGCCATGGTGTAGACGTAGGTGTAGTAGCGCGCGCCGATGTCCTGGATGTCGAAGAGGAGCACCTCGACGCCTTCCAGCATCTCCGGCGTCGGCTTGCGGGTCGCTCCGTAGAGCGAATGGATCGGCAGCCCGGTGCTCGGGTCCATCCCGCTGTCGACGAGTTCGCCGGCTTCGGCCTCGCCCCGGATGCCATGCTCGGGAGAATAGAGCGCGACCAGCTCCAGGCGCGCGTCCCGGTGCAGGAGGTCGATGGTGGAGACGCCCCGGCGGTCGATGCCCGTGTGGTTGGTGACCAGCCCGGCGCGGCGGCCCCCGACCAGGTGGATGGAGTCCGCGAGCAGAACCTCGATGCCGGGGCGGGCTTCGCCGGCCGCCTGCGCGCCGGCGCCGCCCGACGCGTCCACGGCCGATTCGCGCCCGCCGCGCGCGACCAGATTCACGGCGAGGAGGACCGCGCCCGCGGCAACCAGGCCGGCGCCGACCCGCGATTTTCGGAAACCTGCGGAAACCATTACCTTGCGCCAGTCCTCGATTTCAGCAGTCCATGGATGGCCAGCGGGCTGTCAACTTCGTCCGGGGGGAAGAAGTCGTCAACCGGTGCTTGCGCTGAATAGTCGGGCGACGTCCGGTTCGCGCCGCGCGACGCCCCTTCGCACGGCGGGTCTCGCCTCCCTCCTGGCGCTCGTTCCGATCGTTGTCTCCTGTAACACCGCGCGGTCCGGTCGCGCCACGCCCGAGCCCTCCCCGTCGACGGAAGCCCCGGCCCGGGAAGCGCCCCCTCCGGCTCGCGGGACGGTGCCCCCTCCAGGTCGCGGCACGGCTCCCCCTCCCACCGATCGGGCGGCTCCGGCTTCCTCGCCCGCGGGTTCCGCCGCGGAGACGCCCACCGTGGCCGTCTCGCCTGCGCGACCCGCCCGCGTCGCCGACGAAACATCGACTCCGGGTTCTCCGGCCTCCGCAGGACCACCAGGCGCCTGGGCATCCTCCGTGCTCGAGTCGATGACCCTGGAGGAGAAGGCAGGCCAGCTGCTGATGCCGTGGATGCTCGGCGACTTTGCGCCCGCGGGCTCCGAGGACTTCGAGCGCATTGCCGAGGCCGTGCGCGACGACGGGGTCGGCGGCGTGATCGTGTCGGTGGGCTCTCCATCGGAGGTGGCCGCCAAGATCAACAACCTGCAGTCGTTGGCGAAATACCCGCTGCTGGTGGGGGCGGACCTGGAGAGCGGGGCCGGCTACCGCATGCGCGGGGCGGTCTTCCTGCCCAACAACATCGAGCTGGGCGGCGCCACCCTGTTCCCGTCGCTGATGGCGGTGGGCGCGACGGGCGACGACAGCCTGGCCTGGGAGATGGGCCGCGTCACCGCCGTGGAAGCGCGTGCTGTGGGCGTCCACCTCCCCTTCGCGCCGGTGCTGGACGTCAACAACAACCCGGACAACCCGGTCATCGCCACCCGCTCCTTCGGCGAGGACCCCGCAGACGTCGCCCGCCTCGGCGCCGCCTTCGTGCGCGGGCTTCAGGAGCACGGCGCGATCGCGACCGGCAAGCACTTCCCGGGCCACGGCGACACCGGAGTGGATTCCCATGTGGACCTGCCGGTGATCCGCGTGGACCGCGAGCGCCTGGACCGGGTCGAACTGCGTCCCTTCCGCGCGGCGGTAGATGCCGGCATGGGCGCCGTCATGAGCGCGCACGTGTCGATCCCTTCCGTCACCGGTTCCGCGTCGATGCCCGCCACCCTCTCTCCGGCGGTTCTCTCGGACCTGCTGCGCGGAGAGATGGGGTTCGAGGGCCTCATCGTGACCGATGCCATGAACATGGCCGCGATCACGCGCCGATTCGGGGCCCGCGACGCGGTCGTGCGCGCGCTCGAGGCCGGCGCCGACATCATCCTCATGCCCGACAACCCGCGCGGAGCCCGCGAGAGCCTGGTCGCCGCGGTCCGCTCGGGCCGCGTGACCGAGGCGCGCCTGGACCGGTCGGTCGCCCGCATCCTCGATCTGAAGGAGCGCATGGGGCTGGATCGCGAGCGCTACACGGACATCTTCCGGATCCATCGCAGAGTCGGGATCCCGGATCATCTGGAGCAGGCGACGGAGATCGCCGAGGCATCCATTACCCTTCTGCGCAACCGCCGCAACCTGCTCTCGCTGCGCGGCACTCGCACCGCGAACGTTCTTTCCGTCACCTACCGCGGCCGCAACGACCTGCTTGCCGGACGCTACTTCAACCCTCGCGTGCGCGCGACCTACCGGCGGCTGCGCACGGCGGACCTGCACTCGGGCTCCGGCGACACCGAGTACGAGCGCCTGCTCGCGCGCGCCTCCCGCTCGGACCTGGTCATCGTCTCAGCGTACGTGGTCGCGGCCCGCACCGACGGCCAGCCGAACCTGCCCGAGCCCCTTTCCGACTTCGTCGCGGCGCTGGCGGACCGTCGCGTGCCGCACATCGTCATCTCCTTCGGCAACCCCTATCTGCTTTCCGACGTCCCCGAAGCCCAGGCCTACATGCTGGCCTGGAGCGGCTCGGAAGTCAGCCAGGTCGCCGCCGCCCGGGCACTCTTCGGGGAGATTCCCATCCGCGGGCGCACGCCCACCCGCCTCCCGTCCCTCTTCGATATCGGAGACGGGATCCAGTTGCCCCTCCGGGGCCGGTAGGGCGACGTGAGACACGCCGGGCGGGTTCGTCCCGCAGGGCCGCTTCCAGGGCGGTTCGGGATCGCCGTCCGATGGCCGGGGATGGTGTTGCTCCTCCTGCTTGCCGTCCCGGCAGCCTGCGACGGCCCGGCTCAGGGTTCCGGCGGAGCGGAGGGATCGCCTGCGGTCCTCTATTACGATGAACTCGATGGCCGGGCGAGTACATGGGTGGATGGGACACTCGCTTCGCTCTCCCTGCGCGAGCGCATCGCGCAGTTGGTCGTCCCCTGGGTCCCCGGTGCGTACGCGTCGTCGAGCGACGCCAGCTTCCGCACGCTGGAACGATGGGTGGCGGAGGAGGGCATCGGAGGCGTCGTCATCTCGATCGGCTCGCCCCACTCCTACGCCTCGCTCCTGAACCGCCTCCAGGCCGCGGCCCGGGTCCCGCTGCTGGTCACTGCGGACTTCGAGAACGGGGGGCCCGGAATGCGCGTCAACCACTCCTACGCCCTTCCCACGCTGCTCCCGCAGGGGGGAGGCACCAGCTTCCCGCCCACGATGGCCTTTGGCGCCATCGGCGACCCGGCGTTCGCCCACGAGTACGGGCGCATCACGGCGGTGGAGGCGCGGGCGCTCGGCGTCCACCTGAACTTCGCCCCGGTTCTCGACGTCAACTCCAATCCCGAGAACCCCATCATCAACACCCGTGCCTTCGGCGAGGACCCGGAGGCGGTGGCGCAGCTCGGGGCGGCGTACATCGAGGGTGCCCGCGCGGGGGGCGTGCTCACCACGGCGAAGCACTTTCCGGGTCACGGCGACACCCGCACCGACTCGCACATCGAGCTTCCGGTCGTGACCGCGGACGTGGAGCGCCTTGAGTCGATGGAGCTGGTGCCCTTCCGGCGGGCCGTATCCGCCGGCGTGGACGCGGTGATGACCGCCCACGTCGCGGTGCCCGCCATCCTGGGCGACGACGTGCCGGCGACGCTCTCCCCCTACTTCCTCACCGGGCTCCTGCGCGAGGACATGGAGTTCGACGGCCTGGTTTTCACGGATGCCCTGCGGATGGGCGCCATCTCGCGGGGATACGGTGCGGGAGAGGCGGCGGTGCTGGCGCTGGAAGCGGGCTCGGACGTGCTCCTCGCACCCGAGGACGTGGTCGGGGCCATCGACGCGGTGGAGGTCGCGGTGCGCACGGGCCGGGTGTCGCGCGAACGCATCGACCGGTCGGTGCGGCTGCTGCTGGCCGCCAAGGCGCGCGTCGGACTCCACGAGCGCCGCGCCGTCGACCTGGCGGCCGTCGCCGACATCGCGGGTTCGGCCCGGCACCTGACCTTCGCCGACCTCGCCGCCGAGCGCTCGGTCACCCTGGTGCGCGACCGCGACGGCCTGGTGCCGCTGCCCGCCGCAGCCCGCGGCCGGGTGGTGAGCGTCACCTACGCCCGCGACCAGGACCTGATCGCCGGACGCGAGTTCGACCGGGTGGCGGCGCGCTTCGTGGACAGCTTCGGCAGCCTGCGCCTCGACGAGGGATCGGATGCGGCGGCGTACCAGGGGGTTCAGGCGGCCGCGCGCGATGCGGACGTAGTGCTCCTGAACGTGTACGTGCCCCCATTCGCCGGGGCGGGCTCGGTGGCCGTCCCGGAGGCGCTGCGCGAGATGGTGCGCGAGCTGTCCGCGCGCGGCGCGGTGGTGGTCTCCTCCTTCGGCAATCCCTACTCGCTGAGCGCCTTCGAGGACCTGGGCAGCTACCTCATCGCCTGGGGCAGCCACGAAGTCTCGCAGCGCGCCGGCGCCTTCGCGCTTATGGGGGCGGCGGAGATCTCCGGGACGCTCCCCATCAGCATCCCGCCCGACCACGCGGCGGGTGACGGGCTCCGGAGGGAAGCGCTCCCCGAACCGGCGGCGATCCGGGAGGCCCTGATGGCCGTGCCGTCCTGGGTCGTACAGCCGCTGGAGTTCGTGACCGCCGCGCGCGCCGCGGATGACGAACAGGAGGTCCAGGGGCAGATCTCCCCGCTCGAGGGCGATCCCGCGGCCGCGGGCATGTCGGAAGCCGTTCTGGAGGCGCTCGACCGCCGCATCCTGCGTGCCATCGCCGACTCGGCCAGCCCGGGCGCGGCGCTCGCCGTCGTGCGCCATGGCCAACTGGTGCGCCTGCGCGGCTACGGCCGCCTGGACTGGGATCCCGTGTCCGCCCCCGCCACACCCTCCTCCATCTACGACATGGCCTCGGTCACCAAGGTGATGGGCACCACCAGCGCCGCCATGATCCTGGTGGACGAGGGCCGCCTCGACCTGGACGCCCCCGTGGTGCGCTACCTCCCCTGGTGGTCGGCGGGCGACCCGCGCAAGGAGGCGGTCACCGTGCGCCAGCTCCTGCTGCACCGGGGCGGGCTGCCTCCCTTTCGCCGCTTCTTCCTGGAGATGGAAGGCGTGGATGCCTACCAGCAGGCAATCGCCGAACTGCCGCTCGACTACGCGCCCGGCGACAGCACGGTGTACTCGGACATCGGCATGATGACGGTCGCGTGGGCGATCGAGGAGATCACCGGCCAGCCGCTGGACCGCTTCCTGGACGAGCGCGTGTGGGGACCGCTCGGGATGCAGGACACCGGCTTCAGCCCCGACTCCGCGCTGCACGGGCGCGTGGCCCCCACCGAGATCGACGCCGACTACCGGGGCGTCCACGTGCGCGGGGTGGTCCACGACGAGAACGCCTGGGCGGTGGGGGGCGTGGCCGGCCACGCCGGTCTCTTCTCCTCCGCGCGCGACATCGCCGTCTACGCGGCCATGATGCTCGGCGGAGGCCGCGCCGGCCCCTGCGACGCCACGCCGGGCACACCCTGCAGCGCGCCCCGGGCGGAGGCGGCCCGCATCGTGGAGTCCGCAACGCTGGACGGCTTCACCGGCCGCCACGACTCCAGTGCGAGCCGCGCTACCGGCTGGGACACCCCCTCCGGCAACTCCTCGGCGGGACGGTTCTTCACCGGGCGCGCCTTCGGCCACACCGGCTTCACCGGCCCCTCCGTGTGGATCGACCCAGAGCTCGACCTGGCCGTGGTGCTGCTCCTGAACCGAGTCAACCCCACCCGCGAGAACACCCGGCACGTGCCGCTGCGGCGGGAGGTGCACGACCTGGCCGCCCAGGCCGTGACAGACCTCGAGATCGAGCCGCGGCCGCCGTCGTGATCGTTCGCGACCGGCTCACCATCGGCCGCCGCGTGGTCTGCGTGGCGGCCTCGCCAGCCCGGATCGAGCACCCGCGCGCGGTCGGCAACCGGGCGACAGCGCTCCCTTGAACGGCTTCGGAGGCGTCGACTTCGCCGTACTGGTGGCCTACCTGGCCGCCACCACCGCCTGGGGCGCCTGGCTGGGCCGCCGCCAGAGGGGCGGGGCGGACTACTTCCTGGGGAACCGCAGGCTGCCCTGGGGGGCCGTGCTGCTGTCGGTGGTGGCCACCGAGACCAGCACGCTGACGTTCCTCTCCATTCCCGGGGTCGCGTACCTGGGCACCCTGGGCTTCCTGCAGCTGACCTTCGGATACCTGGCCGGCCGGCTGGTGGTCGCGTCCCTGCTGCTGCCCGCCTACTACCGCGGCGAGCTCAAGACCGCCTACGCCCTCCTGGGCGCCCGTTTCGGCAGCGGGGTTCGGCGCCTCACATCGGCGATCTTCATGGTCACCCGCCTCCTCGCCGACTCCGTACGCCTCTTCGCCACCGCCATCCCGCTCGCGCTGGTCACCGGCTGGCCCTACCCGCTCTCCATCCTGGTGATCGGCGCGCTCACGGTGGTCTACACCTACTTCGGCGGCATCAAGGCGGTCGTCTGGGTGGATGCGGTGCAGATGGCCCTCTACCTGCTGGGTGCGGCCATCGCCGTCTTCGTGCTGCAGGGTCTTGTCGATGGGGGATGGCCGGCGATCCTGGCGCAGGCGGGCGCGGCGGGCAAGCTCCGCATCGTGGACCTCTCCTTCGACCTCTCGGTGCCCTACACGCTGTGGGCGGGGCTGCTGGGCGGCGGCTTCCTGGCGATGGCCTCCCACGGCACCGACCAGCTCATCGTGCAGCGCCTGCTCACCTGCAAGGACCTGGCGGCCAGCCGCAGGGCGCTCATCGGCAGCGGCGTGGCGGTCGTGGGCCAGTTCGCCGTCTTCCTGCTGGTGGGGCTCGGCCTGTGGGCCTTCTACGAGAACCGCGCCTTCGACGCCTCCGACGAGATCTTCGCGCGCTTCATCGTCGAGGAGCTGCCTGCCGGCATCACCGGGCTTCTGATCGCGGGCGTGTTCGCGGCGGCGATGTCGTCGCTTTCCTCCTCCATCAACTCGCTCGCGTCCTCCTCCGCCTACGACTTCTGGGCTCCCGCGCGCGGCATCGAGGACGACGCGCGCATCCTGCGGGCCGGCAAGCTCTTCACCCTGATCTGGGCCGGGCTGCTGGTCGGGGGCGCGATCCTGTTCATCCCGCTGAGCGCCGGCACCAGCGCTGTCGAAGTCGCCCTCGCAGTCGCCTCGCTGGTCTACGGCGGCCTGCTGGGCGCCTTCGCCCTGGGCGTGCTGTCGCGGCGCGCCAGCGCGCGCGCGACGGGAGTGGGCATGGTGGCCGGGATCGGCGTGGTCACCTGCATCTGGATCTTCTTCCCCGACCTGGTGGCGTGGCCCTGGTTCGTGCTCATCGGGACGGCGATTACGGTGGTGGTTGGGATGGCGCTGGGTGGGGCGCGGCCGACGGCCGACAGAGCCTGATGCGCATTCCGGTCGCGGTCCCCGGGTGGCCGCCGCGAGGTGGCGGGGGATTGGTGGGTATTCCGGGCGCACCTGATGCGATGGGCGTGAGAGGACTCGGGCTGCCCGCCGCCGCCGCCCCACCCTCACCCCCGTGACGGGGCCGTACGTCGCGGGCGTTGACGACGGCAGGACCCCGCCCGTGACCGGAGCCTTCGTCGCGGGCGTCGACGGGGGCGGGACCCGCACCCGCGTGCTGCTCCTCGCCCGCGACGGCGCGACCGGCGGCCGGGCGGAAGGCCCCGCCGCGCTGGTGCGTCCCGACCGCCCCGCCCCCGCGGCCCGGGTGGTCGCGGACACCGTCCGCCGCGCCGCCGAAGAAGCCGGGGTCGCCCTTCCGCTCCCGGCGCTGTGGGCCGGCCTGGCCGGTGCCGGCCGACGCGAGGTGCGCCGCGCGCTGGAAGCGGCCCTGCGCGACGAGCAGGTCGCGCGCACGGTGCGGGTCGGCACGGACGTGGAGGCGGCGTTCCACGACGCTTTCGGCGGCGCCCCGGGCATCGTGGTGGTGGCCGGCACCGGCTCGGTGTTGCTGGGGGTGGGGGAAGACGGCCGCCGCCTGCAGGTCGGTGGGTGGGGCGCGGTGATGGGCGACGAAGGGAGCGGCTACCAAATCGGCGTGTCGGCCCTGCGGACCATCGCGGCCGCGGCCGACGGGCGCGGCCCCTCGACCGCCCTCACCGCCGCCGTTCTCGACCACCTCAGCCTCGACCGCCCCCGCAGCTTGCCCGTCTGGGCCGAGTCCGCCACCAAGGCCGAAATCGCCGCCCTCGCGCCCTTGGTGATCCGCACCGCCCGCTCCGGCGACGCCGCCGCAAGCACCGTGGTCCGGAGCGCCCTGGACGCACTCGGCGATCAGTTGTCCGCCGCCATCCACAACCTCTTCTCCTCCGGCGCCCCCCCTCCAGTGGCCCTCGCTGGCGGCCTCATCGCCCCGGACGGCCCCTTGCGCTCGGACCTGGAGCGCCTCGCCTCGTCGGCTGGCGGCCGTCTGCTCCCCCGCGCCGTCGTCCCCCAACGTGGCGCGGCCCGTCTCGCCCTCACCCTTCCGGACTGACCGCTGCCCGTCACCACCTGTCCGCACCTCGGCGAACTGGTCGAAGAGTTCCCCGATCGGAAGCGGCCCGCCTGGAAGGTCGTCCGGTGGCGCGCCGGCGACTTGACCATGTCGCCGGAAAGCGGCTTATTCCCGCCATGATCAAACCGGATTACCGGCCCTCCGCGACTTCCCGCGCCGGGCGGGATTCGCAGTCGAAGCGGCCCGCAGCTTCTCCGAACCCGTGACGTCCGCTCCAACACCTGTCCGCGAGGTACGCCGTCCGGTTGCGCCTCCGATCCGGATCATGAAGTTCGGCGGAACCTCGGTCGGAAGCGCCTCGCGCATCCGGCACGTCGTCGGCCTCGTCGCAGATGCCCGGGCCGACTCCACCCCTGTCGTGGTCGTCTCCGCGGTGGGCGGCATCACGAACCGGCTGGTCGAGGTCGCCGACCTTGCGGGGCGCGGAGACGAGGGCCACGCGGCGGTGACGCGGGAGATCGAAGCCGCGCACCGAGAGCTGCTCCACGCCCTTGCTCCGGCCGACGAGACGCCGAGCCTCTCCCTGCGCCTCGACGCGGCGATGGACGAACTCCGGCGCCTCGCGAGCGGAGCCCAGTTGCTCGGCGAGTGCACCCTCCGCACGCGCGACCGGATCCTTGCCTTCGGCGAACTTCTCTCCTCCGTGCTGGTCGCCGCGTGCATGCGCTCCCACGGGATCGCGGCCGTCGACGTGGACGCAAGGGAGCTCTTCCGGACCGACAATCGGTTCGGTTCGGCAAGGGTGGATCAGCGGGGCTCGCGGCAGCTGGTGCGCGCGCGGCTTCCCGGAGACGCCGGGATCCCGGTCGTCACAGGGTTCATCGGCTCGACGGCGGAGGGGGAGACGACCACGCTGGGCCGGGGCGCGTCCGACTACACCGCCACCCTTCTCGCCTCGATGCTCGGCGCGGCGGAGGTCGAGATCTGGACGGACGTGGACGGCGTCCTCACCGCGGATCCGCAGGCCGTGCCCGAAGCGGCCCCGATACGCGAGATCAGCTACGAGGAGCTCCTCGAGCTCGCCCACTTCGGGGCGAAGGTGATCTGCCCCCCGGCGGTGGAGCCCGCCCGGCGCGCCGGAACCGTGCTGCGGATCCGGAGCACCCTCGATCCGTCCCTCCCGGGGACGCTGGTCGTGGCCTCGCTTCCCGCGGATCCTCTTCGGCCGGTCCGCGGCATTTCAGCGACCAGGGACGTGGCGGTGATCCGGCTCGCCGGGGTCGAGACGGTCGGTGTCACGGAGGCCTCGCAGCGGATCTTCCGTGCGCTTCGTCTTGCCGACGTGGACTCGCTTCTCTTCACGCAGGACTCGGGCGCGCACGCCGTGTCCCTCGCGGTCAGGGGTGCCGACGCGGAACGCGCCCGGGTCGCGCTGGGGGCCGAGTTCCGGAGGGAGCGGGAGTTGCGGCTGGTGCGTGAACTGGCCGTCGAGCAGGGCTTTTCGATCCTCGCGGTGGTGGGAGAGGGGATGCGCGACACGCCCGGTGTCTCCGGGAAACTCTTCTCCGCGCTGGGCGCCGCGAAGGTGAATCTGCACGCCATCGCCCAGGGATCCTCCGAGCGCAACATCTCATGGGTCGTGAGCACGGGGCAGGAGGGTGTCGCGCTCCGCACCGTTCACCGGGCCTTCTTCACTCCGCCGGGCGAACTCGAGCCCGTCCGCATCCTGGTACTCGGGGCGGGCGGCGTCGGCGCAGCCTTCCTGGACCAGCTCGCCGCAAATGGGGACGATGCCATGCGGCCCCACGGGATCCAGCCTGTCCTGGTCGGAATCTCGAACAGCCGGAGCGCCGTAACCGACCTCGAAGGCCTGGTGTCCGGCCGGTGGCGATCGCACCTCGAGGGCGGCTCGGACGACCCCGAGCGAGCCTTCGAGGCGGTCTGGACGGGCGACCCGCTCGTCGTCGTCGACTGCACCGCGAGCGCGGCCATCTCGGCGAGGTACGCGGACTACCTCCGCGCCGGGGCCGCCGTGGTCACGGCGAACAAGATCGCTCTCTCCGGACCCATCGAGGAGTACACGACGCTCATGCGCCTTGCCGCGCGCGGGAGCGGCCTCCACCACGGGACGACCGTGGGGGCCGGCCTTCCGATGGTTCAGATGATCGCCGAGCTTGGGCGGAGCGGCGACACCGTCACCTCTCTGGAGGGAACGCTGTCGGGGACGCTCAGCTTCCTGATGGACGAGCTGCACCGCGGGCGCCGGTTCAGCTCGGCGGTCGAGGAGGCCCGGCGGAAGGGGATCTCCGAGCCGGATCCGAGGGAGGACCTGGGCCTTCGCGACGTGGTCCGCAAGCTCGTCATCCTGGCGCGGACGGCGGGGATCCGGATCGAATCCTCCGATGTCGACGTCGAACCGATCCTCCCGGAGCGCCTCCTCCAGCCCGGCTCGGTCCGGGAGTTCATCGAGCGGCTCTCCGGGCTCGACGCCGAGATGGCGGAGAGGGCCCGCGCGGCGGCGGCGCAAGGGCGGCGGCTCGTCTGCTTGGCGCGGGTGGCGCCCGGCGCGGCCTCCGTCCGCCTCGAGGCGATGCCCGCGCAGCAACCCGCCGAGCGAACCCGCGGGACCGAGAACCTCCTCGTCATCCGCTCTCGATGGTACGCCGATCATCCTATGGTGATTCAGGGCCCCGGAGCGGGACCCGAGGTCACCGCCGCCGGGCTCATGACCGACCTGGTGGCGGCTGCCGGGCGGGTTGCCAACCGAGCGGGGCAGGATCGGCGGCGAACTTCCTGGCCCCGGTCAGGTCTTTCGACGTAGGCCGTCTGCCATTTTGGCAGACTCTCGCCCTTCTCCCGCCTGGAACGCAACCCCGCCCCATCGAGCGTCTCCATCACCTGACAAAATGGCAGACTTGTCCGCTTGCCTCCCTGGGCCGGACAGACATCTTGTCATGCCAATGTCCCGCAACTCGTTGTCGTCAGACATTTTGGCAGACTCTTCACTGGCACGCTCCCTGCCGCTGACAGAGCCGACGCGTGCAGGATCAGGCATCGGAAGCCTGACGACGCGGATTCGGTTACAAGAGACTCAATGGAGGAAACATGACGACCATCGCCAAGTACCGTTCGCTCTCGCCCACGCAGGTGCTCAGGGCCTTCAATTCCGCCTTTCCTACCAGCCCGTCCTTCCCCTTCGGGGCCTTCATCAACACGGACTGGGTTCCGCCCGTCAACGTCGAGGAGACCGCGGACTCGATCCTCGTGACCACGGAACTCCCGGGCGTATCGCCCGACGACGTCGAGATCGAGGTTGAGGAGAACGTGCTGACGATTCGCGGGGAGAAGCACGAGGAGCGCGAGGAGGAGGACGCCGAGCGCCACATGCACATCTCCGAGCGGATCACGGGAAGCTTCAACCGCTCCTTCACCCTGCCGCGCAAGGTGGACGTCGAGGGCATCGACGCCGACTTCGGCGACGGGGTGCTCAGGGTCAGCGTCCCCAAGGCGCCCGAGACCCGCGCCCGCAGGATCGAGGTGAAGGCGCGCGCCTAGCGGCCGACCCCCGGGGAAGACCCGCGCCTGGCCAGCCAGCCCTGCGGTGAGCGCTGCGCCTGGCCGCGGCCCCCTTGACGCCGCCGGACCGAATCGGACCCGGTTTCCGCCGGGTCCGTTTTTTCGTGCGCTCGATTCCGCCCTCGCGGCCGGCCGGGCTCGGGAACGAAACGCTGGCGGAGCGGGACGCGTCTCCGGGCGCCGAAAAAGCCCCGGTCCGATATCATGTTTGATGGCATCCCGGGGGATGCTAACTTGGTGGCGACCTGTTCCGTTCCCCAGGCGCGCAGGAACGCGTCCTCGATTCCCGGTCCCGCCGGCGCCCGTCACCTGAAACGAACTCGCGCATGACCCACGCCACCACCCGGCCCCCGCCGGGATCGCGCGTCTTCAGCGGAATGCAGCCCAGCGGCGAAGCCCACCTCGGCAACTACCTGGGTGCGTTGCGCCAGTGGGCCGCCATGCAGGAAGACTACGACTGCATCTACTGCATCGTGGATCAGCACGCCATCACGGGTCCCTACGAACCCGGGGCGCTCCCCGGCGCCGTCTTCGATCTCGCGATCGGCTTTCTGGCCTCGGGCCTCGATCCCGAGCGCTCCATCATCTTCGTGCAGTCCGATGTCCCGGAGCACACCGAGCTGAGCTGGCTCTTCAACTCGGTGGCGCCCATCGGCGACCTCGAGCGCATGATCCAGTTCAAGGAGAAGTCCGAGCGCATGGAGTCGGTGCCGGTAGGGCTCCTAAACTACCCGGTGCTGCAGGCCGCCGACATCCTCCTCTACCGCGCCGACGTGGTGCCCGTGGGAGAGGACCAGCGCCAGCACCTTGAGCTGACCCGGGACATCGCGCGCAAGTGGAACGCCCGCTTCGGCAAGTACCTGCCGGAGCCCCGGCCCTACATTCCGCGCGCGGGCCGGATCGTGGGGCTGGACGGCCGCTCCAAGATGAGCAAGTCGCTCGGCAACACGGTGGGCATCCTCGACGAGCCCGACGAGATCCGCAGGCGCGTGCGCACCGCGGTGACCGATCCGGCGCGCATCCGCAGGACCGACCCCGGGCGCCCGGAGGTCTGCAACGTCTATTCGCTGCACGAACATTTCGCGGACGGCGAGCGGCTCGAGGATATCGCCCGCCAGTGCCGCACGGCGCAGCGCGGGTGCGTCCAGTGCAAGGGCATGCTGGCCGAGGAGATCGACGAGGCCTTCGCCCCCATGCGGGAGGTTGCCGCGCACTACCGCGCACACCCGGAGGAAGTGCTCCGGATTCTGGATGACGGAGCGAGGAAGGCCGCAGCCATCGCCGGCGAGACCATGGCGGAGGTGCGGTCGCGCATGGGACTCGACTGGAAGCGCACCGCGCGAGCATCGACGGAGGAAACGGAGTCATGAACCTGGCCGGAGTCTTCATCCCCGCAGTTACGCCCTTCGATCCCGTGACCGGAGACGTGGACATCGTCGCGATGCGCGCCAATCTGAGGGGCTGGCTGGCGCATCCCGTGCACGGCATCGTCATCGCGGGATCCACCGGAGAGGCGGTGCTGCTCAGCCGCGGGGAGCGCAGGCGCCTCCTCGAGGCGACCGCCGACGTCATGACCGACGACCGCCTGCTCATCGCAGGCACCGGGGTGGAATCCACGCGCGGCACCATCAGGCTCGGGCGGGAGGCCGCCGATGCCGGCGCCGATGCCGTGCTGGTGCAGCCGCCGGCGTACTACCTGGGGGCGATGACCCCGGAAGCCGTGCGCGACCATTACACCGCGGTGGCCGACGCCTCGCCGGTTCCGGTCCTCATTTACCAGGCGCCGCTGCGCTTCAGCACCCTCGACTTCCCCTCCGGTCTGGTGGCCCAGCTCTCCCGGCATCCCAACATCGTCGGGATCAAGGATTCCAGGGGCAGCCTCGAGAAGGTCGCCGAATTGCTTGACTGCACCCGCCGCGACTTCGCGGTGATCGTGGGCAACGGCGCGGGGCTGTATGCCGCGCTCGAGCTGGGCGCGGCGGGCGGAATCCTGGGTGTCGCCAACCTGGCTCCCGCCGAAAGCGCCGGGATCTTCCAGCGTTTCGCGGAGGGACGCACCAGCGAGGCGGGCCGCCTCCAGGAGCGGATCGCACCCGTCCACAAGAAGCTGGTGGCGGGGTTCGGCGTGCCGGGCGTGAAGGCCGCAATGGATCTGCTGGGAGGCCACGGCGGCGCGCCCCGTCCGCCGCTCCGGCCGTTCCCGGCCGGGAAGGTCGGTGAGGTGAAGGCGGTCCTGCGCCGGGCAAGGCTGCTGCGGCCGGAAGCCGCACTCCCCGCGTCCGCCTCCGCATGACGCGCACGCGCCGCCTGATCCTGCACCCACCGGTTCGGATGCTCGAGAGCACCCGCCTGCGCATGAGTGGTCGCGCCGGCGGTGCACCGCGCTTCGACGCCCGGGACTCCAGGGGAGATTGACCGTGTCGACGAAGGCCCCCGTGGGCCGCTGCACGGTCGTGGTGGGCTGCCAGTGGGGGGACGAGGGCAAGGGCAAGATCGTCGACGTGCTGGCGGAGCCGGCCGACATCGTCGCCCGCTATCAGGGCGGCGCCAACGCCGGCCATACCGTCCATGTGCACGGGGACGAGTTCATCCTGCACCAGATTCCCTCCGGCATCCTCCATCCCGGCAAGCGCTGTCTGCTCGGCAACGGCGTGGTCCTCGACCTGCCGAAGTTCTTCGCGGAATACGATGCCCTCGCGGCGCGCGGCATCGAGCTGGAGGGACGGATCGGCATCAGTCAGCGCGCCCACCTGCTGCTTCCCTACCACCGGGCGCTCGACCATGCCTCCGAGGTGCGCGCCCGGGAGAAGATCGGCACCACCGGGCAGGGCATCGGGCCGGCGTACGTGTCCAAGTCCGGGCGGCGCGGGGTCCGCGTCACCGACCTGGGCAATGCGTCACGCCTGGAGCGCCTGGTGGAGCGGGCCATGCGGGATGCCCTGGCGGAGCTGGAGGTGGGCCGGTTCGAGGCCACGGAGCTCGAGGCCCGGGTGTGGGCCGCGCTGGCGCTGGCGGGCCGCACCCTCCCGCTGGCCACCGACACCGGCCTGGAGGTCGTGCAGGCGCTCGCGGCGGGCCGCTCGGTGCTGATGGAGGGGGCGCAGGGCACGGCTCTCGACCTCGACCACGGCACCTACCCCTTCGTGACCTCCTCCAACACCACCGCGGCCGCGGCCGCTACCGGGCTGGGGGTCGGCCCGACCGCCATCAGCGCGGTTCTGGGGGTGGTCAAGGCGTACACGACGCGGGTGGGCAACGGCCCCCTGCCGACCGAGTTCGACGAGGAGATGGGCGAGCGCGTGCGCGAGCTGGGCGGCGAATTCGGCGCGACCACGGGGCGCCCGCGGCGCTGCGGCTGGTTCGACGCGGTGCAGGCGCGCTACGCCGCGCGCGTGAACGGCCTCACCAGCCTGGCGGTAACCAAGCTCGACGTGCTGGACTCCCTCGACGAGATCCGCATCGCGACCGGCTACCGCGTCGACGGCGACATCTCGACCGAGTTTCCCGCGGACACGTGGTCGCTCTCCCGGGTCGAGCCCGTGCTGGAGCGACACCCGGGTTGGCGGGCGCCCACCACGGAGGCCCGCGACATCGCCGACCTGCCGATGGAAGCGCGCAGCTACCTCGACCGGCTGCAGGAGCTGACCGGCGTGCCCATCGAGATCGTCTCGGTCGGCTCCCGGCGCGAGCAGATCATCCACATCTGATCATGTTCGATCGCCTGGGCAGGAGGCTGGACAAGGCCCTCGGACGCTTCCGCCAGCGGGGCATCCTCACCGAGCCCATGATCCGCAAGGGGCTGCGCGAAGTGCGCCGAGCGCTGCTCGAGGCGGACGTCAACTTCAAGGTCACCCGCGAGTTCCTGAAGCGGGTGGAGAAGCGGGCGGTGGGCAAGGGGGTCATCCGCTCCATCTCCCCCGGACGGCAGGTCGTCAAGATCGTGCACGACGAGCTGGCGGGGCTGCTGGGAGAGGACGTGGCCGAGCTGACCTGGGCGCGCAAGCCGCCCACGGTGATCCTCATGGCCGGCCTGCAGGGCTCGGGAAAGACCACCACCGCCGTGAAGCTGGCACGGCTGGTCGCTCGCGAGGGGCGCCGTCCCCTGCTGGCGGGCTGTGACGTGTACCGGCCGGCGGCGGCGGAGCAGCTCGCCACCCTGTGCGAGCGCGCGGGCTTGCCGGTGCACGCGGGCGGGCGCGGGGACGACCCCGTGGCGGTCGCGGGGGCCGCGCTCGACGATGCGCGCGGGCGCGGCTGCGACGTGGTCGTGGTCGACACCGCGGGGCGCCTCCAGATCGACGAGCCGATGATGGCCGAAATCGGGCGCCTGCAGAAGAAGCTGGCACCCCCCGAGGTGCTGCTGGTGGCCGACGCGATGACCGGCCAGGAGGCCGTCAACATCGCCCGGGGTTTCGACCGGGCGCTGGGCCTCACCGGCGTGGTGCTCACCAAGCTCGACGGCGACGCGCGCGGCGGAGCGGCGCTTTCGATCCGCGGGGTCACGGGCAGGCCCATCAAGTTCGTGGGCGTGGGCGAGGGGCTGGACGACCTGGAGCGGGTCGATCCCGGCCGGCTGGCGGGGCGCATCCTGCAGATGGGCGACGTGGTGGGGCTGGTGGAGCGGGCCCAGCGCTCCATCGACGCCGAAGCCCAGGCGAAGATCGAGGAAAACGTGCTGCGCAAGGGGCGCTTCACCCTCGAGGACTTCCAGACGGCGCTCCGCCAGGTACAGGCGATGGGCCCGCTGGAACAGATCGTGAAGATGATCCCCGGCATGAAGCGCAAGCTGCCCCTGGGCAACGTCGATCCGAAGAAGATCAGGCACGTGGAGGCTATCATCCTTTCGATGACCCCCGCTGAGCGGAGCGAGCCGCGCCTCCTCAACCGATCGCGCCGGATCCGCATCGCCAGGGGGAGCGGCCGACCGGTGTCGGAGGTCAACCGCCTGTTGAAGCAGTTCAGGGAAATGCAGAAGTTGATGAAGCAGATGCGGGGGATGGCGCCCCCGCTGAACCAGTTGCGCTGACCGGCCGGGAGACGCGGCGCGCAGGCACGAACCCGAGGAGACATATGTCGGTACGAATTCGACTTCGCAGAATGGGCCGGAAGAAGGCGCCCCACTACCGCGTGGTGGTGGCGGACGGCGACTCGCCGCGGGACGGGCGCTTCGTCGAGACCATCGGCTACTACAAGCCACTTTCCACGCCTGCTCGCGTGGTCGTCGACATGGAGCGCGCCGACTACTGGCTGGGCAAGGGGGCGCAGCCATCGGCCACGGTCAGGTCGCTGCTGAACAAGGCCCGCAAGGGAGGAGACGCGAGCGTGGCCGTGGGCGACGTGGATGCGGCTGCCGAGAAGGCCCGCCGCTCGGAACAGCTGACGCAGCGGCGCCAGGCGGAAGCGGACGCGCAGGCGAACCTGGAGGCGGAAGCCAGGGCGGAGGCGGCGGCCAGGGCCGCGGCTCGAGCGAAAGCCCGGGCCGAAGCCGAAGCGGGCGAAAGCAGCGAATCCGAGTAGTCCCGGGGTCCCGAATGGACTCCGCCCATCCTTCGTACCTCGTCGTCGGGCACCTCAACAAGGCCCACGGCACCAAGGGCGAACTTTTCCTCTGGCCGCTGACGGCCAATCCGGACGAAGCCTTCGCCGCCGGAGCGGAGCTGTACCTGGCGGACGAAGCCGGGGAGAACCCGGATCCCTCGTTCGCCGAGGTCCGCGTACAGGCCATCCGCCCGTTCAAGCGTGGCTTTCTGATCAGGCTGGAAGGCATCGACTCCCGCAACCAGGCCGAGTGGCTGGCGGGTCGTTACGTCCTGCGGCCTTTTGCCGAGGTGAGCCCGCTCGAGGAAGGCGAGATCTTCTACCACGAACTGCTGGGCACGCGCGTGGAGTCGCGGGACGGAGAGGCGATCGGAGAGGTCGTCGAGGTCTACGAACTCACCCCGGTGCATCTGCTCCAGGTGGCGCGTGAATCCGGCACCGTGCTGATCCCCTTCGCGCGCGACATGGTGCGCCGACTGGACCGCGAAGGGAAGCGGCTGGTCGTGGATCTGCCGGACGGGCTGCTGGATCTCTGAGGAGGAGCGGGGCGATGACGACGGATGGCGTGTCGCGCGCGCAGGACGGCACGCGTGTGCGTGTGAATATCGTCACCATCTTCCCGGAGTTCTTCGAGGTTCCGCTGGCCACCAGCATCCCCGGGCGGGCCGCCCGTCACGGACTGGTCGAGTACCACGTCGTCGACCTGCGGGACTTCACCCGCGACCGCCATCGCACGGTGGACGACGCGCCCTACGGCGGCGGCGGCGGGATGGTGATGAAGCCGGAGCCGTTCTTCGAGGCGGTGGAGTCGCTCGATGAGGCCGGCCGGGTGATTCTGCTGTCGCCCCGCGGCCGGCTCTTCACGCACGACGACGCCGTGCGACTCTCACTGGAGCCGTCTCTGACCCTCCTGTGCGGGCACTACAAGGATGTCGACCAGCGCGTCGCCGACCACCTCGCCGACGAGGAGATCTCCATCGGCGACTTCGTGTTGTCCGGGGGCGAGGCCGCCGCGCTGGTGGTCGCGGACGCGGTCGTCCGGCTGCTGCCCGGCGCACTCGGGGACCACGATTCGGCGGCCTCGGACTCGTTCTACGACGGCCGCCGGCTGAGCGCGCCCTCCTATACCCGGCCGGCCGAGTATCGGGGGCACGAGGTGCCGGAGGTGCTGCGCAGCGGCGACCACGCCCGCATCCAGGCCTGGCGGGCAGCCGAAGCTGAACGCCTGACCGCATCGCGCCGGCCCGAACAGGATCCGGTGCGTTAGCCCGCCCGCCTCCCTCCGGCCGCACGCGCCAGGGGGTGGGCGGCGAGGCCGGACTGGTAATTCCGATCGAAACCTGACAAAATTACTGCCCGCGCATTGCGCGCGCGGATTGGGGTGGATGTTGGGTGAGGGGCAACGATACACTTCCCAACAAGGAGTAGCGCATGACACGCAAACAACGTCCAGCAAGCAGGGTGTGGGGCGCCTTCGTGCTCTCCCTGCTGGCCGTCAGCCTGGCCGTCGCGCCCGGACTGAGCGCCCAGCAGAGTGGAGTCATCACGGGCCGCGTCACGGAGGAAGGCTCCGGTCGCGCCCTCGCCTCCGCCCAGGTGTACGTGGAGGGCTCCGGAATCGGGACCCTCACCAACAGCAACGGGCAGTTTCTGCTCCTGAACGCCCCTCCGGGCGAGCACACGGTCACCGTCGAGCTGGTCGGGTACCGCTCCGCCTCGCAGACGGTGACGGTGGCCGTGGGCGAGACAGCCAACGTCGACTTCGCCATCGCCGTGACCGCGCTCGCACTCGACGAGATCGTGGTAACCGGAACCGGTGTCGCCACCGAGAAGCGCAGGCTCGGCCACACCATCGCGACGCTCGATGCCGCCGAACTCGAGAACGCGCCCATCGCCGACTTCAGTCAGCTCATCGCCGGCCGCGAGCCCGGCGTGGTGGCGCTGCCTTCCTCGGGCTACACCGGCGAAGGCGCCCGCATCCGCATCCGCGGGTCGGCGTCGCTCTCGCAGCTCAACGAGCCCATCGTCTACGTTGACGGGATCCGCGTCGACCGCTCCGCCGTGCAGAACTTCAACGGCCAGGGCAACCCGTCCCGCCTGGACGACATTCCTCCCGAGTCCATCGAGCGCGTCGAGATCCTGAAGGGCGCCGCGGCCGCGACCCTCTACGGGACCGAGGCGTCGAACGGCGTGATCCAGATCTTCACCAAGCGGGGCAACGTGGGCGCGCCGCGCTTCACCTTCCAGTCGGACCTGACCGGGATCTCCGTACCGACCAACCGCATTCTGCCGGTCGCCGACTTCGCCGGGCGGGTGTGCTCCAGCCCCGGATGCACCGGAGACGGTGACGCTCAACGGCTGAGCGATGCCGTGACCCGGATGTCCGCGCGCTGGGGACAGACCGTGTCGCCCTGGGAACCCGTGGAGCGCAACACCATTCCCGAGCTCCTCACCACCGGTTTCGGCCAGACCTACTCCGGGTCGGTGCAGGGCGGTTCCAGCGTGTTCCAGTACTTCGCCTCGGCGCGCTTGGCCAGAGAGGACGGTCCTTACGACGCGGCGAAAAACTTCGAGCCGGTGGAGGGAGCCGAGCCCGAGAACGACACCAACCGGCGGGCTTCGATCCACTCGAACTTCACGGTGGTGCCGAACGACAATCTGCGCATCGGCGTGACCACGCTCTATTCGGACATGGAGCACCACACGCCCGACAACTCGAACAACATCTACGGCGTGTTCTCGTCAGCTCTGATGTCGCAGCTGCGGCTCGCCAACGACGACTCGAACCTCGGGCAGGTCAACTACTACGGTCAGCCGGCCTTCGCCACCCTGCGCGAGAACGCCTACCAGTTGAACTTCGTGAACTCGCAGCACTTCGCGGGCGCCACCAACATCAACTTCACGCCCACCGAGTACTTCCGCCTCGACGGCACCTTCGGCATCGACTTCACCTCCGACGACGCGGTCTCCTTCCGGCCCTACCGCTGGAACGTGGACGGCTACTCGGGCTCGACGCCCGACGGCAGCAGGAACGTCAACGAGGACCGCAGCCGGGAGGTCACGGCGGACGTCAAGGGATCCTACATCTTCAGCACCGACCGGATCGAGAACACGTTCCTGTTCGGTGGCCAGGGCTTCCTGCGGCAGCGGCAGTCGGCGGGCGGCAGCGGGCGCGACTTCCCCGGCCCGGGCCTTGAAACCCTTTCGGCGCTCGGTTCCGAGTCCTCCTACGAGAACTGGCTCCGGGTGACGCAGATCGGCGGATACCTGCAGGACCAGATCGGCTGGGACAACTGGCTCTTCCTGACCGTCGGCGCCCGCTGGGACGCCAACTCGGCATTCGGTGAGGCGTTCAACACGGCGTTCTATCCGAAGGCCAACTTCGCGGTCGTGCCCAGCGAGATGTGGGAAAGCGAGACCTTCTCCTCCCTGCGCGTCAAGGGGGCCTTCGGCACCTCCGGGCTGCAGCCGGGCGCCTTCGACAAGTTCACGACCTTCTCGTCGCTGGGCACCGAGGTAGGTCCGGGGGTCCAGCCCTCCAACCTGGGCAACGACCAGCTGAAGCCCGAAGTGTCCACCGAGTGGGAGTTCGGCGCGGACCTGGGGCTCTTCAACGACCTCTGGTCCCTGGAAGCGACGTATTGGGATCGGACGGTCACCGACGCCATGGTGGCGCGCCAGTTCCCGGTGACGGGCGGATTCACGCAGACCCAGCTCGACAACATCGGCGAGGTGAAGGCTTCCGGCCTGGAGCTTGCCATTCGCGGCGCCCTGGTCCAGCGGCCGGGTCTCTCGCTGAACGTCTTCGCCAACACCGCCTACCTCAAGGAAGAGATCACCGACATGGGCGGTGCTCCTCCCCTCAAGACCGGCGGCAGCTACCCGCGCTACCGCAACTTCCTCACCGAGGGCTACACGCCCGGGGCCTTCTTCGGGGCCAGGGTCGCGGACCTGGACATTCCGCTGAACATTCTCTCTCCGGTCAGCGGCGAGTGCGTGGCTCCGACGCGTGAGCAGGCGCTCGCATACTTCAGCCAGCCACGCAACCCGAACAGTTTCAAGCCGCTGGCGATCGGCAACGAGACCTTCGGCACGCCGAACGGCGGGCTGGCGTCGCACAACTGCGGCACGGGGCTGCTCGACACTTATCTCGGCAAGCCCACCCCCGATTTTGCCGGTTCGTTCGGGTTCAACCTGGCGTTCCTGGGCAATTTCGAGCTCAACTCGCTCATGGAGTACAAGTTCGGTCACCAGGTGCAGGATCTCTCGGGGATGTTCCGGCGGGCCAACAACTTCATCGGCCGCAACACGCCGCGCTCGGCGGAGCTCTACGCCGCCATGCTGAACCCGGGATCATCCGCGGAACAGCGACTGGAGGCCGCGATCGCGTGGGCCCACGAAGTCGAGGGCCTCTCGCCGATGAGCGGGATGAACGGGGTCTACGACGCCGACTGGATCCAGGTGCGCGAGCTGTCGCTCACCTACCGGGTGCCGGCGACGATCGTGGAGGGCTGGGGCATGTCCACCGCCACGGTGAACCTGGGCGTGCGCAACCTGAGGCTCTTCATGCTGGGCGACTACCCGGGCATGGATCCCGAGGGCAATGTGCTCGGTCGCTGCAACGAAGGCCTGAGCTGCAACTTCCTGGACTCGACGGAAGGCTGGGGCATTCCGGTGCCGCGGCGCTTCACGCTGTCCACGCGCTTCACGTTCTGATCCAGGAGAGAGACTCATGAAGAACCGAAACATCAAGGCCTGGGTCGCACCCCTTCTGGCCGCGTTCGCGCTCGGAGGCTGCGACATCCTGGACGTCAACAATCCCAACAGCCTGGTGGAGGAGGACATCCGCTCCGAAGCCGCCGCCGCCGCCGTCGTCAACGGCGCGCTCACCCTCGTTTCGTCGTCTGTATCCCAGTCGTGGCAGCCGTATCTGGTCGCTTCCGACGAGATGCGCTGGATCGGATCCAGGGACGCCTGGCTCTCGCTTGATCTGGGCTTCGTGTCCGATCCGCTGAACGAGTTCATCGACGGCCCGTTCCCGGCAATGGGACAGGGGCGGTGGATGAGCGACGAAGCCATCGAAATCCTTACCGAACACCATTCGAACAACCCCTCCACCGCGATCAAGACCGATCTGGCCCGGGCCTACCTGTACTCGGGCATCATGTACATGGTGATCGGCGAGATTCAGGAGGACTTCGCGTTCTCGGACAAGACCGAGAGCGGAGCGCCTATCGGTGCCGAGAATATGTATCAGGTCCTGGACGGGGCGATCGAGAGGTTTTCGACCGCCATTTCCGGCTTCAACGAAGTCGGAGCCACCGACATGGCCATCCAGGCCAAGGCCCTGCGCGCCCGCGCCCGGCAATCCCGGGCGATCTGGGACGTGATCAACCCGTCGCCCTCGGGGGACGGGCTGGCGTCTTCGGCCGAGGCGGGGGCGGACGCGAACGACGTGCTTGCGAACGTCGCCGCGGACTGGACCTACAACCTGACGTTCTCGAGCGCCAGCCGGTCCAACTCCATGGCCTCCTGGGTCAACGACCGCAAGGAGAACCAGATCGACCTGTCGATCGCGACGGTGGATGACCAGAACGACATCAACGGCATCGCGCTGCAGGATCCCATCGACGGCGTCGATGATCCGGCGGTCATCAAGTGGCTGAACCAGTGGAAGGGCGGCAGCTACCTGAACAAGGGCGGCATCTATCCGCCCCTCACGCTGGCCTCGGCCCGGATGATGCACCTGATTCTGGCGGAGAACGCGCTCAAGAGCATGGATTCGAGTGCGTTCACCACTCACATCAACCACATCCGCGCGCTGGACGGCCTGACGCCCTACAGCGGTCAGATCTCCGAGATGGAGATGCTCCAGCACACGCGCCGCGTCAACGTGATGCTGCAGGGCCTGCGCCTTGCGGACATGTACCGCTGGGGACTCAAGGACCCGAAGTGGCAGGGCGCCTCCGCCGCCTCGTCGGCACCCGGCACCATGCTCCCGATCTCGATCATCGAAATCAGGGCCAACTGCCACCTGAACGGACTGGGTTGCGGCGGCTGAGACAAGGTTGGGGGTACCCTCGCTTTGAGGGTGCCCCCGCCGTTTCGGCCTTTCGCCTGTGTCACAAGTGGCCGTGAATCGCGCATCCGCCGTGAAGGGGCTGCTGGTCGCCGTCGCCCTGCTCGCGACGTCCGGTTGCGAAATCTTCGACGACCCGACCCCTCGCAACATCTTTTTCGAGATGAACGGCGAGGCGGGCCAGCAGGTACGCGTCATCTACTCGACGCAGTTCGTGGCCGGCGTCAACGAGTTTGGAGTCACCAGGGTCCAGGTCGTCAGGTCGGACACGATCCTTCACGAAGTCCCGTTCACCCGGGCGATCGACATCTCGATCGACCGGCGCTGGTTCGTGCAGGCGGAGTCTCTGGGCTCCGACACGCTCGAAGTGCACGTGGTCGTCGACGTGGACGACCGCAACCTGGTAAACGAGGCCGGTGGAATATTCCCCGGTGATCCCTGGCATTTCGTCTATGCCTTCAACCAGCTTCTGACACGTGATCTCGATGTGGCGTTCTGATCCGTTGGGCGCGCTGCGCCGCATGCTGTTCGCGGCTCTGCTTTGTGTTTTGCCGCTCGCCTCCGGCTGCTACACCTACCGTCTGGTGGAGGAGGCGCCGGTCGGCTCCGTGGCCCGGCTGCGTGTGCCGATCCAGTCCGCGATCGTGGATCCCAACTCGCCGCCGGAGACGGTGGCCATAGAGGGGCTGATCATCAGCTTCGGGGACACGGTCTTTTTTGAAGCCAGCAGCCGGCAGGTCATCGGTGCGTTCCGCGAAGTCGTGCAGTATGACACCCTGCAGGTGGCCCGCGACGGTCTCGCGAGCATCGAGGTGCGCGAGTTCTCGAGGACGCGGAGCGTTGTGCTCGGTGTCGCCGTGGCTGCGGGAACCGCGGGCCTGGCCCTTGCCGCGCTCGGCGTCGAGGGCGGGGAGGCCGGCGAGCGACCCGGCGAGGGAGGAACGCAGAGCTTCACCGCGGGCCTCGCCGTCGGAGTGGCTGCGATCGGGAGGTTATTCGGACGCTAGCGGACCCCCGGCCTTCACGGATGAATCGGGTCGCGTTAGCTTTTCATGCTGCACGGGGGATGCCTCCCCTGTGGCGCAACCGATACGCATCGATAACACTTCTCGGCTGAACAGCGCCTGAGGGGGTGGACATGGCCGATCTGCTGCAGGAACTCGACAGGGAGCATGCGCGCACTGATCTTCCGGCCTTCGCGGCGGGCGACACGGTACGCGTGCGCTACCGGGTTCGCGAGGGCCGCAAGGAGCGCATTCAGGTCTTCGAAGGCGTGTGCATCGCCCGGCGTGGCGGAGGCATGGGCGAGACCTTCATGGTGCGCAAGATCTCCGGGGGGATCGGCGTGGAGCGCATCTTCCCCTACCTGTCGCCGTGGATCGAGGGTGTCGACGTGGTGCGGCGCGGGCGGGTGAGACGGGCGAAGCTCTACTACCTGCGCGGCTTGCGCGGGAAAGCGGCGCGCATCCCGGAGAAGCGGACCCGTTGACCCCATACCGGCGATGACGCCGGGACAGAACGTTGATTCGCGGCTCCGGATCCCGCTCGACTACGAGCGCGGGTTCTGGAGCCGCGGTCTTGTCGGGGTCGCCGGCGTGGACGAAGCGGGTCGCGGGCCGCTGGCAGGTCCGGTGGTGGCCGCCGCCGTGGTGTTGTCCCGGGGGGTCGGCGTGGAGGGCGCGGACGACTCCAAGCGGGTTTCGCGCGAGGAACGGGAAGAGGTGGCGCGGCGGATCCGGGAGCAGGCCGTCGCCGTCGCCGTGGGGGCCGCCTCGGCGCGCGAGATCGACGAGATCAACATCCTGCGGGCGACGGGGCGCGCCATGGAACGGGCGATCCGCCGGCTCCCCCGGGAGCCCGACCACGTCGTGGTGGACGGTCTGCGGATGCGGGACCTCGCCTGCGAGCACGAGGCGGTGGTCGGCGGGGACGCGCTGGTGCACTCGATCGCCTGCGCCTCGATCGTTGCCAAGGTGTGCCGCGATCGCCTCATGACCCGCCTCGCGCCCCGCTATCCGGAGTACGGCTGGGAACGAAACATGGGGTACGGCACGGAGGAGCACCGCGCCGCCCTGCGGCGCCTCGGCCCCACGCCCCATCATCGCCTGACCTTCGGGCTCGAGCAGCTGGAGCTGGCGGTCCGTGGATGAATCCGCGCGAGCACGGAGCGCCGGCTCGAATGTTGGCGGGAGTTCGCTCCCGGGCTGCTCGGGATGGCGGGAGAGGCGAGAGGACGCGGAGCCGGGCGTTCCGGCGTAGATGGCTCGGAAGAGGGGCTGCCCTGTATAATTGCGGTCGAGCCGGTAGCTCAGCTGGTAGAGCAACGGACTTTTAATCCGTAGGTCGTGGGTTCGAGACCCACCCGGCTCATCGGAAAACGGGCCGCGCGGACGCTGGCGCGGTCGGACTGACAGGCAAGAAAGGGGGAACGACGGATGGCGATGGCCGCGCCCAACCGGAGAAGGAGGCCGCACGGCGGCGTGTGGACCGGGCTCGCGGGTCTGGCGCTGACCGGGGTGGCGGGATTGCTGTTTCTCAGCTTCCGGGAACCCCCGCTGCCGGAGCTGGCGCCCATCGAGGTTGGCTGGGAGCCGGTGCTCCCGGTTCAGGGCCATCTCTTCCTCATCCGCGTGGCGGCGCCGGGGGTGGACGGGTTGGTGTCGGCCACGGGCGAGGCCGGGGGCGAGGAGCTGCACTTCCAGTCGGCCGGCCCTGTGCCTGCGACCAACGGAGCGGCATCCGCAGAGGAGCCAACATCCGCAGACGAGGCAACACCCGCCCACACGGTGCTGGCGAGCCTGGCGCCGGTGCCCATCGGGGCCACGGATTCCATCGACGCGTGGGTGACGGCGAGCTACGCGGACGGCCGCACCCAGACCGATTCGGTGCGCATCGCGATCGTGGAGGGCGAGTACGAGCACGAGCGCTTGACGGTGGCGCCGCGCTTCGGGTCGCCGCTCAACGAGGAGGACCAGGCGCGGCTGCGGCAAGATCAGGCCAAGGCCAACCAGGTGGCGCGGGAGGCACACGCCGCGCCCAGACTCTGGAGCCCCGAGGTGGTGTTGCCGCGCGACTCCCGCGTGACCAGTGGCTTCGGCAACGGCCGCGAGTTCAACGGGCAGATCTCCAGCCGGCACATGGGGCTCGACCTGGCCGGGCTGCCCGGGGACACCGTGCGGGCCGCCGCCGACGGGGTGGTGGCGCTGGTGGACGGCTTTCTGCTCGCCGGCAACATCGTTTACCTGAACCACGGCGGCGGGCTGCTGAGCGGCTACTTCCACCTGAGCGAGCAACTGGTGGCAACCGGCGATACCGTCAAGGCCGGAACCCCCATCGGACGGGTGGGCGCCACCGGCCGGGTCACCGGCCCGCACCTGCACTGGGTGGTGCGCTACGGCACGACCAGCGTCGATCCCCGAAGCCTGCTGGCGTTGTCCGGGAATTGAAGAACCCCGACGTGGTCGTCGCCGGCGCCGGCATCATGGGTGCCTCCTGCGCCTGGCACCTGGCCCGCCGCGGCCTGCGCGTGCTGGTGGCCGAGATGGACGTGGCGCCCGCGATGGGCTCCACCGGCAGGAGCGCTGCGGGCGTGCGGGTACAGTTCACAACCGCCGCGAACATCGAGCTTTCCATGTACTCCCTCCCCGTGTATCGGGAGTTTCCGGAGCGTCATGGACACGAGGTCGGCTACCGGGACATCGGTTACCTGCTTCTGGTCCCGCACGACAAGTGGGAGCGGCACCTGGAGTCGGTCGCGCTGCAGGAGAGGCTGGGCGCCCCCGTGGAGGTGGTCGATCCGATCGAGGCCCAGCGCTACGTGGACTTCGAGACGGACGGGCTGGCGGGAACGACCTACGGGCCGTGGGACGGGGTGATCGACCCGCACATGGCCACGCACGCCTGGGTGGCGATGGGCCGCGAGCTGGGGGTGCGCTACCGGTTCTCCTCCCCCGTGACCGGGGTGAGGGCGGAAGGAACAGGGTGGAGGGTCGGGTGCGGCGGGGAGACCTTGTCGTGCGCGCACTTCGTGAACGCCGCGGGCGCCTGGTCGGGCGCCGTCGCCGAGCTGGCCGGGCTGAATGTGCCGGTGGGCCCCAAGCGCATCAACATCTTTCTCAGCGCGCCCGTGCGCGACACCCGCACCTATCCCCTCACCATCGACCTCGCCACCGGCGTATATCTGCGCAGCGAAGGCGACCGCGTTCTTTTCGGCCTGGACGACCTCACCCAGGCATACGGCTTCACCGAGGGGGTGAACTGGGACTGGCTCGAGCATGTCTTCCTCACGGGCGTCGAGCGCTTCCCCTGGTGGGAGGACCTCGGCGTCGACCGCCGGGGGAGCTGGTGGGGGTACTACGGGGTCACTCCGGACAACAGCCCCATCATCGGCTTCAACCCGGGGGCCCGCGGCTGGATCGACGCGTGCGGCTTCTCCGGGCACGGGATCATGCACGCCCCGGCCACCGGATGCGCGGTGTCGGAGCTCATCGCGGACGGCGAAGCGCATACCGTCGACGTGAGCGCCTTCCGCCACGATCGCTTCGGCGAGGACATCCCCGTCGAGGCCAACATCTTTTGAGGGCAGGGAAGGGGCCGTACATTTCCCGGCGGCGGATTCCCCCGCCACAATCAACGGGAGAGGAAGTGAAACCAACGGTTCGGTGGCTCCAGAGCGCGCTCGCGATCCTCCCGTTGCTGCTGACCGCACCGGCCAGCGCCCAGGATGCCGAAGCGGCGCCGGGCACGGGCAGCGTCTTCGGCCGCATCGTCGACCAGGACACCTTCCAGCCGGTTGCGGGGGTGATGGTCCGCATCAGGGTTCCGGACGGAGTGCTGCAGGAGATCTCCGGCGAGAACGGCACCTTTCTCGTGGAAGACGTCCCCGTGGGCGAGCGCGTGGTGGTGCTGGAGCACATCGCCTACGGAGAGTACGCCCAGCATGTGGGCGTCGAGCAGGGAAGGGACCTGAGGATCGAGGCGTTCATGTCGCCGCGCGCCATCCAGTTCCAGCCCGTCGTGGTCGAGGCGCTCAGCGAAGTCGAGCGCCGCCGCCTCACGTCCGGATTCAGCGTCAACGAGATTCCCGCGGAGGAAATCGAGCAGGCAGCCCGGACCGGCCAGCACCTGGGGGATTTGCTGCGCGGCGGCATGTCCGGCATACGCGTCCGCGGCGCCTCCAGGGGCGGTGACCGGCTGTGCGTGGAGTACCGGCGCAGCGGAGCCGGCGAGTGCGACGAGATCGCCGTGTATCTGGACGGGGTGGCGGTGGCGGATCCCGGGCAGATCTATTCGAGTCTCTCCCTGGACGATCTCGAACGTGTCGAGGTCCTCTCGCCTCTGGAGGCCGTGATCCGCTACGGCGACCGAGGCGCGCGCGGAGCCCTCCTGATCGAGTCCCGGTTGGCGCGGCTTCCGGAGCGGCAAAACCCGTTCCGCAGCTCGTCCAGGCGAGCCTACGACTGGTCGCTGGAGGAGGAGTCGCACCCGTCGGCGAAGGTCTTCGGGAGCACGGTTCTCGCCAACGCGCTGGGCGTGGGACTCGGGTACCTGACCCTGAAGCAATGCGTGGGGATGGCATCCTCCGAGCACGGCACGCAGTTTGACACTCAGTGCGGAGCGCTGACGACGATGGCGACGGGCGTGTTCGCGCTGAGCCTGCCCGGCGCCGCCGGCAGCCTGGCCGCGACGCGCTCCGGGAGCACGCAGCGATCGCGCGGGCGCTTCTTTCACGTCGCGATGGCCGGACTGATCTCGACGACCGCGGGATACGTGATGCTGATGCACGGCGAGGATCCGGAGTATGACAGCCACGCCCTCCGGATCGGCGGCGTCGTCACGATGACGGTGGGCACGCCGTTGCTGCTGACCCTTTCCGACCGCTTCTTCCGATCCAGCCGCTGAGGCCCATGAATCGCTTCTCGATCCGCCGCGCGCTCGTCTGGCTGGCTGCGGCCGTCCTGCCTGCGGGCGCTGAGGCCCAGTCCATAGCCCTGTCCGAGGCCACCATCGCCGACATCAACGCGGCCTTCGACGCGGGCTCGCTCACCTCGGAGGGGCTGGTCGAACTCTACCTGGCGCGCATCGAGGCGTACGACGCCCGGGGGCCGAGGCTCAACGCCATCCTGACGCTCAACCCGCGGGCGCTCGAGACGGCGCGGGCGCTGGACGAAGAGCGACGGAGCCAGGGGCCTCGCTCCCTCCTGCACGGCATCCCGGTGCTGCTCAAGGACAACGTTGACACCGACGACATGCCGACCACCGCGGGCTCGCTCCTGCTGAAGGGCTCCGTCCCGCCCGACGACGCCTTCATCGTGCAGAAGCTGCGCGACGCTGGCGCCATCATCCTGGCGAAGGTCAACATGAGCGAGTTCGCCTCCGGGGTGCAGCTCAGTTCCGTCGGCGGCCCGATGCGGAATCCGCACGACCTGACCCGCAACCCGTCCGGCTCCTCCGGCGGGACCGGCGTGGCTGTCGCCGCGTCGTACGGGCAGCTCGGGATCGGCACCGACACCGGAGGCTCCGTGCGTGGCCCCTCCACCGCCAACGGCATCGCCGGGCTCAAGCCCACCCACGGGCTGCTCAGCCGCGACGGCATCGTGCCCCTCGCGCTCTCCTTCGACACGGCCGGTCCGATGGCGCGCCACGTCTACGACGTCGCGGCGATGATGAACGTGATGGTCGGCGTGGACCCCGCCGACGAGGCGACGGCGGCCAGCGAAGGCCGCTCCGAGACCGACTACACCGCCTTCCTGGACGCGGACGCGCTGGACGGAGCCCGCATCGGCGTCGCGCGCGACTTTCTCGGCTACGACGACGAGGTCGACTGGATCATCGAAGCGGGGCTGGAGGCCATGCGCGCCGCCGGGGCGACGGTGGTGGACGTACGCTACCCGCCATGGCTGCTCCAGGCCAAGGCGCAGTACTACCAGACCATCCGCTGGCGCGAGTTCAAGCCGCAGATCGAGGCGTACCTCGCCGACTTGGCGCCCGGGTATCCGCGCACGCTCGAGGAGATGATCGAGCGCGCCACGAAGATTCTCGCGGCGCCGCCGGAGGGCGGCGTGCCCAATCCCACACGCTGGCGCCTCTTCGAGCAGGAGCTGAACACCGGCACGCCCGACGACTACCTGTACAGGGCGATGCGCGACCACGGTCTGCCGCTGGTGCGCGCGAACCTGGAGGGGCTGCTGGACGCCAACGACCTCGACGCCATCGTCTACCCCACCTCCCCGACGCGGCCAGGCCAGGCAGGGGTGTACCGGGGTTCGTCGTCACCCAACCCTTCACCGTCCGCCACCAACCTCGCCAACCTGAGCGGGCTGCCCGACCTGATCGTGCCGGCCGGCTATACGAGCAACCGGCTGCCGGTCGGGATCTCGTTCTTCGGCCGGCCCTTCAGCGAAGCCCGTCTTTTTGCGCTGGGCTACGCCTTCGAGCAGGCGACCCGGGTGCGCCGCGATCCGGTGCACGCTCCGCCTCTGCCCGGGGAGATGATCCGGCGCTGAGCGCCGCGTCACTGCCCCGGGGTCAACACCCACCCCACCCGGTTCCCCTTACCGTACCAGACCATGCCGATTGCGCCCGACCGCGACAAGGTCGCCCGCTGGAACGCCATCCTCAAGCCGTACTGGGGCCCTGACACCCGCGCCAGCGTTCGACAGCTGCTCACCTCCGCCATCCCTTTCGTGGGGCTCTGGTATGCCACCCTGCGCAGTCTCGAGGTAGGATACTGGCTCACCATCCTGCTGGCACTTCCCACGGCCGCCTTCATGATGCGGCTCTTCATGATCCAGCACGATTGCGGGCACGGATCCTTCTTCCGCTCGCACACGGCGCGCCAGTGGTTGGGGCGCTGCATCGGCGTTCTGCTCCTGACGCCGTACGACTACTGGAAGCGCGCCCACGCCTACCACCACGCCCACTCGGGCGACCTGGATTTTCGCGGCTTCGGCGACATCGACACCTTCACCGTGCGAGAATACCTGTCCTGGCCCTGGTATCGCCGGCTGCGCTACAGGCTGTACCGGCATCCGTTCGTGCTCTTCGTGCTGGGGCCCCTGTTCATCTTCCTGATGAAGCACAGGTTTCCCTGGGATGCCCCGGCGAAGTGGAAGAAGGCCTGGCAGAGCGTGTTCTGGACGAACGTGGCGCTGGTGGCGGTGGTGTTGCTGCTGGGCGAGACGATTGGATACGGGCGTCTCCTGCTGACTCACGCACCCGTGCAGCTGATCGCTTCCATGGCCGGCGTCTGGATGTTCTACGTGCAGCACCAGTTCGAGCGGACCTACTGGGACAGGCACGAAGACTGGGACTACTACGACGCTTCACTTTACGGAAGCTCGTATCTCAACCTTCCCGCTCCGTTCAGATGGCTTTCGGCGAACATCGGCTTCCACCACGTGCACCACATGAGCATGCGCATCCCCAACTACAAGCTCCGGCGGGCGCACGAGGAGAACGAGGAGTTCCATGCGGTGCGCGAAGTCCGCGTTCGGGACACGCTGAGGCTCATCAACCTGGCGCTGTGGGACGAGGACCGGCGCCGGCTGATCCGGTTCAGGGACCTGAGGGAGCTGCAGCCCGCCTGATCAGCTCGACGAGGACGCGGCGATGCTGGCCACGACAGCGGCCTGGGCGGCGGCCACCGCGGCCTGGGCAGCCGCAACCGAGGCCCTGACCGCCTTCCGGGCCGCAATGGCGGGGTGACCGGTGCCGACCGTGAAGGGCTCTCCGGCGGTGATGGCCTTCAGGCGCGCCTTGCGCACCTTAAGTTCCTTGCGCTCGAAGTGGATCCGGAGAGAGCCGGTGGCGTGGGCCAGGGAGAGCACGACGCCCAGCCCGGCCTCGATCTCGCCATCGTCCATGACGGCGTCCCGCAGGCTTGCGATCAGCTTGCGCTCGGGCCCCGGATCGAGGGTGGGATAGAGCTTGCGCCTGAAGACGAGCAGGATCTGAGACTCCTTCGTGCGCAGGATGCCCCGCCGGCAGAGTCCGAGTGCGGTCCGGTGCCGGAGGCGCTTGAGGTTGCCGAAGGTCGATACCCAGGCGGATGCGCGACGACGCCTCTTCGAATCGCGCACCCGGTCGAGGGCCTCGGCCATGATCTCGTCCCGCGGACGGCCCGTCACCGGCGCGGCTTCGACGAACGCCTTCTTGCTCTCCTCGATGCGAATGACCCCCGCAAGCGCGAGTTCGGCGAGGATGGCTCCGCCCATGGCGAGATTGTAGAAGCCGGCGCGGTAGTCCACGGTACCCTTGCGGTCGCGCAGCACCAGGAGCAGAAGCTGTTCGTGAAGATGGAGGTCGTGGCGGGAGGATGGCATTCGCGGGGTGTCCGGGTTGGTGGGTTGGATGCGCCGCACCTGATTACTTGACACTATGAACTCCTGTTTCACAAGCGGCCGGCGGCAGGGGCGGGATTGACCGCGCGGCCAGGTCGGCGGAGGTACGATACTTGATGACGGATCATTTCCGAGGCCGGCCACCTGGATCCCCCGTCGTCGCCGCATGCAGGGTTGTCGCGGTGGCGGCCGCGATCGTGGCGGCGCCGGGATGCCGGGAGACAGGCCCGTCCGGCGAGACGCGGGGGCCATTCCGAATCGGCGCCACGATCGAGGTGGGCGCGGCCCCCCACGGCGTCCGGTTCAGCGGCGACGGCGACACGGCGTACGTCGCGCTCAGCGGAGACGGACGGATCGCGGTCGTGGATCTTGCGGCGGGCGCCGTGATGGCTCGCTGGGACGCGGGTTCGACCCCGCTCGACCTGGTACGGGTGGGCGATGGCTGGCTCGTGAGCCAGTTCCGCGACTCGACCCTCATCAGGCTCGACGCCGAGGGACGAATCGTGGACGGCGCCGTATGGAACGTCGGCTCGGGCCCATCGCTGTTCTCACCCGGGACGGTGCGGGGACGTACCTGGGTCACCTCCGAGTTCGCGGACCTGCTGTGGGTCGTGGACGCGGAGTCCGGCGTGCCCATCGCGTCTCACCAGACCGGCGAACGGCCCTACCCGGCCGACGTCATGTGGGACGGCTCGCACGCCTTCGTCCCCAACCTGGATGCGGGCACGGTGTCGGTGATCGACCTGCTGAACATGGAGACCGACGCCACGGTTGAGGTGTGTCCCGGCCCGCCCGGGGGCGCGCTCACGCCCGACCAGGTCACCTACGTCGTGGCCTGCGGCGAATCTAACGAGCTGGTGTTCGTGAACACGGCATCCTTCGCGGTCACCGGCCGTGTGTCCGAGGGACTCGGTCCGCGGCCCTTTTCCGTGGTCGTCCCCGGCGACGGCCGCCACGCCGTGGTCAACAACGCGGGCGGGAGCACCGTTTCGGTGGTGGATCTGGCATCGCGGGCGGTCGTGCAGACCCTCGAGGTGGGGGAGCAGCCTATCGTGGTGCGGGCGCACCCGGACGGCGAGCGGGTGTTCGTCGCCAACGAGATCTCGGGCACCCTGGTGGAGTTGATTCCGGCCCCGGGCGATGTCCCTTCCCTTGCCAGCGAAGTCGTCGTCCTGGGCATGATCCACGGCGGGCACGTCACCAGCGAAGCCTTCAGCCTCGAGGTCGTCCGGGACCTGGTCCGCGAAATCGATCCCGACTACTGGCTCACCGAGATCCCGCCGAACCGCTGGGACCGGGCCTGGTCCGAATACCGGGCTTCGGGGACCGTCGAGGAGCCCCGCACGCGCCTCTTTCCGGAATACATGGATGGGCTCTTTCCGCTGACGCGCGAGCTGGACTTCCAGGTCATCCCCACGGCGGGATGGACGGAGCCGATGTCCGACTTCCGGGCGGCGTATCTCGATGCGTACTCGCGCGACCCGGAGCGGGCTGAATCGTGGGCCGAATACCAGGCCGCGGCCGCGGCTTCGGCCGAGGCGCTGGCCGCCGGCGCAGGGGACGATCCCCGCTGGATCCACACCGATGCCTACGACGAGGCCTACGACATCCGCATGCAGGCGTACGCGCGTCTTTTCGACGCCGACCTGGGTCCGGGAGGCTGGGACGCCATCAACGCCTCGCACTGGGCGAACATCGAGCGCGCGCTCGACCGGCACCGGGGCGAGGGGGCTCGCTTTCTGCTGACCTACGGCGCGGGCCACAAGGGCCCTTTCCTGCGCGAACTGCGGAGGCGCGACGACATCGTGCTGCTGGAGGTGGCGCCATTCCTGGATCGCGTGGAGAGCAGATGAATCTGCCGGAGTCGGGGCATGACTCCAGCGTCCGTTTGATGAAGGAGAACGACCAATGACTCGGAACGGCATGCGCAGCCTGTCCATCCTGACGCTGGCCACGGGTATGGTGGCGGTTTCCCCCGGCGGAGCGTCGGCACAGTCCGGGCCCGTCGTCATCCGCGCGGGAACGATTCACACCGTCACCAGCGGCACGATTCAGGACGGCGAGATCCTGATCCGGGACGGGGTCATCGAGGCGGTGGGCGCGTCGGTGAACGCTCCCGCGGACGCCCGCGTGTACGAGGCCGAGGTCGTGATTCCGGGGATGATCGACGCGCACGCGCACCTGGCCCTGGACCGCTCCAGCCGCACGCGGATCCCGGGCCCTGTGACCGCCGAGTGGAAGGCCGTGGAGCACCTGGACCTGGAGGATCCCATGATCCAGGTGGCGCTGTCGGGCGGCATCACGTCGCTCATCACGCGCTCGGGGAGCGGCATCATCTCGAGCGGCCAGTCGGTGGCGCTCAAGATGAAGAGCACCCCGGGGCCGGAGATGATCTTCAAGCCCTACGTGGATCTGAAGATGGCCGTCCGGCCGCTCATCAACCTGCGTCCCGGGGAGACCCCGCAGACGGTGATGGGGTGGTACGCAACTGCGGACGACTACTTCCGGCGCGCGCAGATCTACGTCGAGCAACAGGATGCGCACGCGGGCGGGGAGGGTCCGGCGCCCGAGCGGGACGAGCGCCTGGAGGCGTTCGCGGCCGTGATCCGGGGCGAGGTCATGGTGCACGCGCACTCGCACTATCCCAGCGAGGTCATGATGGTGTTCCGCCTGGCGCGCAAGTACGGCTTCTTCGACCGGCTGGCGCTGGCGCACGCGGAGGAGATCTTCCCGCTGACGGAGATGCTCGCGGGGACGGAGATCGTGCCGGTGATCGGGCCCATGATGATCGTCCAGTACTACAACGACCCGGAGCCCCTCAACCTGCTGAAGGACCTGCTGGACGCCGGGGTGTACGCCAGCATCCAGACCGACATGTCGAACCAGCACTTCAAGGACTTCCGCGAATACGGGGCGTTCCTGGCGCGCCACGGCCTGACCGACCAGCAGGCGCTCGAGGTGATGACCATCAACGGGGCCCGGGCGATGATGCTCCAGGACCGGGTGGGAAGCATCGAGGCGGGGAAGGACGCCGACCTGGTCCTGCTCGACGGGCACTTCCTGGACCTGACCGCGGACCGGGTGGAGCGCGTGTTCGTGGACGGGCGGATGGAGTACGAGCGCGGCCCGGTGTTGCAGCCCGAGCGGCCGCGGACCGTTGGGCCGTTCACGCCGGTGACCGGCGCGATCACCGCCGCCGACGAGACGTTCGCCATCACCGGGGCACATGTGTTCACCGTGAGCGGCCGGGCGATCGAGAACGCGACCCTGGTGGTCGAGGGTGGCCGGTTCACGCAAGTGGCGGGCGGTGCTGACCCGCCGGCCGGCGTCCCGGCCATGGATGTGGGGGGGCGGGTGGTCATGCCCGGCACCGTGATCGCGCGCGCCTTCGCCAACGACTGGATCGGCGACCTCAAGTGGCAGGTGCAGAACGACGAGATCACCGCGCCGATCGTTCCGGAAATGAACGCGCTGTACGCGGTCGACCCCTGGTTCCCGTCGTACCAGGTGAACACGGCCATCGGGGTGACCGCCATCCACGTTACGCCCGGGACGCGCAACCTGGCCGGGGGCAACGGGGTGGTGGTGAAGACGCCCGGCCTCGACTTCGAGAAGATGGTGCGCCGGGAGCCGGCCAGCATGGTGTTCGCTCTGACGGCTTCGGCGTTGCGGGAGTGGACGGCCGAATCGGGGGCGGCGCTGACGCTCGAGAGCGCCGCTGTGATGATCCGCGAGACGCTCGACGCGGCGAGAGCCTACGCCGAAGCCGGCGCGGAGCGCGAATACGACGCACGCATGGAGGCACTCCTGCCGCTCCTCCGGGGGGAGGTGCCGGCGATGATCCACGCCGACCGGGTGGCGGAGATCGAGGAGGCGCTGAGCATCGCGGAGGACTTCGGCCTGCGGCTGGTGGTCACCGGCGGCGTGGAGGCGCACCGGCTGGCGGACCGGCTGGCGGCGGCCGATGTGGGCGTCATCCTGGGCAACTCCGGGAGCTATGCTTCGGACATCCGCGGCGGCGGCGAAGGCTGGAGCGTGGAGGGGCCCGCCATCCTCAATCGCGCGGGCGTGAAGGTCGCGTTCTACGGCCCGGGGGCGTCACGGCGCGCCTCGCCCATCGGTCGCCTGGGTGGCGAGCCCATCCTCAACTCGGCGTGGGCTTTCCGCAACGGCGTGCCCGAGGTGGACGCGCTTCGGATGGCGACGCTCAACGCCGCCGAACTCCTCGACATGGACGACCGCATCGGCAGCATCGAGACGGGCAAGGACGCCGACTTCGTCATCCTGGAGGGGCATCCCTTCGATTACCGCGTAGTGCCCGGGTGGGTGTTCGTGGATGGCAGGCTGGAGGCGGGCGGCGCGCGGTAGTCGTGTGCCGAGGCACGCGGCGACTCTGTCGCGCAAGTCGTGCTCCCGCGGAAAGCCAACTGAGGAGCTCCCCGCCCGCGGGCTCGGGAACCCTGTCTTGCCTGTGGGCCGAGGCACTTGACGGCGACCGAATATTGTGCAATAGTGTGGCGCATGCACCATATCACGGTGCATCTTACGTCGCCGCGACCCCCCGGATTTCGCTCGATGCGTCGCCCGGACGAGTCGCGAAGGCGTTTCAGCTGAAACCTCTGGTCCCGCGAATGCCATGTCCCGAATTCACTTCGTCGTGAAGGAGGCCGCCAAGATGGCGTACCAGACCCAAGCCCGGCGGGAAGGCAAGTCCCTCGGGGAGTGGCTGCGTGAGGCCGCCGAGGAGAAGCTGGCGACGGCGCGCCCGCGCAAGTTCACGGTTCAGGAGTTGCACGAGTTCGCGGCCAGGTGCGACGCGCGTCACCCGCCCGGCGCGCGGGAGCTGGACTGGCCGGAAATCAAGAAGACCCTCGTCGAGACGCGTTATCCGGACTACGACATCACATGATCTTCGTTGACGCCAACGTCTTCATGTATTTCGTGGGCGCCGACCATCCCCTGCGGAAGGAAGCCAGGGACTTCTTCATTCGGTCACGGAAACGGGACAAACCCCTCGTAACTTCGGCGGAAGTGCTCCAGGAACTCCTCCATCACTACCTGCGCCGGGACAGGCGGCCGCTGCTCGACGCGGCCTTCGACCTGGTCGGTTCCACGGTGGACGAAATCTGGCCCGTCGAGGAGGCCGATGTCGAGTTGGCGCGCAACCTGTCGGCTCGGCACCGCGGTCTCGAGGCCCGCGACTTGGTGCACCTGGCCTGCTGCATCCGGCGAAAGCCGCGCAAACTCATGACGTTCGACCGGGGGCTGGCGGCGGCGTGGCGGAGTGGGGGCTAGCGGAAAGCGCCGGCGGTTGGCCAGGCAGACGGTGGATCCTGTCTCACTTCCGCGCCTCCGGCTTCGACACATCGATCACGCAGACAGAGATCTTGCGGCGTTCGAGGTCGGACAGGGAGTCTAGCAGGGATTGCCGGAGTTCAGTGGCCGACTTGGGCTTTGGGCCTGATCGTGGGGTTGGCCCGCAGCCCTCGGCCTCGCCGAACCAGAACACGAGATAGATGCCGTAGCCATCGGCACCGGGGTCGCGGGCGTACTTGGCGATCAGTTGCGTGTGAATCGCGCTCCAGAGTTCGCGATGACAACTCCGCTTGATCTCGATGGGGACGTTGCAGCCGTCGCAAGCGACGCGAACGTCGGAACGCTTGTCGTCGGCGTATCGACCCCCGATCTGGGCGTCGATTCCCACGGGGGTCAGCAACGGTCTCAGTGCGAGGAGCAGCGCGCGCCGACAAGCGTTTTCCGGGAGCGGGCTTGTCACGCGATCATATTGATCGACGTGCCAGGACGTTTTCCATCCAGAGGGTGAGCCGCCACGGAGATCCTTGCCGACTTTTCGAAGCACATCTGTCGTGAAGGCTGCGAGATCGCCCGCATTGGTGGGCCGACCGTTGGCCAGGACCTCGGCGACATCTTCGAGGCCGGGATGCACGAACGTGGCTTCTCGACAAACGCTCCTCTGCTTCTGGAGGCGATCGAGAAGTTTGGATCGCCAGTGGGCGAGTCGATCGTCGGCGGCCAGCGCCTCGAGCGCATTTTTCGCTGCAGGTGAGGCATCTTCCGAGAGCCGGTCGATGAAGCTGTGGATATTGCTGTCGGCTTCCATGGGCAACGTCACCACGTAGACTTCGCCAGTCCTTGGCGGCGCGAGGGAGTAGGGTCCAATCAGGCGGATCAACCTCTCGAGGGTGGTCGCATCCCACATGTCCTTCACGGCCGACGGCACGGCATGCGGCTCCACCGTCATCTCCATCAATCGGTGTATCCGGCGGCCCCGTCCGGCCACCTGTGATTCCAACCGATCGCCATAGACTTCCGGCTCCACAAACAATCCAGCGGTCAGCCAATACACTGTCTGGCTGGCGTTCATGCTCGTGCGGGCGAGCTTTGCCTCGATCAGTTCTAAGAGTTGTGTCCTGTCTCCATAGAGTACGGCGGCCTGAAGTAGAGAACGTAAGGTCGTTAGCTGTCCTGCCTTACACCGGATCGGAAAGATTCTCAGGAGTGGAATGGCAACCGCGGATACCAAGGGGGCATACTCGGGTTGGCGGGCCAGGTAGTAGATGTCCGGCAGTAACTCCGCGTCCTTCCGAAATTGATGGCGAGCGCAGTGGATCCAAACCTCGGCGACAACATCCGGCTGCCTCGCCACAGAAGCACGCAGCCAGCGTGGTGGACGCTCTATGCCGTACAAGTGACGCAGTTTCGGAACTGCAAGGTGGATGGAAAGCGCCAGGCGAATCTGAGCTTCAGTAAGCTGTGTGTCTTGGTTTTCCCCCCAGGAGAGTTCTTCCAGTCCAACCATGAACGGGTAGGCCGCGTAATGTATCTGCCCTTGGGCAGACACCTCCGAGACCTCGGTCCACGTTGGGAGGTCCGCCCGCAGAATCGCTCCCCGCAAGCCGGCCAAGGCCGCCCTGAGGAGATCATTATCGGGACCGAGCAAGTAGCGCAGCCGCTCCTGCGGAGTCTCGCCGACGACATCCGAGAAGCCGTCGAGATAGGCCACTGCAAGGTGGTGAAGCAAGTTCAGCGGGCACTGGTTGGCGCGTAGCGATGTCAGGTTTGCTCGGACGGTCGCGCGCAGATCATCGAATCGCCCGTCGTCCGATGTTGCCGAGGTCTGTGGGGTTCCCTGGGGTCCGGCATCAATACGGCTCTCCTGTTCCCAGGCGGCGAGCGTTTTCTCGAATAGTCCAGCGAGGCGGACGTCGCTGCTAAGCGTTGCCGCGACCTCTTCACATCTTCCCTTCTCAGGCTCGTTGTAGACGAATGCCGCTGCCTCCCACGCGAACCAGTCAGCCACCTCGTGGTTGCTCGCCCGCAGCGCTTGATCGGCGCACCAGGCGCCGTAATCGTCCGGCAGCTTGGCGCCGAAGCGGCTTCGTCGCACGAAGGTCATGCAATAGTGGAAGTCACTGTCCGCCGTGCGGCATCGGCTCACACCCTGCTCGATCATGGCCTTCTGCATGTCGGGATGGTCCGTGAGCCAACTCCGGAAGAATTCGGCACCGCCGACTCCGCCCGGGCGAAAGATGCCTGGCTCTTGCCCGAGCCAACCTGCGAAGCCAAGCCAATGCACGAGTTGCTCTTGCGCGATGCTCTCGGGTGAGCGTTCCAGGAGGTGGCGTAACAGCACGACCGGCGGTCGCACCACAAAATCGACGCCCCTTGGAGCAACCGCTGATTCTGCTCTCACCTGCTCCATCGGGCCCCTGAGCAAAGCGAGCAGCTGCACCATTTGCGGAATCGTGGACTGCTCTACTAGGCGACTCGTCCAGAAGGTCTCATAGCGGCTCCACATACCTTGCCGGACAGGCTCTCTCAAGTAGCCGACCAAGTCGGCCGCGGAGAGCTCGGCGGGATACAGTTCCTCCAGCAATGTCCCCAGCAGGCCGTCGTCCTGGGTCGGTACGACGCCGGTGTAGATGTCGTCGAGAAGGCTCTGGAGCGTTGCGGCGACCTGAGAGTCACCCCTGCGGACTTGCACGTATGCCGCCAGGGCAGTGCGCCGATGTATCATCGGCCACGAGTCGTCCCGGACAATGGCCATCAGGGGATCGGCAAGTTGGGGGATGGCTTGACCGGCCATGAGAGCTTGGAGGATGAGCCGGACAAAGGATTGATGCGCCTCATCCCGCGCGGGGTTGGAGAGAGCGCGACTGAACTCCTGCTCCAGACCGGGATCGGTGAGGCGTCCTAATGGAGAATCCAGCGTGGTTTGGCCTACCAACCACGGATTCCGCTCGGTCTCCTCTCTCAGCGTCTTGAGTACCAGTGTCTTCTCGCGAGCGCTGAAGTCTTCGACATCGCCGTAGAGAACCACTCCGAGAGGGTCGCGTCGGACAATCTCCTCGCGCGCAGGCTTGCTGTGGGCTGCCAGCCAGGCGGCGAGACCGCGGAACTCGGAGATGACTCCGCCGTCGAAGCCGGTCAGGAGCGAAAGGACTCGCCGAACCGGACATCCTTCCGCAATCAGACCTGCAAGACGCCGCGCCGCAACAACCTCCGCAACCTGCCGGTGTACGGGAACCAGGCGGCCTTCGGCAGGCGACTCGAACAGATTGGTGCCCACCGCGCGCCGAAGGAGCTGTTGGTCCCCATGGGGAACCTGATCCAAACGAGGGTGATTCGCGTCCGGTACGGTTCCGGGGAGGGTGACCCCCGCCTTTCCGGTCAACAGAAGGGTCGCGCAAAGATCACCAGCAGCATCCAGGAGGGCTGTGGGATCCGCAGTGCCTCTCCACCCTATCTGGTGCTCGGGATTCTCCTCGGAGACGAGCCTTCGACACGCCATGTCGAACGTCTCGGTCCTGGTCGTGGGCCATTCGCCGGCCTCGGCCACCGCCTCCGTGAGCAATCGCAGATTCTGCGGATTGGGGAGCAGGTCCTCTACTCCGCGCTTCCGAGCCTCGGCCACGAATGCTGCCGGATCGTCGACGCCGTGGTTCTGCTCCAAGCTCTCGAGAACTCCCTGGTCCGACAGCGGATCGAGCCGCAAGACCAGCAGTTCACCGTTGGGGGTAACCGCCTTGAGTCGCTCCCTGTCATTGGCGCCGAACCAGTCCGCCTCCCGGCAGGACAGGCGGAATTGCGGACGCCCGGTGCTGTGGAGCTTCGCTCTGATCCCGTCGAAAGGCGTGCGTCCGTCAGAGGCGCCCGCCCGAGTCTCGTCCAGGCCGTCGATGTAGATCGTCCGGTCTTCCCATTCGGGGTCGGGATCGACGGTCAGGAAGTCTCGCGCCGTAATGTAGCATCCCCCATTCCGTTGGGCCTCGCGCTCGAACGCCTTCGTCTTTCCGGACCCGGGGGACCCAAGCAGGACAAACGCAGGCTCCTCTCGAAAGGACTCTAGGGGGCGTGACTGGACCTCGTGCGAGGGACTCGATTCGCTCTGCCGTCCGAGTTCCGCGTGGCGCTCACGAACCACGGTGCATGTCCGCTCAACGAAGTGCTTCATGATCCCTCGAACCACTCCCGAGCCGGCGTCAACAGGAATTCCGACACCGGAATCCCGTCCCGTCCGACGATGTGGGATGCCTTGACGGGGAAGCTCCTGCCGAACGCCTCAAGCCCGCTCACGTTCCCCCGCCGCCTGCCGCTCTTGACCTCGAAGATGACCAGCTTTCGCCCGTGTTCCAGGATGAAATCCACCTCTCGTCCCCGGTCCCGCCAGTAGTAGACGCGGTACTCGGAACTCCCCGTGTTGACCAGATGCGCGCCGACTGCACTCTCCACCAGGTGTCCCCAGTAGGTCCGATCGGCCCGGGCCTGCGCGAAGGTGTAGCCGGAGTGGACCGACATGAGCGCGGTGTTGAGCACGTTGAGCTTGGGACTTGAGGCCCGGCGCCGGTGTGTGCGGCTGGCGTATTTCGAAAGGCCTGTGATCAGTCCGGCGCTGGACAGCAGATCAAGGTACCGGGCCAGGGTGGTTGTATTGCCCGCCTCGTGCAGCTGGCCGAGCATCTTGTTGTAGGAGAGGATGTGGCCGGAATACTCGGCGCCGAGTCCGAAGAGCTGCTTGAGGAGTATGGGCTTGTCCACGCGCTGGAGCGCGAGGATGTCACGCTCGATATTGGGCTCGACCAAAGAGCGGTGGATGAAGCTGCGCCATCTGGCTTCGTCGCGGATGAGCGGGGTTGGCCCCGGATAGCCTCCGAAGTAGAGGTATCGGTCGAGATCGAAGTCGAATGCGGCGGCCATCTCCGCGAAGGACCAGTGCTCGACGTCGATGACCTCGTAGCGGCCTGCCAGGCTCTCGCTCATTCCCTGCTGCATGAGGAGGGGCGCCGAGCCGAGCAACACGACGTGGAGCCGGAGGCGCTCCCTCCGATCCGCGTCCCACAGCCCCTTCACCGTCTCCGACCAGTTCGGCACCTTCTGGATCTCGTCGAGCGCGAGCACGAATCCGCGGTCCGATGCCCGAGCTCCCAGCCGAGCCTCTTCCCAGGTGCGGACGAGCCACCTTGTGTCTCTGCGGTCGACGGGAGGCAATGAGATGTCTGCGGCGAGTGATGTGGCACCAGCCTGGAATCCAGGCCTGACCGGGAATGTCGCGGGGTCGGGTGCATCCACGGCGATGTGGGCGGACGGCCGCTGGATCCGTCTCAGGACCTGCTGGACCAGTGTAGTCTTGCCGGTCTGGCGTGGTCCCGTGATGATGGTGAGCCACCGGGGCTCTTCACGCAGCCGGGCGAGAAGCGTCTTGCCGTGAGGGCGTTCGTAGGTTTCCATGCAGTCAAATTACGCTACTGAGTAATTTTACTCAATAGCGATATGGACCGATCCGGGCGCCGTTGTCCCGGTGTCCTGACCGGGCGTACTTGTCGCCGGGCTCCGGGATGTCTACCGTCTCTTATCCATCGGCAGGACTCGGCGCGAGTTGTCTTCGTTCCGACCGCTGTCAGCGAGGCACCCACCGCACACACCCGGAGACCCGACAGATGACTGGATGGACGCGCGCCACGATCGCTTCTGGAATTTTCACCGTCGCGGCACTCGCCGTCGCGGTTTCGTCACTGCAGGCCCAGTCGGTGACCACGAACCCCTTCCGGCCGGTCTACGGATGGGGGGAGCTCCCTGACGGAAGGGAATGGGGTTCGACGAGCGCGGTGGAGATCGCGCTGGACGGAAACATCTGGGTCGCGGAACGATGCGGCGCGAACACCTGCGTCGGCTCGGATGTCGATCCCATCCTCCTCTTCGACAAGGAGGGCAACCTGCTGCGCAGCTTCGGGGGCGGCATGATCGCGTGGCCGCACGGGATCGACGTGGACCATGAGGGCAACGTCTGGGTGACCGATGCGTGGCGGACCGGCGCCACCACGACGGGGCACTCGGTGCTCAAGTTCTCCCCCGAGGGCGAGCTGCTGATGACGCTGGGGACGCCCGGAGAGGCCGGCGATCCGCCCACCCACTTCACCCAGCCGTCGGATGTGCTGGTCGCACCCAACGGCCAGATCTACGTGGCGGACTCGCACGACCGCACCAGGGGCCGAGTGGTGCGCTTCGCGGCGGACGGCACCTACATGGAGACCTGGGGCGAGCTCGGCTACGGGCCCGGGCAGTTCCGCGACCCGCACGCCCTGGCGATGGACTCGCAGGGCCGCATCTTCGTCGGCGACCGCTACAACAACCGCATCCAGCTCTTCGACCAGGAGGGTAACTTCCTCGCCATCTGGACCCAGTTCGGGCGGCCGAGCGGCATCTACATCGACGCCGACGACAACATCTACGTGGCCGATTCCGAGTCGAGCCCGGCGCCCAACGAGTTCACCGGGCAGCGCAACGCCGGCTGGGAGAAGGGCATCCGCATCGGCGACGCGAACCAGGGATGGGTACACTTCTTCCTGCCCGACGACCGCGCCAACGTAATGGGGTTCAGCGGGCCGGAGGGCGTTGCGGTGGACGACGAGGGCAACGTGTACGGCGCGGAGGTCAGCCAGCGGCGCATGACGAAGTGGGTGCGGTTCCGGCCGTAGCGCGGCGATGAATAAGGGAGGCGAAGCCATCGGCACGCAAGTCACAGCTGTCCGGCAGGCATTTGCGTCGGCAAAGCAGTACGTCGTCCCCAGCTATCAGCGCAACTACGTGTGGACGCTGGAGGAGCAGTGGGAACCGCTGTGGGACGACTTGATGGCGCTCACCGAACGCATTCGCGCCGGGAGCTCGCAACACGCCCACTTTCTAGGCACGATCATCACCAGACAGCTGGATGCTCCCAGCGGCTACATCAACCCGTGGTCGGTCGTGGACGGCCAGCAGCGGCTCACCACGCTCTTGATACTCATTGCCGCTGCACGCGTCACCTTCGTGCAACACGGGCTCGTTCGGTACGCATCCATGCTCTCTCGGATCCTCGTTAACGACGAGGATGAACGAGAATCGGAAGCCGACAAGTACAAGATCAAACATAAGAGCAGTGACTACGAAGGATTCCGTGCAATCATCGATGTCGGTCTGGAGTCGCCCTCCACCGACGTGGAAACCGACTCTCGTCTGGGTTCTTGTTACGCCTACTTCCGCACGGCGGTTGAAGTGTGGATCAAGGAACTGGACGAGGACGAGATCGAATCCCATGTACGTGCCTTCAACAAGGCCGTTCTCGACAGGCTCGTGGTTGTCGACATCCGCCTGCTTGGCGACCAGAACAGCCACGCCATATTCGAAGCACTGAACGCCCGAGGTGAACCGCTGGCCGAGTGGGAAAAGACGAAGAGCTATATCCTGTCATTGGCCGTGGGCGAGGACGATCCGGACGGCGATCGGACCTACGAGGCGCATCTGGAGCGGTACGACAGAGATCCCTACTGGAACGAGAAGGTCTCGGCACCCCGTTTTTCGGGCAAGCGCATCGACCTATTCCTATTCTACTTCGCTCAACTCGAGATACCTTGGCAGAGGCAAAGGCTGTCCGGGAAGCCGGTCGTCCGTCCGCTACCGAGAAACCGCATTTACCGCGAGTTTCGCTACATCGGCGAACACCACTATCGGCACCATCCTGCTGAGCTCGATTCAATGCTCAAGCGTCTCGAGCGCTACGCCCAGATCTACAGGCGGATCGACGGACCAAAGGCGGACAACTTCTCCGACCACGCTCGTGAAGTGATGGCTCACAGGCGAGTCCTCAACCTTGCTTCGCTCGTACCGGCATTCATGGTGCTGGTTTACAAGCTCGGGTATAGCGAGCGGCTCGACGACGCTCTGCGCATCGTCGACAGCTATCTGATGAGACGGGTGGCCCTCAAGCTCAGATACTCCGGCTTCGACGATGTAGCGTTCCGGCACGTGCAGGCGTTGCGGGACGCGCCCGCCCACGAAATGCACTCCGTACTGGTGAAACGGTTTGAAGGGTCTAGTTTGCCGAACCGGTGGCCTACGGACGTGGAGATCAAGCAGCGGTTGCCAAGTGCGAACATGTATCACGGTATTGCTAGCGCGCGCGTCCAGATGTTACTGGGGGGCATTGCTCAGCACATGCATCGTGAACGTGAGCACCTGCTGTCCGTTCCGTTCTCGCTCAAGCCTCTAACGGTCGAACATGTTGCCCCTCGGAATTGGAAGGGGCACTGGCAGGATAGCTTGGGATTCCAGGACAGTGAAGAGGACAGGCACCGGCTGTATCAGTTGGTCCATCGAGTAGGTAATCTGACATTGGTAACTCGATCTATGAACTCCAAGCTGGGCGACAAAGACTGGGGCTACAAGGCTAGGCTGCTAAAGGATGACAACCTAGAACTGAACAAGCGTTTGGTTGCCGACATGGACGGAACGATCTGGAACGAGGCGGGAATCGACCATCGCAGCAGGCAGTTGGCGGGCTATGTCACCAAGATCTGGCCTCACGCCGATGTCCTTCGGCGCGAACTCGGGATTTCGGCCCCGGGCGACCCGCCGGATCAGGGCTGACCGGTGCCGGGGACACCCTTCACCGCGCGCCGGTAGATGTTCACGCCAACCGCTTCGACGTGTTTCCTGAGCGCAGGATAGCGTATCTCCTCGAAAGCCTTGACATCGCACCTCTGTGGGATGTCGAGATCCTCAAGATCAAGGATGAGCCGGCCCAGTCTGTAGCGATCGCGGATGCCCGTGGTGGCCAGATCGATGTCCGATCGGGAAGAGGCCGTCCCCATTGCGCGGGACCCGAAGAGGATCACCGATTCCAGATCGGGATAGGCTGAGAAAACACGTGTCAGCATGGCTAGGACATCGCCGTTCAAAACGGTAGACGCTGACGTAGGCGGTGACGCGCTCACGACTCCGCCTGACCATCTTCGCGTTCCAGCCGTTCCCGCAGTTCCGCGAAGAGATCCAGATAGCGACTGTGAACGTTGTCCGCGACCTCTTCCGACGCCGCGGAGTCGTATTCGTGAGACATGGCGTTGCGATCGGTCAGCATGTCGATCCAGCCGGAACCGTCGTCAATCATCTTCGCCGCGAACGCGGCCTGAATCACGCTGCGCGGCGTGATGGTCCCGATACGGACGCCATCATACTCCAAGCGGTCCTTCAAGGTCTTCCAAGCCAGTTCGAAAGTGTACTCGAAACGCTGGATGAGTCCTTCGCGCTCGAGGTCGCTCAGGTGAATCGGATCTTCTTCAGCCGCCTCGCGCAGCAGAGCGAAGGCCTGGGAGAAGTTGCGAAACCGATACCGCCACCGAGCGGGCTGTTCATGGACCGTCATGGCTGAATCTAACCGATCAGCAACCGGTCTCGCTCACTCGGCCACCTCAGGCGCTCCGCACCGCGCGCGCCACCAGATTCTTCACCAGCGGGATCTTGAAGTGGTTGTAGTTGAGGGGCTTCGCGCCCTGCGCCGCGAGTTCGCCCGCCTCGGCCGCCGTGCTCTCGTTCGGCACACGGCCGCGGATCAGATCCTCCACGTCGGTGAGCCGGCGCGGGACGCACTCGACCGCACCCACGACGATACGTGAGTCTTCAACGCGGCCGTCCGCCACCCGGAACGCCGCGGCCACGTTCACCAGCGGGAAGTCCCAGGTCTTGCGGTCCGCGACCTTCTCGAAGTAGAAGTGCGCGCCGGCCCACCGGGCGGGGATGCGCACGGCGGTGAGCAGGTCGTCGGGATCGAGCACGGTCATGCGGGTGATGTCCACGCCCGGTCCCATGAAGAACTCCCCGGCCGGGATCACCCGCTCCCCGCGGGTGTTGCGTGCCACCATCTCCGCGTCCAGCGCCACCAGCGCCGGGGCCGAGTCGGACGGGGTGACCGCCACGCAGCGGTCGGCGCCGAAGAGGGCGTGCTCGCGGTTCATCCCCTCCGGCGTGCCGGCGTAGCAGATGTTGCCGCCCGCCCGGTAGCAGGGCATGCCGTAGCGGTAGTACCAGCAGCGGGTGTCCTGGCAGATGTTGCCGCCGAGCGTGCCCGCGTTCCGGATCTGCGGGCTGGCCACCACGCTCACCGCCTCCGCCAGCAGGCCGTAGCGCTCGCGCACCAGCAGGTCGCTCTCGACGTCGGTGAGGCTGGTCATGGCGCCGATCTCGATGCCGTCGCCGGCCTCGCGCACGCCCTTCAGTCCGTCCAGCCCCTCCAGGTCGACCACCACGGTGGGCTGCTTGCCCCGGTTCTTGAACCAGTCGAAGCTGTCGTAGCCGCCGGCGAGCGCCCAGGCGTCGCGGCCGTGTTCCCGCAGCAGATCCAGCGCCGACTCCACATCGGTCGGCTGAACCAGATCGAAGTGGGGCATCATGTCCTTCATCATGGCCGCCTCCTCACTGTGTGTTGACCTGAAGCGGCCGGTGCGATGGGGGCTGCTCGGCCACGGCGTTCACAATCATGTCCGGGACGACCGGGATGCGGTTGAAATAGTGCCCCCCGAGCGCGTCCGAGATGGCGCACAGCAGCGCCGCCGCCGAGCATCCCATGAGGGGCTCGCCCACCCCTTTGGCGCCCACCGGGTTCTGTGGGTCGGTGATGTCGGTGGCGTCCCAGTCCATCCGCGAGGGCACGTCGAGGTAGGACGGTGGCTTCGCCTGATGGAAGCCGATGTTGCCCGCCACCCCGTAGCGCGTGTCGTAGACGTGCCGCTCCAGGCAGGCCATGCCGAAGCCCATCACCGCGCCGCCCCTCACCTGGGCCGCCAGCCCCATGGGATGGATCACGGTGCCGCAGTCGGCCACGCCCAGGTAGTCGATGATCTCGTACATGCCGGTCTCGAGATCCAGCTCGATCTCGATGAAGCCGGCGGCGAGCGCGGGAACGACGTCGTTGCGCGGAAGGTTGTCGCGGGCGACCCCGATCAGGCCGCTGCCGGCCAGGTTTGCGACCGACCGCTTGGTGATGTCGTTCAGGTCGTCGGGGAACTCCTCGCCGCTGAAGCGCCCGCCCAGCTCGATGGCGCGCGCTGCGGCCCGCGCATGGCTGATGCGGCGCGAGGGGTCGGCGCGCGCGAACGTAGCCTCCTCCCCCACGTCGTAGTCCCCGGGCGAGCCGCCCAGATCCATGGCCGCGATCGCCTTCAGCTTCTCGAGCGCGTCCGTCGCCGCCGCGTGGCCGGCGCGGGTCATGGTGAAGGTGGTGTTGCTGCCCACCTGCGCGCTGCTGGAAGCGAGGTTGCGCGAGGTGTCGCCGCGCACGAGCTCGACGTTCTCCCACTCGTATCCGAGCATCTCGGCCGCGACGCGGGAGGTGCCGGCGTAGGAATAAGTGCCGAGGTTGCCGACCCCGGTGTGGATGTGCAGCCTTCCGTCCGGCGCGATGCGCAGCAGCCCGTCCTGGCCGCTCTGGCCCGCCCCGTGGTAGGCCTGCCCGATCCCGACTCCGGTCACGCGCGATCCCTGGCGCTGGCCGCTGCGCGCGCGCCGCTCCTCCCATCCGAAGCGCTGTGCGCCCTGGGCAAGCGCCTCGCCCAGATGAGCGCTGGTGACCGGCACCTGACCTCCGCCGTAGAGCGAGTTCGAGTCGGGCGCGTTGATGCCGCGGATGTTCAGCTGATCGATGCCCAGCTGTGCCGCGGCCTTGTCGAGCAGGGGCTCCACCGCGCAGGCGATCTGGTTCTGGCCCGGACCCCGCTGCGCACCCCGGGCGGGCGTGTTGGTAAGCACCGGAATGCCGCGGAAGCGCATGGCCGGCGGCGTGTAGACGATGGTGACGGCGCCGGCGGCGCTGTTGAAGTCGCCGAAGCCGTTGTTGGGCCCGTTCTCCTGGACGATGAAGAGGTCGACAGCGCTGATCCGGCCGTCGCGCCGGAAGCCCATGCGGATGCGGCCCTGGAAGCCGGCCCGCGCGGAGCCGATGGCGTATTCCTCCGCCCGGCTGATGCGCATCATCACCGGCCGGCCCGTCTTCCGGGACATGTGCGCCGGCACCGACATGATCGGGTAGGCGCTCCCCTTGGAGCCGAATCCGCCGCCGCAGTACTCGCCCACGAATACCACGTCCTCGGGCGGGATGCCGATGTAGCGCGCGAGCCCGTTCAGCACCGCGCTCTGGCTCTGGCTGGAGCCGAAGACGTGGCATTTGCCGTTCTGCCAGTAGGCCATCGCCGTCCGCGGCTCCATCGAGTGGTGCGAGGTGCCCGCGGTGACGAAGGTCTCGTCGAGCACCAGCGCCGCCTCGCGGAAGCCGGCCTCGACATCCCCGTAGGACCACTCCGTTGTGACCTCCCCCATGGGCAGCTCGCCACCGGAGGCGGCGGCGAAGTCCTCCTCCGTCCACTTCACCTCCGAGATGCCCTCGCCGCGCTGGGAGGTATTGCCCTCGGTGCGCGCGTTGGGGCCGCCAGGGCGCAGGCTCTCGAGCGGATCCACCACGAACGGCCAGGGCTGGAGGTCGAGCTTGACCTTCGCGATGGCGTTCTGTGCGGTGGTCTCGTCGACGGCGGCCAGCGCCGCGATCGGCTCGCCCACGAAGTGCGGGGTGTTGGTGAGGATGGGGTTGCCGGGCGCCTCGATTTCGGGCACCTCGTCCGCGGTCAGGATGGCGACCACCCCTTCCATCGCGAGCGCCTCGGACGCGTCGATGGCGCGCACCTGGGCGTGGGGCATCGGGCTCGTGATGAGGCGGCAGAAAAGCATGCCGTCGGCGCGGAAATCTTCCGCGTAGCGGGCCCTGCCGGTGACCTTGCTGATGACGTCCGGGGGCGCGAAGTCCCTGCCGATGAGTTCAGCCACTGGACACCTCCTCCGCGACGGCCGACCCGTTTCCGGCGGCGCGCATGACCCCGTTCAGGTAGTGGTCGTAGGCCCCGCACCGGCAGAGATTGCCGGACATCGCCCGGCGCGCTTCCTCGCGGGTGGGGTTGGGGTTGGCCTCGAGCAGGGCGGCGGCGGCCATGACCTGTCCCGGTGTGCAGAAGCCGCACTGGGGACCCAGTTCGTCGATGAAGGCCTGCTGCACCGGATGCAGCGTGCCGTCCGCGCTTTCAAGGCCCTCAACCGTGACGACCTCGCGGTCGCGCACCCGCTGCGTGAGCGTCGAGCAGGAGTAGTGGGCGACGCCGTCGATCATGACCGTGCAGGCACCGCACTCCGCCCGGTCGCAGCCCAGCTTGGTGCCGGTGAGCCCGAGCTTGTAGCGGAGCGTCATCGCGAGGGTCTCCTGCGGCAGCACGTCGACGCGCCGGGTCTGTCCGTTCACGTTGACGGAGACCAGGCGAGGGACGCTGGCGCGCGCGGAAGTCGCCGCCGGACCCGCGAAGTACGCGAACGCCGACACCGAGGCGCCGGTCGCGATGACCCCCTTTATGAACTGGCGGCGGGAGACGTTGCCGCGCCCGGGGAGGTTCGCCAGCAGGCCCTCCCAAGGGGTATCTCCGGCCGGGGGTGCGCCGGAGTCGGAGTTCTGAACGATGGGGGGCGACCGCTCGGCCATGTGTCCTCCCTTCCCGCTGAGGTCCATGGTGGGATGTGCTGTGCATGGCGGGATCCCGCGTCGCACCAGCCAGGCCAAGCTCGCCGATGCGCGACCAGGATCACCTCTTCCGACTGGTTGATCGTACGCTGGCGCGAGAGTCGGGACAACCGCAGTTTCCTCCGCATCCAACGACCGAATCAGGGCGAAACCCGCGATTCCGACGCTTGCGATGGCATCACGCCACAGCGTCCGGACATGAGAGGCCCCACGCCGATGAGCAAGATTGCCGAGACCATCGAGATCTTCGAAGCCGCGCGCCAGCCGCTGTTCACGGTGCTCGACGGCATCTCCCGGGAGGACCTGGACTGGAGTCCGAGCGAGAAGGTGCGGGGCGTCGGCAAGATCTGCCGGCACCTCTACCGGGTCGACATCTGGTTCCTCAAGCGGCTGGGCATCGTCCCCGTGATCACGGAGGATCGCCCTGGGCCGGCGGACGAGATCGCCGCCCGCATGCGCACGATCCAGGAGCAGATCATCGCCGAGGTGAAGGCGTGCGAGAGCGATGCCGACCTGTTTGCCGAGCGCACGTCGCTGGATGGCAAGACGACCTCGCAGCTCGGCCCCGACGTCATCCACATGGCGCAGCACTACCTCTATCACCTGGCGCAGATCACCTATCTTCGACGGGTGCGGGACCGCGCCTGGCCGGCTCCGCAGGAGGAGTGGGAGCACGCGACGCACGTGATCGGGGACCGGGTGCTGGATCGATCCTCGGACTGACTCGGGGCAGACCGGTGAGCACACCATGAACACCCGCGCAATCCTCGTCGGGCTGGTCCTCGGGCTGGGGCTCGGGATCGCGGCCTCGGCGACCGGATCTCCCGCGCTGCTGCAGGCTGCCGAGGCGGTGGCGCCCCTGGGGGAAGTCTTCCTGCGCGCGATCCAGATGGTCGTCATCCCGCTGGTGGCGACAGTCGTGTTCGTGGGTGTGGCGCGGATCGGCAACCTGCGCAGGCTGGGTCGGCTGGGGGGTCTCGCGGTGGGCTTCTTCTGGATCACGACGCTTCCGGCGATCCTGATCGGGATGGGCGTGATGAGCCTCGCGCTCACCTTCACGACGCCGGTGCCGCCGCCGACCCCCGTCACGGAACTGGACACGGCGACACCGGGCGTGGTCGCCTTCCTCGTCAACCTGGTCCCGCGGAATCCGATCCAGGCCGCAGCCGACGGTTCCCTTCTCTCGCTGCTCATCTTCGTCGTCCTGCTTGCCGCGGCGGCGACGACTCTGCCGGAGGACAAGCGTGAGGCGCTCACGTCCCTCGCCGAAACGGTCGGGGACGCGCTCATCAGGCTCATGACCTGGATCCTGTGGACGGCGCCCGTGGGGGTCTTCGGTCTCGCGGCGCCGGTGATCGCGCAGACGGGGATGGCGATGCTTCAGAACCTCGCCGTGTTCATCGTCGCCGTGGTCGCGGGCTTCTTCATCCTGAAGGGCGTCGTGCTCCTGCCGATGGTCCGCATCTTCGGCGGGATGGGACCGGGCCGGTTCATGCGGGGGACCGTGGGCACCTACACGGTGGGCTTCACCACGACGACGTCGGTGGGGACGCTTCCGATGATGCTGCAGGAGGCGGAGAAGCTGGGCCTGTCGAAGAGCACGTTCTCGCTTGTCCTCCCGCTCGCGGCCTCGATCAATCGCCCGGGCAGCGCCCTTTTTCAGAGCACGTCGCTGGTGTTTCTCGCCGCCATGTACGGGGTGCCGCTCGACGCGGGGCTGGTTGCGGCGGCCGTGCTGGCGATCTTCCTCGCCTCGATGACGGTTGCGCCGGTGCCCAGCGCCAGCATCGTGACCATGGCCCCCGCCCTCGACGTCGTGGGAGTTCCGGTCGCCGGGCTCGGCATCCTGCTCGGGATCGACCGCGTGCCGGACGTGTTCCGTTCCGCCACCAACGTGATCGCCCACATGGCGGCCGCGACCACGGTGGATCGGATGACCAGGAGGAGGTGGCGCGAGAGTGGACGGCCGAGGGGTCACTCCCCCGGCTCGTGACGGTCTCCCCCGGTCCGTGCCGGTTTTGACCTGCCATGAGTCGCTTCCTTGATTGCGGGCGGTGTCTTCGCTTTCTTGCAGTGGGTGGCTCCCCGTCACCTTCCGCGTCGGCATCCTGGAAGCGCCATGGAACAGACCTTCTTCCGGAAGGGCTTCGGCCTCAAGACCCAGGTCCAACCCGTAATCGACGCCGAGTACCCCTCACGGTTGGTGGATCGCGTTCGCGCGCGCGCTCCGGACAGCTCCCGCCTCGCGGGAAGCGAGCGGGTGGCCCTTGACCCTTGAGGGGGTGGATCAGCCGAACGTGACCGGCGGTCGCCCCGGGCCGATCGCCTTCATGGCCCGAAACAGCGTGGCGGCGAACGTTCTCATGCTGTTTCTGGTGCTCGCCGGCCTCGCGGCAGCGAGGAACCTGGTTCAGGAGGTTCTTCCCGAGCTCTCCCTGGATCGAGTCCAGATCCTCGTCGCGTATCCCGGCGCGACCCCCGGCGAGATCGAGGAATCGATCGTCAGAAAAGTCGAGGAGCAGATCCGGGGCGTGGAGGGCCTGGACCGGTTGGAAGCGACCGCTTCCGAGGGCCTGGGGTCCGTCATCGCGCAGTTCAAGTCGGGCACCGACGTTGATCGCGCGATCAACGAGGTCAAGGCGGAGGTCGACCGCATCATCACCTTCCCCGAGGGGGCGGAGCGACCTCAGGTGCGCGAGATCACGAGCCGGCAGAACGTCATCCGCCTGCTGGTCCACGGCGATGCTCCGGAGCGCGCCCTCAAGGAACTGGCGTACGACATCGAGGAGGGAATCTCGTCCCTGCCGGAGGTGTCGCTGGCCGAAGTCAGCGGTGCGCGGCCATACGAGGTTTCGATCGAGGTACCGTTGAGCCGGCTGCGGGCTCTGGGTCTCACGCTCGAGGATATCGCCCTGGCGGTGCGGCAGGGTTCGATGGAGCTGTCGGCCGGCACGCTCTCCACCGGCGAGGATGAAATCCTCGTCCGCACGCTGGGCAGGAACTACGACCAGGGCGACTTCGAGGACATCATCGTCCTGACCCGTCCGAATGGGACATCGGTTCGCCTGAACGAGATCGCAACCGTACGGGACGGGTTCGCGGACACCGATCTCAGCCTGCGCTACAACGGCAGGAAGGCGGTCGGCATCGATGTATACCGCGCCTCGAACGAGAAAGTCCTCGAAATCGCGGAAGCCGTCAGGGAGCATCTGACAAGCGAAGTTCTCCCCGCCCTTCCGGCCGGGGTTGGCGTCGAGATCTGGAAGGACGACTCGGTCGAGGTCTCGGGAAGGCTCGGCCTGATGATCGAGAACGCGCTGCTGGGGCTGGCGCTCGTGCTCGTGGCGCTCACCCTGTTCCTCGAGGTTCGGCTAGCGCTGTGGGTGGCCACAGGCCTGGCGATCTCGTTCATCGGGACCTTCCTGTTCATGGGGTTCCTGGGCGTCTCGGTCAACATGTTCTCGTTGATGGCGCTCGTTCTCGCGCTGGGGATCGTCGTGGACGACGCGATCGTGGTAGGGGAAAGCGTCTTCACCCAGCGAGAGCGCGGCGTTGGCGGGGTTGCCGCGGCGATCCAGGGCACCCGGCGGGTCAGTGCGCCGGTCATCTTCTCGGTGCTTACCACCGTGACGGCGTTCGCCGCGCTGCTGTCCGCCCCCGGTCCGCAGGGCGAACTCGGTCGCCCGATTCCGCTGGTGGTGATCACGGTCCTCCTGATATCGCTGGTGGAATCGCTGCTGGTGCTGCCGAACCACCTGTCCCACCTGCCCGCACCGGGCGCCTCCGACGAGGGCTGGCTCTCCCGGCGGCTCAGCCGCGTCCGTGGACGAGTGGATGTCCTGCTGAAGCGGGTCGTGGATGGTCCGCTGGACCGTGGACTGCGCCTGGCGGTCGATCAACCCTCGATCGTGCTCGCCTCGGCGGCCGGACTGCTCGTGCTCACGATGGCGGCCGTCAGCGCGGGCGTGGTCCCCAACCAGTTCCTGACCCCCATCGAGGGTGAGGTCGTCTCCGCCAACCTGGAGATGCCGGTCGGCACGCCGGGGGAGCGGACGTCCGCCGTGGCGGCGCAGCTGGAGGCTGCCGGGCATCGCGCCGTGGAGCGCATCTCGCGGGAGCGGGATGCGGATGCGGACCCCCTGGAGGTCGGCATCGCCCTGACGGTCGGCCAGCCGGCGGCACTCTACGACCCCCTGGGGGGCAACGCCGTGGAGGCCGCACGGGGCCACCTGGGCACCGTCCAGTTCAAGCTCATCGACTGGGAGCGCCACGACATCGCCCCATCCACCTTTGAGCGGCTATGGCGGGAGGAGGTCGGCGCGCTCCCGGCAGCGAGATCGCTGTCGATTTCCTCGAACATGCTCACGCTCGGACTTCCCGTTCACTTCGAGCTTTCGCATCCGGACCCCGAACGGCTCGCCGTGATCGCGGACGAGTTCGTCGCCGAGTTGAGCGGCTTCGACGGTGTCTTCGACGTGCGCAGCAACCTCGACGAAGGGTTCCGGGAATTGCAGCTGGAGCTGAAGCCGGCGGCCCGCACGCTGAATCTGACGGTTGGCCATTTCGCGTCGCAGGTTCGCTCTGCCTTTTTTGGAGCCGAGGCGCTCAGGGTGCAGCGCGGGCGCGAGGACGTGGCTGTGTACGTGCGCCTTCCCGAAGAGGAGCGCAATTCCGCTGCCGACGTGGAGCGCTATCTGGTGCGCACGCCCGGCGGCGAGGTTCCGCTGAATCAGGTGGCGTCGGCCGGTTTCGCGCAGTCCGCGGCCACCATCAACCGCATGGACGGGCGCCGCGCCGTCACGGTCACCGCGGACGTCGATCCGGTGCTCGCGACCGGACAACAGGTCAACCGGAGCCTCGAGGGCGGCATCCTGGAGCGCCTGTCGGCCCAGGACCGCCTCTTCGAGTACACCTTCGGCGGCCAGCGCAAGCAGCAGGAGGAGGCCAATGCCGATCTGGGCCGCTCGCTCTTCCTGGCGCTCCTCGTCATGTACGCGCTGATGGCGATTCCCTTCGGTTCCTACACCCAGCCGCTGATCATCCTGGCCGCGGTGCCGCTGGGATTGATCGGCGCCGTCGCAGGGCACATGCTGCTCGGGCTGAGCCTGGGCATCTGGTCGATGTACGGGCTGATCGGGGTGAGCGGGGTGGTCGTCAACGACTCACTGATGATGATCAAGTTCATCAACGACCTGAAGGCGTCCGGGCTCCCGGTGCGAGACGCGATCGTCACCGGGGCCAAGGACCGCTTCCGCGCCATCCTGCTGACTTCCGTGACGACGTTCGTGGGTGTCGCCCCGCTGGTCTTCGAGACCAGCACCCACGCTCAGCACCTGGTTCCGCTGGCCGCATCCGTGGGGTTCGGGATCCTGATCGCCACCGCGCTGCTCATGCTCGTGATCCCGGCGCTGCTGATGGCCCAGTCCTCGATTGCGGCCTGGAGGGGCGCCGGGGCCTGACCTGCCAGTCCGACGAGTGCTCGTCGTCAAGTGCGGTCGGCAGCCGGTCGGAACCGCCCTTCCGCGCCCGGTTATCGCGCCGATATCATCCGTGCGGCCTTTACGATCGCGGTCCGCAGGTATGTCGCACATGACGATAGAAGCCACTAGATTTCGTGCCGACTCCAATACCGGCTCGTCGCGGGCGGCGCCGTCCCTCGACGGGCTTCGCGTATCGGCCGGTCCGCGCAGGCCGATTCCCAACACACCCGAACCCAAAGCCACCGAGACAGGGGTTGACACGACGATGATCTTACTTGGGCGTGAGGACTAAGGTGACGAAGTCGAGGGGGCTGTCCCGAGCGGTCGGGGGCATGGGCCGATGATACTGATGGAGCGAAGAAGAGCATCCTGGGAGTGTTCGTGAGGCGGTGGCGGCTTCGTCTTCGTGGCTGGCGGGCGGGTTCCAAGAACCGGTGAAGAACGTCCCCGCCCCGCCCTCAGCCTATGTCGACGGCTACGCCGAGGCGCGTGCGCTCGACCGGGAGGCCGCGGACAACTACATCGCGCACACTCATATCGGCGATCCGGTCATGGACGCGGTCGTGGAGGACCTGGCATCGCTGCCCCAGCGTCGGGTCCATGAACTCATTAGCGCGGGGATGGAGGAGGATCGCGGTGGTCTCAGGAACGCGCCGCAATCGCTGCGCGATTTCTTTTTCGATGCGCCGCAGCCCGATCCAGACTGGCTGGATCGCGATGCCTTTCAACCGGGCATCCGGTCCTTTCAAAGAAACTCCGTCCTCGTCCTCTCGGCCTTCGTGGCGGGCGTACTGATCGACGGCTTCTCGACGCTGATAAGCAAGTCGTTCGTGCAGACCGGGCGGATATTCGACAATGGTGTCTGGCGGCTCAAGCAGAACAACCGCCATCAGGTGGAGATCTTCCTGCCCGGCGGGCTGGAGCGATTCGGCGAGGGGTGGAAGCTGTCGGTCCGCATCCGGTTCGTCCACGCGCAGGTTCGGATGCTGCTGGGACAGACGGAGGAATGGGAGCACGACGCGTGGGGCGTGCCGATCAGCGCCGCGCACATGGGCTACGCGGTCGCCTGCTTCGCGGCCCGCACCGTCAAGCACTCGGAGTCGCTGGGCGCGCGGTACAGCCCGGAGGAGCGTGCCGGCTTCCATGACGTGTGGCGTTACGCCGGCTACCTCATGGGCATCCCGGAATCCATCCTCTTCACCGACGAGCAGCACGCGCTGCACCTGTACCGGATCGGCTCCGTTTGCGAGCCTCCTCCGACCGATGACGCGATCCTCATGACCAATGCGCTGATCAACTCCGCCCCGCTGGTCGCGAACATCGATGATCCGGCGGAGCGCCGCAAGTTGGTGAACAAGGTGATCTACCCGGTTTCCCGGGCGCTCGTGGGCAAGGGTCTTTCAGACCAACTGAGGTTCCCCAGGACGAGGGGCATGCCGTTCCCCTTGCTCGCGTACCGGATCGACCAGCGCATGCAGCGGATCAAGGCCTGGACAAGGAAGGGAGGATTCGGGGTTTTTGCGGACCTTCTTGGGGCGTCGGCCTATGAGGACGCCGGTCTCAGCTACCGGCTGCCCGACCACGCCCACGACGAACGGTCCACCAAGTGGTGAACGGCCCGTAGAGCGTAGGCGGTCGAGGTTTCGCCCCGCGACCGTTTAGCATCAGAAACTCACTCTGATCCCAACGGCGACCTGCCTGTCAGGGGTTGGCTCGACCACGAGCGAGGCGTTGCGCTCGCGGACCGTCTTCGCGACCGATACGAGCCCCCAGAACTTGCCGACCGCCACCGAAGCGAGCCCGACGTAGATGAGGGGCCTGGCGTCCCCGTCGCTGCTCCCGAAGAGGTTGTCGAGTTCCTCGTTGACGCCGTAAATCACCAGCCCGAAGCCGGCCACCTGGACGACGGCCGGCGCGATGCCGCGCTTGGCGTCGCCCGCGTAGGCGTGGCCGAGTACCGGCACGAACATCTCGATCGCGAACGCGATGATCGGATCCTTGTGGCCGGGGGGAGCTTCGGCGTCCTGGGCGAAGCCGGGTGTGGCCGCGATGAGCGCCAGCGCGAGAGCGAGTGTGGGTCGGTTCATGGCTTGCTTTCCCTATCTCGGATCAAACCGGTCCGGCGGTGCTGCGCAAACCTACCGGGGGGGCGCGCGCGGCGGCATCCCCTTTTCGGGGGACCTCGGCGGTGGGGCGGATGTGCAGCCGCGGTCGTGCGCGCCATCCCCGATCGCGGTTAGCGGACGAATCCCCGCAGGGCTTCGAGCGACAGGACCCTCCGCACGAGCTCGGTCTGCTTGCGAATGCCGAGCTTGCGGTAGACGGACTTGAGGTGCGTCTTGGCCGTGCTCTCCGCGCAACCCAGCGAAGCCGCGACGCCGGCCACCGTCTGACCGGCCGCCAGCGCCACCGCGACGCGGCCCTCCGCGGGCGTCAAGCCCAGGACCTCGGCTGCCAGGTCCGGTTCTACGCCGTGTCGCGCGACCGGGTCGACGACCAGCGCCAGCGCCGCGACCTGCCGGCCACGATGATCCGTGTCCATCATTCGGACGGGATGGATTTCAAGAGCCAGCGGCGCGCGATTGAACCTGCGTGCGATCTTCATCGAGCCCCCTGCACCCTGAACCCCGTACGGGGGTAGCGCCCTGGCCAGCAAGCGCTGCAGCTCCGCGTTCTCCTGGTGCCCGGCAACCAGCACCCCCTTCTCGTCGCGTAGCCCATCGCCTTTCAGCAGGGTTTCCCGGGCGCGGTCGTTCGCCTCCAGGACGCGTCCGCGTCGGTCCAGCTGGATAATCCCCGCCCGTCCGTTCTCGCACAGTTGCGCAAGCGACGCCCCCAGCGCGTCCGCGTTGGCCATCAGGTGCCGGACGCGCGCAAACTGGCGTATGTGAGGCGAGAGGCGTTTGATGGTCCGGATCTGCTCGTGCCCCCAACCTCCGCGTTCGGTGGAGTTCCCGAAGGTCCAGACCATCCCGCACCCGTCCACTCCCAGGAGGGTCATGAAGAGGCCGTTTTCCGTCTTGTTGACACGCCGAAACTCGTTGTATGCGGCCGATGTCCTTTTTTCGTCGTCGGTGTAGAGATCCGACTTGCGGACCAGTTCGCCGTCACGAAGCCCATAGAGCCGTGGAATAGCTTCATCCTGCCAGCAGTAGTCGCGAAGATACCGGTGTTCCAGGTCCTGCCGACGTTCCGCACCCACAAAAAACCTGGCCATGTGGACTACGGGCTCGCGCCCCGGACTCGGGTCCCCGTAAACCAGGCTATGGCCACGCGTCCGGATCATATCGTTGATCAACGCAGCCGCGGTGTCCCACCCGACATCCCCGAGCGCCGCCATGTACAGGTTTTCCAGGACGTGCGCGAACCTGTCCTCCGCAACCATATCGCATCCCCTCCGCCAGGTACTGTCTCGCGCAACTGCAAACCCGCCCAGGCGCTTGTTGGATACGGCAGAGTACGCACGCGAGCGCTCGCCCGCCACGAGTGGTCGGGGTGGCCTAAGCCGCCAGGATTACTCGTACATCATGCCCGGCACCTTGCCCAGGAGGCGGGCATACACCGTGAGCGCGCCCCGGTGGTGCGCCGTGTGATCCACGAGGGGCACCACAATGGCGGAACGGGACGCGCCCGGCATGATGCGCTCGTCGGGGATGGGCGCGGCCAGGTCCTCGTCCGAGGCCGCCTCGAAGGTCGCGATGGCCTTCTCGAACGCGCGGTCGAGCCACGCGATCGCCTCATCGAGCGACTCCACCGCCCGGGCCGCGGCGATCAGGCCCTCGAAGTCCATGTTCCACCCTTTCCCGAAGGCGCCATCCACGAACCACTCGACCGAATCCGCGGCGTGCGCGATGTGGCCGGCGACGGTGTAGAGTTCGGGCTGCGGGGCGAAACCGGCGTCCTCTTCCTCGAAGATCGAGATCATCTTCCTGATGTACCCGTGGGACGTTTCCAGCTGTGCGACGATCTCGGCGGCCTGCGACATGGGCGTCCCTCTCTGGTGAGGTGTGGGTTGGCTGTGGGAAGGGGCGGCCAAGTCTAGCCTGGCTCGGGAAGCTTCTCCAGCCTTGGACCCCACCCCGGCTTGCATACCCTGACGTAACGTCAGGCCCGGGATCCCATCCAGAACGGTTAGTTTCTTCGCCACGATGAACACGCACGCGAGCACCGACCAGCCTACTCCAGCACCCGCGCCCGAAACCTGGTGGGACGTCCTTGTCCACGCCGTGCGCGGTACCGGGGGCGATCCCACCCGGGGCCCGATCCGGCGGGCGGTCGTCCTTCTCGCGGTGCCGATGGTGCTGGAGATGGTGATGGAGTCGCTGTTCGCGGTCGTCGACATCTACTTCGTTTCCAGGCTGGGGGACGAGGCCATGGCGGGGGTGGCGCTGACCGAATCGGTGCTGTCGCTGATCTATACCCTCGCGATGGGGCTCAGCATCGGGGTCACGGCCGTGGTGTCGCGCCGGATCGGCGGGGGCGACGAAGAAGGGGCGTCCCGAGCCGCCGCGCAGGCCATCCTGCTGGGGCTCGCGCTGGCGCTCCTGTTCGGCATCGCCGGCGTGGCCTTCGCGCCGGACATCCTGCGGATCATGGGCGCGGACGAGAACGTGGTGGCCACCGGGGTGCCGTACACGCGCATCATGCTCGGCGGCAACGTCGTCATCCTGCTGCTGTTCCTGCAGAACGCCGCCTTCCGCGGGGCGGGCGACGCCGCGATCGCCATGCGCGTGCTGTGGATCGCCAACGGGCTCAACATCGTCCTCGATCCCCTGCTCATCTTCGGCGTCGGGCCGTTCCCGGAGTTGGGGGTGCAGGGGGCGGCGGTCGCGACCACGATCGGCCGCGGGACGGCCGTCCTGGTGCAGGTCTACACGCTGTTCCGCCTGGGCGGAAGGCTGCGCATCCGGATGCCGCACCTGGGCATCCAGCCCGCCCTCATGGCTCAGCTCGTGCGGCTCTCGGCGACGGGGATGCTTCAGACCTTCATCGCCACCGCCAGCTGGATCGGGCTCACGCGCGTGACGGCGGTGTTCGGGGCCGAGGCGCTGGCCGGATACGTGGTCGCGATCCGGATCATTCTGTTCGCGATCCTCCCTGCATGGGGACTCTCCAACGCGGCGGCGACCATGGTCGGGCAGGCGCTCGGGGCCGGGAACCCGGAGCGCGCCGAGCGCGCGGCGTGGATCTCGTGCAAGATGAACTTCGCCTTCCTGGGCGCGGTCAGCGTGTTCTTCATCGGCTTCGCGCCGGCCATCGTGGGGTTGTTCGGCGGAACCGAGGGTGCGTCCGCCGTCGCCGTGACCGGCCTCCGCATCGTGTCCATCGGCTTCGTCTTCTACGGCTACGGCATGGTGCTCACGGCCGCGTTCAACGGGGCGGGCGCGGTGTGGACGCCCACAATCCTCAACTTCTTCTGCTTCTGGCTCTGGGAGATCCCGCTCGCCTGGGGCCTCTCCCTTGCCGGCGGTCTCGAGACGACCGGCGTCTTCATTGCGATGACGGTGTCGTTTTCAACGCTGGCGGTGGTGGCCGCGGTGCTGTTCAAGCGGGGCAAATGGCGGGAGGCGAAGGTATAGGCGCGGAGCGGCGCCGATGCGGCCGGCCGCAATCCAGCCCGCAGGCCCCAGGAGGGCGGGATCCCAGCCGCCTCACACCCTCGGCAGCACCTCCGCCCCGGTCAGTCCGAGATGGTAGTCGGTCGCCCACGCAGTCCTGATCTCGTGCTGCTCCATCAGCGCCAGGCTGGAGGCGTCCACGTAGGTCAGGCGCGCTCCGCGCATGCGGTCGAGCATGCTGCAGGTGGTATGGTGAAGCGCGGCAGTCCCCTCGTGGACGATCAGGCCGTCGAGGTTGTCGAGAAAAAGCCTGCACGTGCGGGCCGACTCCTCTCCGTGCCGATGGAGGAACCACGAGCACGCCTCGGACCACACCAGCAGGGAGGAATGCCAGCGCGGCGCAGGCCCCGCGAACAGCGCGCGCGCCTGCTCGTGATACTGATCACGCCGGTTGAGGGCCGCAATGAGGATTCCCGTATCCAGAAAGACCCTTGGGTTCTTCACGGCGCCTCGCGCCCGTAGACCACGTCGTCAACGCTCGCGCTGTCTTCAGGCCGGCCCTCGAGGCTGCCCACCCAGGCCATCCAGGGATGGCAGACGGGCTCGCGCGCCAAGGTCTCGGCCAGGCTCCTTCGGCACAGCTCCGCCAGCGAGATACCCTGGCGGCGAGCAGCCTTCTTGGCGCGCGCGTACATCTCCTCGTCTACGGAGATCTGAGTTCTGATCACGGGCCGGGACACCTCTCCATATGTTATCACAGTATCAAAGCATGATAACATCTGATGAAGGACATCCTCAAGCTCCCGCAACGCCGGATCGGTGTCTGTGAACATGGGCGACCAAAGCTACCCCGCGATCACGGGCGACTACATGGCGCGACGAGCCTGTCGCCGAACATGGCCCTGCCGTCGCCGTGTCGGTGACAGCCGCCCGCCCGCCGTGGTACATTCCGGGCCATGCAAGGACTTCTCTCTTCCGGACACCCCGTCATCTCCGAGGCCGGCGCGGACATCCTCCGTGCCGGGGGCAACGCCTTCGATGCCGTCGCGGCGGCGGCGTTCACCAGCACCGTCGTGGAGCCCACCATGGCGAGCCTCGGGGGCGCGGGGTTCGTGCTGGCGCGCACTGGCTCGGGCGAGGAGATCCTCTTCGACTTCATCGCCTCCGCTCCGGGTCTCGGCCTGACCGATCCGCCGGGTGAAGGCGACCGCCATTTCTATCCGGTGGACATCCTCTTCGGAGATGTGCTGCAGGAGTTCACCATCGGGCTGGCGTCCGCGGCGGTGCCGGGCACCCTCAAGGGCCTGGTGCACGTACACGAGCGCCTGGGGCGGCTGCCCCTCGCGGAGGTGGTTGCGCCGGCCGTTGCCGTTGCGCGGGCCGGGATTCGCATCACCCCCTTCGTATCCGACTCCCTGCAGCTGATGTATCCCGTGCTGCGGGATTCGCGGATTGGTGGCGCTCTCTATCTGCAGAACGGCGACGTACTGCCGGTGGGCACGCTGAGTCGCAATCCTGATCTGGCGGATTTTCTGGAACACCTCCCGCGCGATCCGCGGGGATACTATGGCGGGGACTTCGCCGAGGTCATCGAACGCGACATGCTGGAGGGCGGCGGCCTGATGACGCGCGAGGACCTGGCGCGGTATGAGGTCATCGAGCGCCGCCCCCTCTCCGTCGGGTATCGCGGGCGACGCGTCCTGACCAACCCGCCTCCCGCCCTGGGCGGGTCGCTGATGGCGCTTCGCCTGCTGCTGCAGGAAGAAGCCGATCTGTCGGGCTGCGGCTGGGGAAGCCTCGAGCACGTTCGCGCGACGGCCCGGGCGCTCGAGCGGGCCGTCCGCCTCCGGGGAGGTGAGGAGGTCGCGCGCGATCCGGCCCAGGCGGCATTGCTGGAGGGCGTCCATGCCCCGTTGATCCACGCCGTTCACGGCACCACCCACCTCAACGCCTCCGACGCCGAGGGCAACGTCGCCGCGCTCTCCATGTCGAACGGGTCGGGCTCGTCGTACTTCCTGCCGGGAACCGGCATCCACTTCAACAACATGATGGGGGAGGTGGACCTCCACCCCGCCGGATTCCACGCCTCGGAGCCGGGGGACCGGGTGGCGTCGATGATGTCGCCCGCGCTGCTGCTGGAGGGAGACCAGGTGCTCGCCGCCCTCGGCACCGGGGGCAGCAACCGCATCCCTTCGGCAGTGTTCCAGGTGATTTCAAACCTCCTCGACCTGGGACTCTCGCCCGACGAGGCGTCCAACTTCCCGCGCATGCATTTCGACGGCGAACAGCTCCAGATCGAGCCGGGATTCCCGGAGGAAGCGATGGCCGCGCTCGAGGAAGAATGGGACGTAGCGCCCTGGCCGCAGCAGAACCTGTACTTCGGCGGGGTGCACGTCGTGGCGCCGCGCGTGGGGGGGGTCGGGGGCGACCGGCGCCGGGAGGGCCACGGGAGCGTCGTCGAGTAGACCGCCCGTCGCACCGTCGCCGATGGGCCTGAGGCGGACGACCTGCCGGCGGTCCGGGTCAGGGATCCGGCAGCAGTTCCATCGTGGTCGTCAGGTTCGTCGTCATCGCCATCCCGGCCATGCTCATGTCGAGGCTGGCTCGGCTCGACTGGCTCCGGAATCGGCCCTCGGCGAGGTCCACGACCATGTTGCCGGTGGTGGTTCCGGTGGCCGTCATGCCCCCGGCCCCCATGTCCAGATCCATGTCCATCGGACCCTCGAACGAGAGAGTTGCGAGGCTACCCTCGAGGCTCACGAAGGTGTACGTCATCGTGACTTCGATCGACATCGACCCGGCGGGGCCCATGGGCAGGCTCAAGGGCGCGGCCACGGTCCATGAATCCCCGGGGCTGACCTCCTCCTCGGGGAGCACGAAATGGCTCGATTCCCGCATGATGCTCGCCGGGTCGAACCCGGCGACTTGCGGCAGCCCCTCCGTACTGATGACGCCAACCGATCCGCCGCGCGTATCCATTACCGTGGTGAAGACGCTGCCGGAATAGTCCGGCATATCCATCCCGGGAACGGTCGTCGGCATCGTCGTGGAGACCGAGTCGATGGTCGTGCGGAATCGGATCACGTCGTTCCCCACGCCAAGGACGGTTTGCGTCTGATGGGTGCGCATGGTCATGACGGGGCTCGCCGGCATCATCGGGCTTTCCACTTCCGCCTGCGTGGAGTGGGCGTAGCGGGACACCTGGCCCTCGGGCGGCGCCAGCCTCAACAGGATCGGGGTGTCGAGCGGTGCAGCGGGAGCGGGCGGATCCTGCCCGTGTGAGGCGAGCGGGGTCGAGAGCATGAGGGCCGCTGCCGCTGCGACCATGCACCATGCTGATTTCATCGGTCCTCCTGGCGGTATCGGGACTGGGACTTCGGGCCCCGCGCCGTCGCGCGAGAGGCCGGCTTCGGCGCCGGCGTCCAGAGGCCGAGGTACCTGAAACCTGCACGCTCGGACCCGGCCGTGCCACCGGGCCTCGGGCGCGCCACATCGCGGTTGCCGGTGCCGGTCATCCGGGTTACGGTTCGCGATGACCTTGCCCTTCCACCCGATCGTCGAGCGCTGGTTCACCGAGACGCTGGGGGCGCCGCTTCCCGCGCAGGAGCGCGCCTGGGCCGCCATCCGCGATCGCAGCCACACTCTGCTCGCCGCCCCGACCGGGTCCGGGAAGACGCTCGCCGCATTCCTGAACGCCATCGACGAGCTGCTGCGCGAAGGGCTCGAGCATGGTCTTGAAAACGAGGTGCGGGTCCTCTACATCTCGCCCCTCAAGGCGCTCAGCGCCGACATTCACAAGAACCTCGAGGAGCCGCTCGCCGCCATCCGCGAGCGCGCCGTGGAGGCGGGGCTGCCCGCCGTCCGCATCCGTTCCGCGGTGCGCACGGGGGACACGCCGTCCTCGAGCCGGGCCGCGATGCTGCGCACGCCTCCGCACATCCTGGTCACCACGCCGGAGTCGCTCTACCTGCTCCTGACGGCCGAGCGCAGCCGCGCGATGCTCCGCACCGTGCGCACGGTAATCGTGGACGAGATCCATGCCGTGATCGATTCGCGGCGGGGGTCGCACCTGGCGCTCAGCCTGGAGCGGTTGGGGCACGTGACGGGACGGCCGCTGCAGCGCATCGGGCTGTCGGCCACGCAGAAGCCGGTCAGCGAGGTCGCGCGCTTCCTGCTGGGGAGCCAGAGCGACTGCACCATCATCGACGAGGGGCACCGCCGCGCCATGGATCTGGCGGTCGAGGTGCCGCCGTCGCCGATGGAGGCGGTGATGTCGCACGAGGTGTGGTCGGAGGTCTACGAGCGGCTGACCGAGTCGATCGAGGCCCACAAGACCACCCTCGTCTTCGTCAACACGCGCCGGATGGCGGAGCGGCTCGCTGCCCGACTGACCGACCGGCTGGGCGAGGAGGCGGTCACCGCGCACCACGGCAGCCTCTCCAGGGAGGCGCGCCTGAACGCCGAGGACCGTCTGCGCGCGGGTACCCTGAAGGCGCTGGTGGCCACCGCGTCGCTCGAGCTCGGCATCGACATCGGGCACGTGGACCTGGTGTGCCAGATCGGCTCCCCGCGCTGGATCTCGACCTTCCTGCAGCGGGTGGGGCGGTCCGGGCACACCGTACGCGGCACCCCCAAGGGGAGACTCTTCCCGCTCTCGCGCGACGACCTAGTCGAGTGCGCGGCGCTCGTGCGCGCGGTGAACGAAGGGGAGCTGGACCGGCTCATCATGATGCCGCAGCCGCTCGACGTGCTGGCGCAGCAGACCGTGGCGGAAACGGCGTCCGAGCCCTGGTGCGAGGACGAGCTCTATGACCTCTGGCGCGGCGCGTACCCGTACCGGGAGCTGGCGCGCGAGCACTTCGACGAGGTCGTGCAGATGGTGGCCGAGGGCTTCGTCACCCGTCGCGGGCGGCGCGGGGCGCTGGTTCACCGCGACCGCGTGAACGGGCGCATCAAGGGGCGGCGCGCGGCCCGCCTCACGGCGATCACCGCGGGCGGCGCGATTCCCGACAACGCCGACTACCGGGTGGTGCTCGATCCGGAGGAGACCTTCATCGGCACCCTCAACGAGGACTTCGCCATCGAGAGTTCCGCGGGCGACATCTTCCAGCTGGGCAACACCTCCTGGCGCATCCTCGCCGTCAATTCCGGGACGGTGCGGGTGGCGGACGCGCACGGGGAGCCCCCGACGATCCCGTTCTGGCTGGGCGAGGCGCCCGGGCGGAGCGCGGAGCTGTCGAGCTCGGTGGCCCGGCTGCGCGCGGACGTCGAGGCGCGGTTGGACGGGGAGGACGAGGACGCTGCCGCCAAGTGGCTCGAAGAGCTGGGGCTGTCGAGTTCCGCCGCGCGGCAGATCCAGCACTATCTGCGGGAGGCGAAGCACATCCTCGGGGCGCTGCCCACGCAGGATACGCTGGTGCTCGAACGCTTCTTCGACGAGGCCGGGGGCATGCAGATGATCCTGCACGCGCCCTTCGGCTCGCGGGTGAACCGGGCCTGGGGGCTTGCGCTGCGCAAGAAGTTCTGCCGCCAGTTCAACTTCGAGCTCCAGGCGGCGGCCACCGAGGAGGGCGTCCTGCTCTCGCTGGGGCCGCAGCATTCCTTCCCGCTGGAGGATGTCTTTCGCTACGTGCATCCGGACACGCTCGAGCGGACGCTGGTGCAGGCGCTGATCGACTCGCCGGTCTTTCCGACGCGCTGGCGCTGGAACGCGACCATCTCGCTGGCGGTGCTGCGCAACCGGGCGGGCCGCAAGGTGCCGCCCCCGCTGCAGCGCATGGAGGCCGACGACCTTATGGCCGCGGCCTTTCCGGAAGCGGCCGCGTGCCTCGAGAACATCGGCGGCGACCGCGAGATCCCCGATCATCCGCTGGTCCGCCAGACGCTGCGCGATTGCCTGGAGGAGGCGATGGCGATGGGCGAGCTGGATCGCGTGCTGCGGCGGGTGTTCTCGGGCGAGATCCGCTACGTCACGCGGGACACCCCCGAGCCCTCGGTGCTCAGCCACGAGATCCTCAATTCGGCCCCGTATTCGTTTCTGGATGACGCTCCGCTGGAAGAGCGGCGCGCGCGGGCGGTGCAGACCCGGCGGGCCTTCGAGCCCTCGTCGGCGGACGAGCTGGGCGCGCTCGACCCGGCCGCGATTCAGCGCGTGCGCGAGGAGGTGTGGCCCGATCCGCGCGATGCGGACGAGCTGCACGACGCGCTGTTGACCGCAGGGGTGCTGACGGCCGCGGAAGGGGAAGGGGGGAATGGGGATGCGGCTGGGAATGGTCGCTCGTGGCGGGGATTCTTCGAGGAATTGTGCGCCACCGGGCGGGCGGGCCGGCTGGGGGTGGTTGGGGATGCGGGGGGCCGCCTGAGGCCGCACGTGGCCGCAGGGGCGGACCGCTCGGAGGCGGGCGCGGGCGATGGCGAGGCTGTTTTACATAAAATGCGTAAAATACGTAAAACGGATGGTGCCAACGCGCACGAGGCCCTGGCAGCGGACGGTGTTGAGCCCGAGGGTCCCGCCTGGTGGGTGAGCGCGGAGCGGCTGCCCGAGGTGCTCGCCGTGGCCGGTCCGGAGGTGCGGCTCGAGCCGGCCCTGACGCCGCCTGCCGACCTGGCCGCGCGCGAGTGGAGTCGCGAGGATGCGGTGCGCGAGCTGGTGCGCGGCCGGCTCCAGATGTGTGGTCCGGTCACGGCCGGCGAGATGGCGCGTACGCTCGCGGTGGGCGCACCGGAGGTGGAGGCGGCCCTCCTCGCGCTCGAGGGCGAGGGCTTCGTGCTGCGGGGTGCCTTCACCAGCCCGGACGCCGGGGGGGAGTGGTGCGAGCGCCGCCTGCTGGCCCGCATCCACCGCTACACGCTCAACCGGTTGCGGGCGGAGATCCGGCCGGTGTCGCAGGCCGACTTCATGCGTTTCCTGTTCGCGTGGCAGCGGGTCGCGGAGGGCGAGCAGGCGGCGGGGGTGGAGGGGCTGGCCGGCGTGCTCGCGCAGCTCGAGGGATTCGAGACCTGCGCGGGCGCGTGGGAGGCGGACGTGCTCGGCCGGCGGGTCGCGAGCTACGACCCGGGGCTGCTGGACGCCGTCTGCATGGCGGGCCGCGTCACCTGGGCGCGCATCTCCCCGCCGGCGGGCAACGGTCCCCCGGTGCGCGGCCCGCTTCCCGCCACCCCGATCGCCTTCCTGGACCGCAGCCGCATGGAGGTGTGGCTGCGCCCCGGTGGGGGTCCTTCCGCGGTCGGCGCCGACCCCGTAGCAGGCGGAGATCCCTCGGCCGACGGCGACGCCTCCCTCCTCTCCGCCCACGGTCGGGCCGTGCACGACGTGCTGGCCACTCGCGGCGCCTCCTTCTTCCACGAGCTGGTGGGCGCATCCGGCCTGCTCCCCACCCGGGTGGAGGAGGCGCTGGGCGAACTGGTCGCCGCCGGCCTGGCCACAGCGGACAGCTTCACCGGCCTGCGCGCGCTGCTCGTACCCTCCGACCGGCGCAAGCCGCTCGGGCCGGCGCCGCACGCGTCCCTGGCGGCCAATGCAGTCGGCGCGCAAGGCCGGACGGGGCGCCGGGGCGGCCGCAACCGGCGGCGGTCGTCGGTCGCCTTCGGGGTGGACTCGGCGGGGCGGTGGTCGCTTCTGCGCCGCGACCTGTCCGGTCGCGGGGGCGGGGCGGGGGAAGGGGAGGAAGCGGTGGCCATGGCGACCGCGCGCGTTCTGCTGCGCCGCTACGGGGTGTTGTTCCGGAGGCTGCTCGACAACGAGCCGCGCACGCTGCCGTGGTGGCGGCTGGTGCGCGCGCTCCGCCGCATGGAGGCGAGGGGCGACGTGCGCGGGGGCCGCTTCGTCACCGGCGTGTCCGGCGAGCAGTTCGCGCTTCCCGAGGCGGTCGGCCTTGTGCGCCGCATCCGCCGGAAGGCTCCTTCCGGCCGCCCGGTCCCGGTGAGCGCGGCCGACCCGCTCAACCTCACCGGCATCCTCACGCCCGGGCCGCGCATCGCCAAGAGCACCAGAAGCCGCGTCGTCTACCGGGACGGCGTCCCGGTGGCGGCACACGAAGGGAGCGCCTTCGTACGGCTGGGCGAGTACGAAGACGCGGTTGCGAACCAGGTCGAGCGTGCTGCGCGCATCGGTTCGCTGCCTCCGGCGCTGCGTTCGTACATGGGCCGCAAGCGGCGCGCCGCCGCGACCGGACGAAATCACACCTGACACGGAGCAGGACAATGAGGATCAAGCGACGCGGTGTAAGACGGGTGCTGGTGCTGGCGGCCGTGCTGCTGCCGGCCTCCGGCCTGGCACAGCAAACCCATCCTCTCCTCGTCACCGAGGACTGGCTCGCGGACCGTCTCGACGACCCCGGCCTCCTGCTCCTGAACGTCGAGTACAACGAGTCTACCTTCCGGGAAGGCCACATCCCCGGCGCCCCGTTTCCTGCCGTACCAGGAGATCGTGACCCAGGTGGGTGAACGGCTGGTCGAACTCCCGCCGCTGGAGCAGGTGGTCGAGGCTTTCCGGCAGGCGGGGATCTCCAACGAGCTGCACGTCGTCCTCTACGGAACCCCCATCCCCGCCGCGCGCGCGTTCGTAACCCTCGAGCACCTCGGCCATGAGCGGGTCTCGATAATGGACGGCGGGCTCCTCGCGTGGCGGGACGCGGGGCGGCAGGTCGCGACCGGCCCGGTGTCCGGCGGGCGCGGTTCCTTCGAGCCTCGCGTCCAGGACGACGTCTTCGTGGACGCGGAGTGGGTGGACGAACGCCGCAACAGCGCCGGGTACGCCCTTCTGGACGGCCGCCCCGACAACGAGTACACCGGGGCCGACAACGGGCGCGACGGCACCTACCGGCCGGGCCACATCCCCGGCGCCGGGCACGTCTACTGGGAGGAGTTCATCCTCTCTCGCGAAGAGCCGCGCTTCGTTTCGCGCGAGCAGATGGAGGCCCTGTTCCGGCGCGCGGGCATCGATCCCGGCGAGACCGTCATCAGCTACTGCTACATCGGGATGCGCGCCAGCGTGAACTACTTCGTCTCGCGCCTGATGGGCCATGAGACCCGCTTCTACGACGGCTCCTGGAACGACTGGAGCCTGCTGGGGCTGCCCGCGGAGACGGGTCCGCAGCGGCCGCCGGGCTGAGGGGAGGGGATACCGTCAGCGGCGTCCCTGGTCGCGAAGTTCCTTCGCCGCCGAGGCCGGGAACGAGACCCCGGTCTCGCGGCAGGGAGCTGCGCAGCGTCTTCCTCGTCCCGCTCTTCCTGACGCTGGGCCTCCTTCTCCTCTCCCTTGCGCCGCGGGTAGCCGACAACGCCCGGCTCGGCTTCGCGTTCCTGGCGGCGGTGGCCGGGCTGCTGATCTGGCAGGGAATACTGTTCGCGAGACTGTCGCGCGCCGGGGCGTCCCGCGGCTTCCAGGTCGTACTGCGCCCGCAGCACTATCTGCAGGCCCTCGTGCAGCTTACGGTGTTCGCCGTCTGGGGATGGTACTGGCGGCCGGTCTACGACTTCGCCGGGCTGCTGCTGGCGCAGCTGATCTTCGCATACGCCTTCGACATGCTGCTCGCCTGGTCGCGGGGCGAGCGCTACGTCCTCGGCTTCGGGCCCTTTCCCATCATCTTCAGCACGAACCTCTTCCTCTGGTTCACGGACGACTGGTTCTACCTGCAGTTCCTGATGGTGGGGGCGGGATTCCTGGGGAAGGCGTTCGTGCAGTGGCGGCGCGAGGGGAGGCGCACACACATCTTCAACCCCTCGGCGTTCTCGCTGGGGCTGTTTTCGCTGGCGCTGATCGCGACGGGCACCAGCGACCTGACGTGGGGGCAGGATATCGCAACGACGCTCACCTTCGTCCCCGCGATCTACCTGCTGCTCTTCGGGCTCGGCCTAGTGGTGATGTACTTCTTCCGGGTGACCCTGGTGTCGGCGTTTGCGGCGGCCGCGCTCTTCGGGCTGAGCGCGCTCTACGGAGCGGCGGCCGGGGTCCCGTACTTCATCGATTCAGAGATTCCGGCTGCGGTCTTCCTGGGGCTGCACCTGCTGGTCACGGACCCGTCGACTTCCCCGCGCACGCGCACGGGCAGGGCCATCTTCGGGGCGCTCTACGGGGCCGGGGTCTTCGGGCTGTTCTGGTTCCTCGAGGCCGTGGGCGCGCCGACCTTCTACGACAAGCTGCTGTGCGTGCCGCTGCTCAACCTGAGCGTGCCCCTGATCGATCGCTTCGTGCGCGCGCTCCAGAGGCGTCCGGGCGTCCGGCGCCTCTCACGCGCGCCCTGGGCGGCGGCCAACCTGGCCCACATGGCCGTGTGGATCGTCTTTTTCGGCGCCATGGCCGCGACCGGGCGCACCGACGGCCCCCACCGGGGCGACATGCTGCCGTTCTGGGAAGACGCGTGCGCGGAAGGGCGGCCCAACGCCTGCGAACGGCTGGTGCGCATAGAGGCGAGCTACTGCGCCGACAACGCGGGATGGGCGTGCAACGAGCTGGGCGCGCACTACGTCGAAGGCCGGATCGTGGAGCCCGACGCAGAGCTGGCGCTGGGCTTCTTTGCGCGGGCGTGCGAGGCGCAGTTCCAGGCGGGCTGCGTGAACCTGCTCGATCCGTCGGTGGTGAGCCGCGCGCCCCCGCGTCCCCTGGATCTCAGGCTGCTGCTGCGGCAGGGAGGCCTGAACCTGATGGACATGCCGGAGCGGGATCTCCTGGGGCGTGCCTGCGGCCATGGGTGGGCGTTTGCCTGCGCGCGGATGGGGATGGAGGCGCTATGAGGCCCGGAATCCAGATTCGATGAGGCTCCTGGCCGTGTTTGCGGCGGTGGGCCTGATCTTCGCGGGCGTGTGGCTGGACTATCGGAATCAGACCGCTGGGACGAGACCGGAACGGGCCGAATCCGGGCGGGCCGAGTCCGCAGGAACCAAATCCGTTCCCGGCGACCCCGAGGAGACCCGGCCCGGGCTGCCCGGCTTCCGCGCCGACCTCGGCCAACTCCCGGATGATCCGCTGCTGGGCTTCGTGGAGATCCCTGCAGGACCCTTCCTCATGGGGAGCGATCCGGCCATCGATACCCTCGCTTACGACATCGAACGCTGGAGTCCGGGCCGGCCGCAGGGCACGGTCGAGGTGCCGGCCTTCTTCATCGGCCGCGGCGAGGTGACCGTCGCCCAGTTCCGCGCCTTCTCGGAAGGGACGGGCTACGAAGCCGATCCGCAGACGCTCGCCGGGCCGCCGCTTCATCCCGTGTCCTTCGTTTCCTGGCCGGACGCGCTCGCGTATTGCCGCTGGCTGGAGGAACTGCTGCGCGAGTCGCCCGCGACGCCCCCGGAGCTCCGGAGACTGCTGACGGACGGCTGGCGGGTGACGCTCCCGACCGAGGCGCAGTGGGAGAAGGCCGCCCGCGGCGATGACGGGCGCATCTTTCCGTGGGGAAACGAGTTGCGCGCCGACCGCGCAAACTTCGCGACCGGGAGACCCGCGCCCGTGGGGGAGATGGCCTGTCGCGAGTGCCCCTACGGCCTTGGCGACATGAGCGGCAACGTCTGGGAGTGGACCCGCAGCCCCTGGCAGCCCTACCCCTACGACGAGGCGGACGACCGCGAGGGGCTGGAGGGCGATGCGCTCTGGGTGATGCGCGGCGGCTCGTTCAGCGAGCCGGTCCGCAACGTGCGCGCCGCCATCCGGGGCGCGGCGGGGCCGGACGTGCGGCGTGAGTTCATCGGGTTCCGGGTAGTGATTGCGCGCCGCTGACTACCCTCCGTGGTCGTCGCATGAGTGCGTGAGAAGTCGGGATCCCACGCCTGCAAGAGAACAACGGTTCTGACCTGGGTGAAGAGCCTTTCATGGAGGAGGTGGCACGACATGTCAAGGCGCTGTGGGATGGCGAAAGCGGTGTGGCCTGCGATCTGTCTCGTGGTTGGCCTCGGTGGTTGCGATACCGGGAACTCGGCACGCTCCATGGCCGCGTTGCCCCGGAGTGACCTGCCTCCCGGCGTCACTGCCCGGGAACTTCAGGTTCGCCGCGCACGGACGATCGACCTGGGCCAGGATAGCGCCGGATTCGTCAATGCGATAACGGACGTCGCGCGATCGGGCTCCCTGCTGTTCGTGCTCGATGGAATGGCGCGGACCATCAAGGTCTTTCAGGAGTCAGATGGAGCGTTCGTGCGCAGTTTCGGGGGACAGGGTCGTGGACCGGGGGAGCTCGGCGATCCGATGGCGCTGGCTGTGTTCGATGATACCGTCTACGTAGTGGACCCGACGATTGGGCGAGCAGTGTCGGTGTTCAAGCACGACGGGACGTTCATCGAGCTGCGAGACCTGGAGGTGCAGGGCAATCCGACCGAAATCGTCGCAGATGCGGCTGGGCTTGTGGTCATTACGCCGTTCCTGCCAGAGCAGGAGTCCGGCCAGTGGCATATCGCGCATCGCCTCACACACGGGGGTGAGTGGCTGTCGAGTTCGTGCTCCAGAGACGGCCGCTTTGCGATCAGCGAGGCGGAGGGCGGACTGCTCGCTCGGATGCAGTACTCCGCTCTGACTCGAACGACGGACGCCATCAGCTGCACGCAGCCGATCTCGCCGACTTTTCAGGTCATCGAAGGTGAGGTGCCTGGCCTCAGCTACGCACCGCCGTTCTACAGAGCGCCGGAGGATCGGTCGCTCGCGGGTATGTCGCAGTCTGATGTGTTCCTCTTTCTCGCGACTTGGACGAGTCACGGCGAGGCATATGTATGGCGCGACCGCTTCCTGTCGGTCTACACCACCTATGATGAGGAGTTGGCCACGGTCGTCAGTAGCGTCTTCACGTGCGTTCTGGACCGTGGCCGAGTGCAGGAGTGTGGAACGGTCGAAGGTCTTGGCCGGATCGTAGATGCACCTCATCCGGATACTCTCTATGTCGAGGAGATATCTGATGCTGCTGCTCCGACAGTCATCGCGGTTCTCTCGATGGAATGGTAGATCACGAATCGGGTGTTCCCTATGTGCCGGAGGGTCACGCGCCGATGTCCGCCACATGCACGATCCGGTCCCCCAGATACGGATGCTTGCGCACCTTGTCGTAGAACCGTGTGTCCGCTGTGACGAGGGGGAAGTCTTCGGTAATCGCCAGCGCGAGGTAGAAGCAGTCGTAGACCGGGTGCCCGAGGTCGGCTGCCAGCCGGGCGCCGGAAGCGGCGAGCTGTCGCATTGAGAGGGGCGTGGCCACCGGCGCGGCACGCAGGAGCTGCACGGCCTCAGCGAGTTCCTCGCGGTCGATCTCCCCTTGCCGGCACTTGGCGGACAACGCGTTGGCGGCCTCAGCGAACAGCAGATCGGGGGCGAGAAGCGTTACTCGGGGGTCGAGCAGGGTAGCCGCTTGGTCGGACAACGGTTCGGTCACCAGCCACTTGACGGCCACACTCGCGTCGACGACGTACCCTCTCACTCCGGCGCGTCCCGGTCCCGGTCAGCACGGATCGTGTCGGTGCTGTCGATGCAGGAGTGGAGCCGCTGGCGCAGTTCCCGTGCACGATCGGCGAAGCTCCCCTCGGCCGGTAGCAGCGCTCGGCGCAGAATCTCCCGGTGTTCGGCTTCCGCGGACCGTCCGTTGGCGGCTGCGCGCTGTTTCAGGCTGTCGATGATCTGATGAGGCACCTTGCGAACCGTGAGTTGAGCCATCTTGCGCATCCGGATGTGTAGGCAATGCCATCACACAATCGCAAGCGCAGGCAATGATGTCAACTCCGTCACAGGTTCAGCCAGTAGTTCACCTTGACCAGGAAGATGTTGTCCGGGCGGATGCGCACGAGCTCGCCGGCGTCGTAGCGGAAGTCGAAGTCGCCGACGCCGTCGGACGCGAGCGGGTCCCAGGCGTCGCGCAGCGCGCGGTGGTAGCGCCGCTGCTGCCAGACCAGGAAGAGCGTCGAGCCGGGGCTCCACTCCCACCGCAGCACCGCGTTGCCGCGCAGGCTGCGGACGTTGAAGTCCTGGTCGTGGATGGTGATCTCGGGGGCCGCGCCGGTGCCGTCGGGATCGATCAGGAAACCGCCGCTCTCCAGCCGGTACATCGTGCCGGCGTCTTCGCCGTAGCGCAGGAAGTCGAAGGTCCCCGGCGTACGGAATTCCTTGAAGCCCCCGTAGTCGCCACTGGAGATGAGCGGCTGGGCGTAGACCTGGAGGGTCAGCGTGGGCGAGAAGGTGACGTTCAAGCGGGTGTCGAGAGAGAGCGTGGTTTGATCGATGGGCGCGAAGATGTAGCGTCGGCCGAAGGTGGCGGTGGCCAGCGGGTCGTCACGGGAAGTCACGTACTGGGCTTCGGCGTAGCTGCGGGTTAGCCTGGGACCCAGACGCAGCTCCAGCTTCTCGCCCGACTTGTAGGTGACGTTCAGCGACCCGGTGTGGCTCCGGGATCCGGCTTCGTCGAAGGCCCAGTTGTAGCTGGCTCTTCCGCTTACGGGCTGCCGTGAATCGGAGGAAAGGTTTGCGTTGCCCGCGTAGTATTGTGGATTGCGGGCGAGCGGGCCGCCGCGGGTGAGGCGGTCGTTGTCGGTGGGCGCCCGGATCACGCCGCGGACCGAGCCGCCCCAGTAGTTCAGCCACTGCCAGTTCAGGTTGACGTTGAACTCCGAGTGCAGGCGGTCGCCGGCCGTGTTCCACTTGCCGTCCGGGCCGCCGGAGACCGACCAGTTGCGCAGCCACGTTCCCGGGCGCGGCTGGCGCCAGGTGAGGTGGGTGTCGAGCATGATCCGGTCGGCTTCGGTCTGGAAGCCGATGTCGTTGACCTCGTAGCCCGGGCTGATGCTCGCCATGGCGATTCGCGCCGTGAACGAGCCCGACTGCTTGTTGAGGTCGAACATCGCGTAGTGGCCGCCCAGCGAGGTGGCGTCCGGGTCCAGGACGCGGTTGCCGTCGGGGCGCTGGAAGTACCGGGCCGACGAACGCTGGGTACGCAGGATGGCCGCCTCGCTGCCGGAGACGAGGCTCCCGGAGAAGGCGCCGTTGATGCGCCAGGAGCGGTCGTCCCACTCGTGGATGAAGTCCACACCGGCGACGTACGCGGAGGAGTGCAGACGATCGCCCAGCATGCTGGCCGAGAGGCCGCGGTTGACGGCGGTGGCCATGGCGCCCAGCTGGGTGAGGCCGTCCCGGAGGTCGCGCCGCAGCCGTCCCGCCAGGTAGTTGGTGGCGGGTTCGAGTTCGGTTTCGCCACGGACCCCGCCAGCGTCCACGTACGGGGCCATCTCACGCCCGGTCACTGCCTCCAGCAGCCCGACCGACCAGCCGTCGCCCACCTTCCCGGTGATCTTGGCGGCCCCGAGGATGGTGGTCGAGGTGGGCGCGTCCGAGAAGACCGCGTCCGACGCCATCGGTCCCTGCGGCCTGCGTCCGATGCGGCGCGAGTACATGACGGTGGGGGGGCGGCCGGTGCTGCCCCCGGGTCCGCCGCGTGCGTACTGGAAGATCTCCCCGCCCTCCACGAAGAACGGGCGCCGTTCGTCGAAGCGAGTCTCGAAGGCGGTCAGGTTGATCACCGCCGGGTCGACCTCGACCTGGCCGAAGTCGGGGTTGACGGTGGCGTCGAGGGTGAGGTTCGAGCCGAGCCGGTACTTGAGGTCCGCGCCCGCCCGTCCGAAGTAGTCCGAGCCGGAGCGGAACGGGTTGGCGAACGACACGTCGGCCGGGGTCGTCTGGCGGATGTACTCGGCGCTCAGCCCGCCGTAGGGCAGGATCTCCAGCCTGCGTCCGGAAGCGACGCCCTCGATTCCGTCGAGATGTCCGTAGCGGGCCACGCCGCCGGGTTCCAGCTTGGGCGTGAAGGAGAAGACCGCGCGCTCCTGGTTGCGGTTGATGACGCGCTCGATCTGGAGCCCCCACACCTGGTCCGCGTCGGTGCTGAAGCGCAGTTGGCTGAAGGGGATGCGCATCTCCACGTACCAGCCCGCGGCCGTGACCGAAGTGGCGACGTCCCAGACCGGATCCCAGGAACCGTCCCCGCGGCCGTCCCCCCTGCCGCCGCCGAAGATGCCCGATCCTCCGCTGAGTATCTCGTCGCGCTTCATCCCCGAGGGATTGGTGGAGAAGCGATAGGCGGTGCGGTGATCGTGGTAGCTGTCCACGGTCACCGTGAAGAAGTCGGAATCGGGAACGCCCGCGTCGCGGCGGGCGAGCCGGGTGGTGACCGGGGCCGAGTCCGCCAGGCGCGCGCCCACGTAGAGGGCGTCGTCGTCGTAAAGGAACCGGACTTCGGTGCGCTCACTGACGGGAACCCCCTCGTCCGGGTCCATCTGCGTGAACTCCGTTACCGGTTCGGCGCTGTCCCAGGACGCCTCGTCCAGACGGCCGTCGATGCGGATCTCGCCGGGCGTCCGGACGGCGCGCGCTTCCGGGGCTTCGGCGTGGGGCAGCACGGCAAGCACGGGGACGCCGCCGTCGTCGGTCTGCTGGGCGGCCAGCGACGCGGGCAGGAGGAGGAGCGCGAAGGAGATGGCCAGCGAACGGACCGCAGGGGATCCGGAGGGACGGACGCCGCCCGGCATCCGCAGACCCGTCGCGCCGGACCGGACTACCACCTCCGGGAGCGCTTCGGCCTCGCCGGACGCCCCGGCTTCACGCGATGTCCCGTCGGGGCAGGAGCGTCGATGCCGGCGAGCTCGAAGTCGTCGAGGTAGCGCACCTTGTCGGAGGCGGACACGGACCTGCGCAGCTCGCGGTCGAAGTTGGCCAGGGCGCGCGCCGATTCCTCCTCCGGGGTGTCCCCGCTCGAGTAGACCACCCGGCCCACCCGGCGCTTGTCGAGGCGGAGCGCGGACCGCACCTCTTCCCCTCCGAGGAGGGCGGAGCGGATCGCGGGGAAGCGATAGGTGATCTGGCCGGAATCGGCGGGCTCGACCTCGGCGTCGAATTCGGCGGACATCTTCTGGAGCTGGTTGCGCACGTCCGCCGCGCCGATGTCCGGGTCCACCAGCGCGATGCGCACATCGTCCGTGGCGCGCTCCGCCGAGAGCGGAGCCGCGCTCCCGAGGCTCTGACGAAAGACCATGCCCAGCAGCACCTTGCGCACGTTGCGCAGCCGGCGGCGGGCGTTTTCGGCCCTGTGGCCGAACCATCTGCCGAGCGGCACCGCGAAGAAGAGCGTGCTGAAGACCGCCGGGACCCAGATCAGGCCGATTTCGGCCCCCAGCCCGCCCAGCCCCAGCGGCGGGAAGATGAGGACGGGCGCGGTGAGCGCGGCCAGCAGATTGAAGCCGTTCAGCGAACCGACGAGCACGTTTGTCCCGGTCTTGTTGCCGGTAAAGTCGGCGGCCTTCTCGAGCCGCTGCCACGCCGGAGCAGGCTCGCGCACCTTAACCCGCCCGTGCGCGCTCACCAGCAGATCGGCGAAGCTGTAGACCAGCTCGCCTTCCCGGGAGACGTGCACGTCTCCGCCGTAGGCTCCCATCAGCCGGCCCATCTCCTCTTCCGCCTCCGGGACCGGCAGCCCGGTGTGACGTACGAGCTCGGGCACGGTGAGCGTCCCCTTGCGCGCCCGGATGAGGCGGATGACGCCGCGGTCGCGGTCGAGCAGGCTCGGGCGCGGCCGGTCCGGGCCGAAGACGAAGGCGAACACCTTCTTGTAGAAAGGCACCTTCTTCCCGCTCCGGCGCTCGAAGCGGTTGCCGTAGTAGGGCTGGCCGAGGCGCCAGTCCGGGGCCCAGATCCAGAACAGGAAGGGGAAGTTGAACCCTCCGCCGCGGTGCCGTCCACCGCCCAGAATGGAGCCGCCGTTGCGATCGTTTCCGCGCGATGCGGCGATCAGGGCGGCGATCAGCAGGGTCACGAAGACGACGAAATAGACCACCAGCATGACCACGATCCAGACCTTGAAGGCGGTCTTGAGCACGCGGGCGGCGGTTGAGCGGAAGCGGACCCAGAGGGGCGTGTGGTCGCGCCGCAGAAGACGGCGCTGGAAGGCGTACACGAGGTCGCCCTGTTCGCCGACTTCGACGTGTCCCTGATAGGTTTCCAGCAGCTTCTTGAGGCCGCTTTCCGCGTCCGCCTGCGCGAGTCCGGTGGAGGCCATGACATCGCCTACCGTGGCGCGGCCGCGCAGGCGGCGTAGCGCCTGGCGAAGCGAATCGGCGAGTGAGGTGTCGAGACCGGTGGCCGTGGTAGCGGTCGCCATCGTGTCGCGTCCGGTGTTTCGGGGATCGTGGGTCGCGGGACCAGCGCGCGCGATTCTTGTCAACGGGGCTACGTACTCTAATCTATCCCGTGTTTCGCTACAGGCGAACGCTGCGCCGGGATGCAGGGTACCCGGCCGGGGAGCGAAGAAAGGCAATCGGGCCGGCAGGAACGAACCACGACAAGGCGAGACGGGATGCTCGAACTACAGCGACGCTTCCGGCGAGGGAGATTCCTCCCCTGCGCGGCTGCCCTTTGTGGCGTCCTCGCCGCGGGGTGCGGGGAAGGAGACGATGCGGCGGATCTCCGGCTGCTCGCCGGGAGCGAAGAGATACTCCACCGCGTCCTCGAGACCGAGGACTCCCGGGCCGACGATCCCGCCGCGCACTTCACGTTCCTGGAGGGCATCTCCTGGCCCGACCCGGAGGTGCAGCGGATCTCCGTGCGCGCGCTGGGGCGCCAGGAGAATCCTTCGGTGCTGGTGGACATCGGGTCCATGCTGGAGAGCCCGTACGCCGATATTCGGGCCGAGGCCGTCAACGCCAGCGCCCAGGCCGTTGCCGGCAGCGATCCCCGGCGGGCGATGGTTGCGCTGATGAACTACCTGCCCCACGAGAGGGAGCCGGAGGTGCGCGGCGCGGTGCTCGAGGCGATGGGCCGGCTCTCGTACCAGGACCCCGATGACGTGGGGCAGGCCTACGACCTGCTGCTCCAGAACCTGGTCGCGGGGCTGGCCGGCGGCGGCGCCGTCAACCTGCGCAACGTGCCCCACCCCGTCATCCTTGGCGGGGCTCGCGCGCTGGAAAACCTGGTTCGTACGCAGTCGCAGTTCGCCCCGCCCCCGCCCGTCGTGGCCGCGCTCGGGCAGTTGGCCCGCTACCGGGGGGCGGAGGGCGAGGAGGGGGCGCAGGTGCGCCGGCTCGCGGTGGCGGCACTCGTGGGTGCGGGAGGACCTGCGGACGACGTGGTCGCGGCCGCGCTGGCCGACGAGGACGCGCAGGTGCGCCGCCTCGCCGTGCTCGCCATCGGGCAGGGCGTGCTCGACGAGGTGCGGGCACCCCTCGCCCGGGCGCTCGCCGACACGAGCCACCTGGTGCGGGTGGAGGCGGTGAGAGCCCTGAGCGAACGGGTGGACGCGAGCCAGGCCTGTGCGGAGCTGGTGGCGCTGGCGCAGGACCCAGGCGCGCACGTGGCTCTCGAGGCCATCGACCGCCTCGCCGGCTGTCCGCCGGAGACCGCACTGGCGCCTCTCGATGCACTGGTGCTGCGGGGCGATTCCGTCTCGGCCGGGGACTGGCACCGGGCAGCGCACGGCCTGGTGGCGCTGGCCGGGGTCTCCCCCTTCACCGCGGGCCGCCGGCTGCCGTCGTTCTCCGCCCATCCGGTCTGGCAGATGCGCATGTACGCCGCGCGCGCCGCGGCCCGGCTGGAACTCGTCCCCGACCTGCTGACGCTGGCCGGAGACGAGCACTGGAATGTGCGTCAGGCTGCCATCGCCGGGCTCGCGCCGCTGGTGGGCCACGACGCCGACTCGGTATACGTCGACGCACTGGGCGCGGACGATCCTCAGTTGGTGCTGACCGCGAGTCGATCGCTGGCGGGGAGCACGCATCCGGATGTGCTGCCGGCGGCCTTCGATGCGCTCGAGCGCATGAGCGCGGACCGAAGGGAAACCCACCGGGACGTGCGCCTGGAACTCCTGCAGAGAATACGGGAGCTGGGTGCCGTGGAGCACCTCGACCGCGTGCAGCCCTACATGGAGGACTACGATCCGGTCGTTGCCCGGGTCGCCGAATTCCTCCGCAACGACTGGACCGGAAGCGACCTTCGCTGGGCTCGCCCGTCGCCCCCGGAGCGCGCGCCCATGCCCACCCTGGCGGAGATGCGCGAGATGGCCGCTTCCCGGGCGGTGATCCGCATGGAGGGGGGCGGCGAGATCGTCCTCGAGCTTCTCCCGTTCGAGTCGCCCGCCAACACGGCGCGCTTCGTCCGCCTGGCGCGCGAAGGATACTTCGACGGTCTCACCTTCCACCGGGTGGTTCCCAACTTCGTCATCCAGGGAGGCAGCCCGGGGGCGAACGAGTACCACGGGGACGGACCCTACACCCGCGACGAGCTGACCATGCGCTCGCACGTGCGCGGCACCGTCGGCATCTCGACCCGGGGGCGAGACACCGGCGACGGCCAGATCTTCGTGAACCTGGTGGATAACCCCCGTCTCGACCACAACTACACCATCATCGCCCGGGTGGTGGAAGGGATGGAGGTCGTCGACGGCGTGCTGGAGGGGGCCGTCATGGAAGAAGTGACCGTCCTGGCACCTCCCGAGTAGACTGCCCCCGCCCTTACCCGAGACAAGCCTCATGTCGCAGCGAAACATCCTCTACCTGTCGCGCGTCCACGTCGAGCACGTCGGCGTCTCCATGGCGGAGATCATCGACGCGCTGGAGTTCATGTTCCGGGAGAAGGCGGCGGGACGCGTGGAGATGCCGCCCAAGCCGGGAATCCATCCGCGCCCGGACTCGTTCCTGCACGCGATGCCGGCCTACGTCGAGCGGCAGGACGCCGCCGGGATCAAGTGGATTTCCGCCTATCCGGGAAATCCCGCGAACGGACTGCCCTACATCACCGGGCTGATCCTCCTGAACGACCCGGACAGCGGGCTCCCGCTCGCGGTGATGGACGCGACCTGGATCACGGCCATGCGCACCGGGGCCGCATCGGCGCTGGCGGGGAAGTACCTGGCGCGGCGGGACGCCTCCAGCGTCGGCATCGTTGCCTGCGGCGTACAGGGACGCAGCAACCTGGAGGCCTTCTGCACGCTGTTCCCGGTGGAGCGCGTACACGCCTACGACATCGACGAGGCCGCCCTGCACGCCTATGCCGAAGAGATGGGCGAGCGCATGGGCGTCGAGGTGCGGCCGGTCGCAACCGTGGCGGAGGCGGTACGCGGGATGGACATCGTCGTGACCAGCGGCCCCATCCTGCTCGATCCCGACCCCGCCATCCCTCCCGGTTGGCTCTCGCCCGGCGCCTTCGCATGCCCCCTGGACTTCGACTCCTACTGGCAGGCGGACGCGTTTCGCGAGGCGGATCTGCTGACCACCGACGATACCGCGCAGTTTTCCTACTACCAGAGCGGGAGCGGCTATTTCCGCGACACGCCCACGCCCCACGCCGAGTTGAGCGACGTCATCGCGGGCAAGGCCCCGGGACGCCGCGCGGACGGGGACCGCATCATTGCGATCCATCTGGGGCTGGCGCTCGAGGACATGGCCACGGCGAGGCTCATCTACGACAGGGCGCGCGCCGCGGGGATCGGCGTGGAACTGGAGATCTAGCGGGGTGCCGGAACGGGGAAGGACGGAAATCCGCCGGCGGGACCGGGCCGGGGACGACGCCTGGACCCGGGATTTCATCAGGCAGGCGCGCGTTGGGGTTCTCGCGATGACCCGCGGCGAGCAGCCGCTCGTGAACAGCAATCTGTTCGTGTACGATCCCGGCCGCCATGCCATCTACATCCACACCGCGCGCACCGGGCTGACCCGCGACAACCTGTCCCGCCCGGCGCCGGTGTGTTTCTCGGCCTTCGAGATGGGCCGGCTGCTGCCGGCGGACGAGGCGCTGGAGTTCAGCGTCGAATTCGCCAGCGCGACGGCGTTCGGGACGGGAGGGCTGGTGGAGGATCCCGCGGAGGCGCGCGCGGCGCTGCAGATGCTTCTCGACAAGTACGCCCCCGAGCTGCGGCCGGGCCGCGACTACCGCCCCATCACCGAGGGTGAGCTGAGGCGCACCAGCGTCTACCGGATCGACATCGAGGAGTGGACCGGCAAACTCAAGCTGGTGGAAGACGGGTTCCCCGGCGCCTTCCACGTGCCTCCGCCGGATATCTTTCCGCGGGCCCGCTGAGTCGCGGCCCGGTGGGTTGCCCGGCGGCGCCGGACGGCTCAGGGATCGGCGTCGAAAAACGTGCACAGCGCGAAGACCTCGACATCCAGCGCCTCCAGCCGCTTGCGCCCGGGGAGCTCGGGCAGCTCCACGACGAAGCCGGCTCCCACAATCTCGCCTTTCATGCCGCGGATCAGCTCGATCGCCGCCGCCGCGCTCCCGCCGGTGGCGACCAGGTCGTCGATGAGCAGGACGCGCATCCCCTCGCGGATGGAGCCGGTCTGCATCTCCAGGCGTCCCGTCCCGTACTCGAGCGCGTAGTCGACGCCCACCACTTCGCCGGGCAGCTTCCCCGCCTTCCGCACCGGCACGAACCCGACGCCCAGCCGCTGCGCCACCGGGACGCCGAAGATGAAGCCGCGCGCGTCGATCCCGGCCACGGCGTCCGGCGCTTCCGGAGCGAACCTCCGTGTCAGGGTCTCGGTGGCCTCCTCGAGACCCTCCGGGTCCTCGACTAGTCCCATGACATCGCGGAAGCGGATGCCGGGGCTGGGGAAGTCCGGCACCATGCGGATGAGGGACTTGATTCGGGACGTCACGGGGTATGCGGGTTCCGAAGGCATCGCGCGTCCAACTCCTCAGTGGAAGACATGCGCTCCCGGGTGGCGGGAACGCGACTGGTGACTACTGATGAAATAACTGTTGAGTTACTGACAATATAATGCGCAGCGAGAGCGCCGCGGCGGCAGGACGGCCGGCTAGCCTGCGGCGTCCCATTCGGCGAGCAGAATGGCGTTGGCGAAGGCGTAGGGGCTGCCGTATCGGCAGTCGGCGGCTTCGGACGGGGATACCTGCCGCCAGCGCCTGCGCGGAAACCGCTTGAACCAGCTCGCGCGATCCCAGCCCAGCTCGCCGCTGGCGATCATGGCGTCCAGGGCGGGGTTGTAGCCGAGCGGCACGGTGATGGCAAGGAGTCCGCCCGGCGCGAGCAGGCTGCGGCATCTGTCCAGTGCGGCGGCCACCTTGGCGGCGACTGCCTGTAGCGCCGGGGCTGCCCCGGGCTCGTCGAAGGCGATGTGCTCGAAGGTCGAGATCGAAAGGATAAGGTCGAAGCGCTCGGCGGGCTCGAAGTCCACGATGTCGACCTCGAGCGAACCCGGCTCGTACTTGTCCACGACCAGGTGGCCGCTCCGGAAGTAGTGCGGTGTGACGTGGCCCACCTCCAGGAGCCGCCGGGGCCGGACCCCTGCCATGAGCGCGCGGGCCAGCGCCAGCTCCACGCAGCGCTCGTTGGCCCAGGTCACGTTGTGGCGGGCGTAGACGAGCGGGAGGGACGCGCCCCGGTATTCGACAGAACGCTCACGGAGCATCGGAATGATCAGCGGGGCCAGTACCCGGCGCGCCGGCTTCAGGAAAAGCTGCGCGAAGCCGAAGCGCTGGATGAACCAGCGGACGCCGCCCGCCCGCCGCACCCAGCCGGCGACGGATGACGTCGGTCGCCGGGGGTTGGCCGGGGTGTGCGGGCGAGTCACGGATCGCTGCGGGGTTCGGGGGGAAGCGGCCGGGTTACATCAGCCGGAAGATGCTGGCGAGCGCGTTCAGAAAGCGCAACGCTTCCGAAGTCGTATGCAGGAGGGACGTGCGCTCGCGCCCGGAGGAGTGGGCGAACAGGCCGGTGATCGTGGTGGTGACGTCGGCGCCGGCCGGGAAGACCCTGCTCAACTTGATGGTCTGGGTGTATGGGAAGAGCTGGTCCCCGGCCCCGTGCAGGAGGCGCACCGGAACGGTGACGCGCCCCAGGTACGGTAGGGGGTTCAGCTCCGGGATGTGCGCCATCACCCCACCCAGGCCCTCGGCCAGGCGCGCGCCCACGGCCGGTTCGGGGAGGGAGCCGGTGGGTGGCGCCATCGCCTCGAACAGCGGCCGCTCGCCGGCGTCGAGACTCCGGGCCAGACGTTGCCGCACGGGTTCCATCCCGGGGTCTGTGGCCAGGAGGTCGTTGTCGCCGGTGTAGGCGGCCAGCGCCCGCAATGCCTCCATCACCCTTCCCGCGCTCTCGTGTCCCGGGATCCGATCGAGATAGTTGGCGCCCACGACCCAGCGTGCGTACGGGTCGGGGGCGAGCGATTCCTCCCTGCCGTCGAGTTCGTGGACCCCGGTGAACTGGAAACGGGCCGATTCCTCCACCGAACAGTAGCCGCCGAACGCCACCACCCCGGCGATGCGGCCGGCCAGCGACGGGTCGGCCGCGGCGATGATGACCTGGGGCGCGCCGAAGGAGAACCCGACCAGCCCCACCTGCCGTGATGCGAGCTCCGGCCGCCCCTCCAGGGCCTCCAGCGAGGCCGCGACGGTGGAGGTGGTGGCCCCGGTGGAGAGCCGGATACCCCGCCACTCCGGGATTTCCGGCACCAGCACTGCCTGCCCGGTCGACGCAACCGCGCGCGCGAAGCGGACCAGGTAGGGGTGGCCGCGGCCCGAGCGCGTGATGCCGTGCAGGACCACCCACACGGGGACCGGGCGGCGCGGGCCTGCAGGGGCGCGCCGGGCCGCCGTGCGCGGGAGCAGCAGGGAGGCGGGCAGCCGGCGCCCGTCGCGCTCGATGTGAATCTCCCTCTCCATAACGGGAGCCCAGCCCGTCATGAAGCTGCGTGAGAAGCGGAGTGCCGGCCCGTATCCCGAGGTCATGTCTGCAAGCTAGCTTGTTTTCGTGTACGGTCGCATCATTCTGCGGCGCGACCTTGCCGCGAGGGCCGCTCGGCGCGGCCAGGCACCGACCGAATCTCCGATATCGAGCCCATGAAGCCAGGCCATCCTCACGTTGTGCCGGTCCGGCGCACGCCCGCCACCATCGGCGCCGAACCCGCCTCGCCGACCCACTGCAGGCGGACAGGTCGATGATCCGGCTCCCGGTCCGTTCCGACGCCGCCGGACCCGGCGAACCGGCGCCCGCCGTCTGGTTCCATACCTTCGGGTGCCGGGCCAACCAGTACGACACCGAGCGCATGCGCCAGGAGCTGGAGCTCGGGGGCGCGCGCGCCGTCGCCCGGCCCGGCGAGGCCGATGCGCTTGTGGTCAACACCTGCACGGTCACCAACCAGGCGGATGCGGAGGCGCGCCGGATGGTGCGCCGGCTGCGGCGGGAGAACCCCGGCGCGCGCATCCTGGTGGCGGGCTGTTCGGCCGCGCTGCGCGAGGACGACTACCGGAGCATGCCGGAGGTGGACGGGGTCGTGCCGGGGCAGGATGCTCGCGCGCTGGCGAGCCACCTGGCGACGCTGGATCCGGCATTCGGCCCCCCGTCGACCGAAGACGGCCCCCTGCTGCGCAACGCGAGGGGCACCCGGGCCTGGCTGAAGGTGCAGGACGGTTGCGACCGCAAGTGCTCGTTCTGCGCGACCCGGCTGGCGCGCGGCGCTTCCGTCTCGCGCCCACCGGCCGACGTGGTGAAGGAGGCCCGGGCGCTGGCGCGCGTTCACCCCGAACTCGTGATCACCGGAATCCACATCGGGCACTACGGCCGGGACCTGGAGCCGCGCACCACGCTGGCGGAGCTCTGCGCGCTCCTGCTGGACTCGGTGCCGGTCCGCATTCGGCTCTCGTCCATCGAGGCGACCGAGATCGACGACGCTCTGCTGGCATTGCTTGCCGATTCGGAAGGGCGTCTGGCTCCTCATCTCCATGTTCCCCTGCAGAGCGGTTCGGACAAGGTGCTGAGGCTCATGCGGCGCTGGCACACGCGCGCGGCGTACCGCCGCCGGGTCCTCGAGATCGCCGGGAGGATGGGACCGCTGGGGCTCGGCGCCGACATCATCGTCGGCTTCCCCGGCGAGGGCGAGGAAGAGTTCGAGGAGACGCGCGCGCTGGTCAAGGAGCTTCCGTACACCTACCTGCACGTATTCCCGTTCTCCGTCCGCCCGGGAACCGCGGCCGCCGAGCTGCCGGACCGGGTGCCGGGCGATGTCGCCGCGGCGCGTTCCAGGGTGCTCCGGGAGATGGCGCTGGCCAAGAAGGAGCGCTACCGGCGCGGCCGGGCCGGAACGGTTGCGGATGTCGTGGTGGAGGGCTCGCAGGAGCGGATCGCGGGCGTCACGGGCGACTACCTGCGCACCCGAGTCGACGGGCGCGCGAGCCCCGGCGATCGCTTCCGTTCCGTCCTGGAGCTTCGCGGCGGGGAGCTGGTCGCCGCGGTCCACTGATTCCCGGAAACTCGCGCCCCAACCCGATTCCCACCGCGGCGTCCACGCCACGAGCGGGCCGGCGGCGTACGCACGAGCCTCTCCGGCGCACTGCCCCCGCGCGCCCTTCCCCGTCCCGTCCGCTCCGCCGGCGGGGATGGAACCCACCACTCGGGCCGCCGGCCAGGGGCAACCCTTTCGGACCCGGGCATCGTCTCCCTCAACGGGGAAGGGCGGTGGACCCGAAGACGAGGAGGGGGGATGAGGATTGGGAACGTGATTCGTCGGAGCCTGTCGGACATCGTGCCGTTCGGCCGACCGCCGGCCTTGATTGCCGCAATTCTCACGTGGGGCGCCAGTCCGGCCGCGGCGCAGGTCGACCTGGTCGGCACGGTGCGGGACTCGGTCAGCAACGAAGTGCTGCCCAACGTTCTGGTGTCCGTGGACGACCACGCATTCCGCGTATTCACCAACGAGTTCGGCCGGTTCGTGCTGGTCGGTCTGCCCGCTGTGGCGGACCGCGTCCTGCGGGTGGAGCACCTCGGCTACGAGACCCGGGAGATCGCGCTCGACGCCGACGCGGGCCGCGAAGTTCCGGTCCTGCTCGTGCCGCGCGCCATCGAGATCGACGGCGTGACCGTTACCGCCACCACCGCAACCGATATCGTCGCGCAGGGAGAGGCCGCCGGGCAGATCGCGCTTTCACCCCAGAGGCTCGGCACCCTGCCCTCGCTGGGGGAAACGGATGTCTTCCGGACGCTTCAGCTTCTTCCGGGGGTCAGCGGCACCAACGACGCCACCTCCGGTCTGTTCGTCCGCGGAGGGACGCCCGACGAGAACCTGGTGCTGCTGGACGGCATGACGGTCTACCACGTGGACCACTTCTTCGGGGTGTTCAGCGCGTTCAACTCGGACGCCGTCCAGGATGTGCGCCTCTTCAAGGGAGGCTTCCCGGCGCAGTACGGCGGGCGCACCTCCAGCGTCGTGGAGATGGTCGGCAAGTCGGGCAACCCGGAGGAGTTCCGGATGTCGGGCGGGGTCAACCTGCTGAGCGCCCGCGCGGTGACCGAGGTTCCGTTGGCCGGGAAGGGGTCGTGGCTGGTCTCGGCGCGCCGGTCGTACACCGATCTCATGCGCACCGGCCTGTACAACGACATCTTCGGCACGCTGGAAGGAGCCGACGACGCGGACGCCGGGGTGGCGGGGCCGGGCAGGGGTTTCGGGGGTGGATTCGGCCGCTTCGGCAACGTCCAGCAGCAGACGTTCGAGCCCGACTTCTACTTCTACGACCTGAACTCGAAGCTCACCTTCCTGCCCACCTCCGAGGATGTCCTCACGCTCTCCGTCTACGGCGGAGAGGATCGCCTGGACAAGTCGACACCGGGGCAGGAGGTCACGACCCCGGCGGGCGACACCCGGCTGACGCCGGACCGGGCGGATCTTTCCAACTGGGGCAACCGCGGCGTGAGCGGCCGCTGGGCCCGGCAGTGGGGCAGCCGCCTGGCGACCGACGCCCTGTTCGCGTATTCGCAGTATTTCTCCGAGGCGACGCTCGACGTGGCGTCATCGCAGGTCGCGCGCGGATTCGACGAGGACAACCGCGTGAAGGACCTTACGGCCCGCCTGGACAACACCTGGCGGCCCTTCCCGTCTTCCGAGATCGGGTTCGGCGCCCAGTTCACCCGGAGCGACGTGGCCTACGCCCTGACGCGGCTGCGCGGCGATTCGGCGCAGACCCTGAACCTGGACGGCGAGAGCAACCTGACCGCCGGGTATCTCCACCATTCCTGGACTCCCTCCGGACGGGCGGACCTGACGGCGGGGCTGCGGGTGACCAACTACGACGGGACCGGGCAGACCTACTGGGAACCGCGTGCATCGGCGCGCTATTCCCTCACCGACGAACTCGCCCTGACCGGGGCCTGGGGCCGCTACAACCAGTTCGTGAAGCGGGTCGAGAACGAGGACATCCTGGAGGGAAGCCGCGACTTCTGGATCCTCGCCGGCGACAACATCGCGCCATCCTCCGCCGAGCACTGGATCGCGGGCATCGCCTGGGAGACCGGCGACTACCTGTTCGACGTCGAGGCCTACGTGCGTGACCTGGGAGGCGTCGCACAATTCTCGACCCGGTCCCGCCGGGCTCCCGGACAGCAGCTCGCCGAGCTTTTCTTCGAGGGCACCGGGACGGCCCGCGGCGTGGAGCTGCTCGCGCAGAAGAAACGCGGTGCGCTGACCGGCTGGATCGGCTATACCCTCGCGAACGTCGAACATGAGTTGGCGGGCTTCAACGACGGGCTCGCGTTTCCGGCGAGCCACGACCAGCGCCACGAGGTCAAGGCCGTCGGCAGCTACCAGCTGGGCCGCTGGACGCTGACCGGGGGATGGGTGTACGGCTCGGGCAGGCCGTATACGGTGCCCGAGGCCCAGTACCCGATCACGCTGCTGGACGGGCGCACCCTCAACTACATCCACGTCGGCGCGAAGAACGGGGAGCGCCTGCCCGCCTATCACCGCCTTGATCTGGCCGCGAGCCGCCGCTTCGAGGTGCGCGAGTTCTTCTACGAGGTGAACCTCTCGCTCTTCAACGTCTACGGACGCAACAACGTGTGGTATCGCCAGTTCGACCTGACGGACCTGCCCATGCTGGTCACGGACGTCACAACGCTCGGATTCACGCCCAGCATCGGGTTTCGCGCGGGCTTTCGGTAGAGGAGAACGACCATGAAGAACAGAATCGCTTTGCTGTTCATCGCCGCTCTCGCGGGGACCGTCGCCGCGTGCGACACCGATCTCGCCTTCGCGCCGACGACACCGGATACCTTCGTCGTGCAAGCCTTCCTGTTCGCCGGGGAGCCCGTCACCGAGGTCACCGTGACGGGAGTGCTCCCCATCGACGCCGATTCCACCGCCACCGCCGCACCGATCGCGGACGCGCGCATCGCGATCACGCGCGACGGCGCGCGGTTCGATCTGGTACCGACGGAGGGTGAGCCGGGCCGGTATCACTATCCCGGCAGCGACCTGTTGGTTGAAGTCGGCGATGTCTTCGGCCTGGAAGCGTCCCATGGCGACCGCACCGCGACCGCGGAAACCGTGGTTCCCGTCCCGCCGCACGGGCTGTCGCTGTCGGCGACCGTCATGGCGCCCCCCGAGTTCGGCGTTCGGGGCGGCGGCTTCCAGCCGGGCGCGGACGAGGGCCTGGTGGCGCGCTGGGAGAACTCCGCCAGCGCGCTTCACTACGTCGTGGTCGACAACATCGAGGCGGAACCGGCGCCCTTTGCCGAGAGCCCGTTCGGGGGAGGGTTCGCCCGACGTTTCGTCCAGCGCCCGACTGCGGGCGACAGCGCCCTCGTCAGCGCTCGATCGCTTTCCTACTTCGGCCGCCATCGGGTCAGGCTCTATCGGGTCAACGAGGAGTACGCCGACCTGTACGAAGGCCTCAACCAGGACTCGAGGGATCTGAACGAGCCCCCGTCGAACGTGCGCGGCGCGCTGGGCGTATTCTCCGCCTTCAGCGCCGACAGCGCTTTCTTCGAGGTACGGTGACGGCCTCAGGAGCGCCTTCCGGACCGAGCGGGGAACCGTCTGGTGGGCGGCGTCCCCGGCTGCGGTCCTCGTGGCCGACCTTGTCGCGCGCCACAGGATACTTCCATCATTAGGAATGAAGGGATGGTCCCCACCTCGAGTAGTGAAGGTCGGCGCGCCCGGCCGCCGCAGGTCCCATGACCGGCAACGCGCGCGTCATGCGATACCTGCGGGCCTTCTGCTGATGCTCCTGATGTCCGCGGCAACCTCACCCGCGGCGCTTGCCGGCCAGGAGGAGGCCGAGGTCGTGCGCCAGGTGCCGCGCTGGTCGGTGGAGGGCAGCCTGGGGTCGCGCATGGTGGGCACCTTCTACGACGATTTCGTCACCCGGAAGACCCTCGCCGACCTCCCGAGTCAGACGCGGTGGACCGAAACCACCGAGCTGGGCCCCGAGGCACGAGTGGTGCTGCGCCACAATCCCGTCGGGGGCGCGGGGCTGTACCTGACGCTCCTCGCCGGCCACTCGGGAACCGTGGCGCGCTATTCCGGCGCGCTCTCCCCGCCCGAGGACATCTCGCGCAGCACGAACTACTACGGCGTCGGATTCGGCCTCGGCATGAAGCTGTCGGAGTGGGACGGCGGGCAGGGCGTGCTGGCGTACAATCTGGGAACCGTGGCGCTCACTCAGACCATCGACCTTTCGCCGGGACATCGCGACGCGTTCGCACAGATGGATGCGAAACACCCCGGAGAGATCCGGTGGACCTCGCGCACCTCCACCTCGTGGGGGCTGGATCTGGGGGCATCACTGCGGGTCCCCGTCGGGCGGAATTCGGCGCTCCGCTTCTCCTTCCGCGACCTGGTGATTCCGGTCAACACGGCCCAGCTCGCGGCCCAGGAGCGGAGCGAGGTCAGGTCGATCTCGAGCGAGCGGGTCACCTTCAGCCTGGCGCCCTACACCGCACACCAGCTCAGCCTGAGCGCCGGCTTCGAATACGTCGTTTCCCGGGGCAACCCGCGGCGGGACGTGGTGCGGGTTCTGCCGGAGCGGGTCGATGTCGCGGTCGCCGACCCGGCGGTCGATGCGGCGCTGGCAGTCGCGGTGGCGGGGGACACGGCGCGGGCCATCGCTTCCCTCGAACAGCGTGTGGCGCTGGTGCCGCAGGACGGTCTGGCATGGCGCGCGCTGGCGTTGCTGCAGGCGCCCCGCGCGGAGTTCGATCCCACGGTGCGCGACCAGACCCTGGCCCATCTCGAACGTGCCCTCAACATGAATCCCGGGGACACGGAGCTGTTGCGCGCGTACGGCCGCATCCGCGGGATGGTGCAGCGGGAGGGACGGGTTCCGGAAGCCGTCGAAGTGCGCAGGCTCGAACTCTCCCGGCTCGCCGTGCAGAGCGGAGGCGACGGAAGCCTGCGGCTGTCCGGCGCCGCGCGTGGCCTCGGGCCCGACCCGAAGGGGACCTACCGCTACGCGATTACGGTGGAGGTGTTCGACGACGGCGGCGGCCTGGTGGGCGTCCGGCCCGGACTGGACGAGGCCTCGGTGGATTCGGAGGGGCGTCTGGTTCTCGAGGGAGTCGGGGATCGGCTCCCCCTCGCGCTCGCCCTGGACCTCTTCCTCGTTCAGCCCGAACCCGGTATTCATTCGGTCCGCCTGAGACTGACCGATCTGGAGTCGGGAGCCACGGTTGAGACCAGCGAGGGCTTCGAGGTGCCCGGAGGCTGACCGCCGATTCCCTGTCCCGTGAGATGAACGAGCATCGCCCGCCATACCTCGCCGCCGTCATAACCGGCGCCGCGACCTTCCTGCTCTACGTCGTCACGCTGGCCCCCACCACGGCGTTCTGGGACACGAGCGAGTACATCGCGACCGGGTACATCCTCGGAATCCCGCATCCGCCCGGGAACCCGCTCTTCGTGGTGCTCGCGAGGGTTTGGATCGTTCTGCTGTCGCCACTGGGGCTGTCGGTCGCGGTACGGGTGAACCTGCTGGCCGCCTTCACCTCCGCGGCGGCGAGCGGGTTCTTCTTCCTGGTGGCCCACCGCATCGCGTGGGGACTGCTCGGCGACCACCGGCGGGCGCTGGTGGGGGCGGCGGCGAGCGCGGTGCTGGGCGCCTCGGCGTTCACCGTGTGGAACCAGTCGGTGGTCAACGAGAAGGTTTACACGGTCAGCGTGCTCGTGATCGCCGCGGTGACCTGGCTGGCGGTGCGCTGGCGCGACCGGCGGGACGAGCCGGGGAGCGCGCGCCTCCTGCTGGTGGCGGGCTATCTCATGATCCTGGGCTGGTCCAATCACACCATGTCGCTCCTGCCCGTACCGGCTCTGGGCCTGATGCTGCTCATGACCGCCCCGAGGGTGCTCCTGCGCCGCGACCTGTGGGTGCGCGCGCTCCCCCTCGTCGTGGTCGGGCTGTCCTTCAACGTGTTCCTGCCGATTCGCGCCGCTCAGCGGCCGGTGATCAACGAGGGGGACCCGCTCTGCGCGTCCGCCGGCGAAGTGGCCGCCGCCGTGTTGACCGCCGGGAACGCGGGATGCCCCAGGCTCGCGTCGGTTCTCCAGCGGGACCAGTACGCGCCGCCGCCCCTCATCCAGCGCCAGGCGCCCCTGGCCTCGCAGTTCCAGCACTACTTCCAGTACTTCGACTGGCAGTGGGCGCGGGGGCTGGACCCCTCTCCCGTACCGAGCGGGAAGCGAGCTCCCGTCACCGGGGTCTTCCTGGCTCTGGGCCTGTTCGGCCTGCTCGTCATCCGGCGCGTGGACAGGCGGCTGTTCGCCTACATGGCAACGTTGACGGTGACCGTAACGGTCGCCCTCGTGATCTACCTGAACTTCAAGTACGGCTATTCGCTGGCCCCCGAGATCGTCGACCCCGAAATGCACGAGGTGCGCGAACGGGATTACTTCTACATCGCCGGGTTCATCGTGTGGGGCGTTCTGGCCGGGATCGGCCTCACCGGGGTCTGGCACGTGGTGACGCGGGGCATGCGGTGGCGTCTGCCCGCCTCGACCGGGCGGGCGCGGGTGGTCGTGACAAGGCTGGCGCTGGCGCTTGTGACAGGCCTCGCGCTGGCGGTGGCCCTTACGCCCCTCGCAGCCAATTGGCGTTGGGCGAGTCGCGCCGGGGACTACGCGGCCCGCGACTGGGCCTACGATCTGCTCCAGAGCGTCGAGCCCTACAGCGTCCTCTTCACCAACGGAGACAACGACACCTTCCCGCTCTGGTATCTCCAGGAAGTGGAGGGAATCCGCAGAGATGTCACCGTCATCGTGGGGCAGTACCTGTTCACCCAGTGGTATCCCAGGCAGCTGCAGGAGCTCACCCGGCCCGGCCGACAGCGGCCTTTCGAGCCCGACGATCGGGTGGCCGGCCTGTATCCCGTGGGCGAGATGCCCACTCGCCCGATCCTCTCGCTCGCGCCCGAAGACATCGACCAGATTCAGGGGGCCGCCACCCGGCAGGACGCCAACGTTCGCCTGGGGCCGGTCGTGGTGCAGTACCCGCGCGGCACCTACCTCGACCGGGGCGACCAGGTGGCGCTGGCGATCATTCGCGACAGCATCGCCGAACGCCCCATCTATTTCGCGTGGACCGGGGGGATCATCCGCTCGCTGGGTCTGCACGGCTACGGCGTCCGGCAGGGGCTCGCGACCCGGCTGGTCCTGCGGGACCTCGAAGCGGACGGGCGCTTCGTCAAGGCCGACGACGCCCTGGGCGGGGAGTGGGTCGATCTGGAACGGACGCGCCGGCTGTCCAGTGAAGTGATGATGGCCCGCAGCCTCCGGTATCGGGATATCTGGGCCGACCGTACCACGCTGAACATTCCGTATTACTACTTCCACTTCAGCCGCCTGCTCTTCGACCGGGGTGCGGCGGCCGGGCTTCCCGCGGAGGAACTGGCCCGGTACCGCGGCGACATGGAGGCGTTCGGCGTCACCATGCAGGGTGGGTACCGGGTGATTCCCGAGTCCGGACCCGGAGCCGGATGAGCATCCGCGCTGCCGATGGCCGCCGGGGCCGGCCCGGTACCGGGGAGATGTCGAGCCGGCTGTCGCCGCCGGAGCTGCTCCGCTATGCCCGGCACCTGGTGCTGCCCGAGGTCGGTCTCGCCGGACAGCGCAGGCTGAAGTCGGCCCGCGTGCTGGTGGTTGGCGCGGGGGGACTGGGTTCGCCGGTGGCCCTCTACCTGGCCGCGGCGGGGGTGGGCAAGCTCGGCCTCGTGGACTTCGACCAGGTCGACGCGACCAACCTCCAGCGCCAGATTCTGCACGGGGAAGCCGACGTCGGCCGGCCGAAACTCGATTCCGCCCGCGACCGGCTCGCCGAGACCAACCCCCACGTCGAGGTCGTCACCCACGACGCCAGGCTGGGCAGCGGAAACGCCCTGGCGGTGCTCTCCGACTACGACGTGATCGTGGACGGCACCGACAACTTCCCGACCCGCTACCTGGTGAACGACGCCTGCGTGATGCTCGGCAAGCCCAACGTGTACGGCTCGGTGCACCGCTGGGAAGGGCAGGTGTCGGTGTTCGCCACCAGGGACGGTCCCTGCTACCGGTGCCTCTTCCGCGAGCCGCCCCCGCCCGGCCTGGTGCCCAACTGCGCCGAGGGCGGGGTGCTGGGCGTCGTCCCCGGGGTGGTGGGTTCCCTGCAGGCGCTCGAGACCGTGAAGCTGATCCTCGGGCAGGGAAGTCCACTCGCGGGACGGCTGCTCATCTTCGACGGGCTGGAACTGGAGTGGCGCGAGGTCTCCATCCGGCCCGATCCCGCCTGTCCCGTGTGCAGCGAGAATCCCACCCAGACCGAACTGATCGACTACGACCTTTTCTGCGGCGTGCAGCCGGAGGCGCAACCCATGACCCTGCCCGCAAACGAGGGATCCCGTGAATCGCCGGGTCCCGGAGGCATAGACGTACTTGAGGCCAGCGCCCGCCTGGGGGGCGGGACCCCGCCATTTCTCCTGGACGTGCGCGAGTCCTACGAATGGGAGATTTCCAACCTTGGCCCGCAGGGCGCGGTGCTGATTCCGATGGGCGAAGTGGGCGTCCGCCTGGACGAAGTCCCGCGCGACCGCCAGATCATCGTCCACTGCCGCACCGGCGTCCGCAGCGGAGACGTGGCGCACCAGCTCTGGCGTGCGGGCTACCGCGACGTGCTCAACATGGAGGGGGGGATCAACGCCTGGGCTCAGCAGATCGATCCCGGCCTCCAGATCTACTGAGGGAGTCGAGACGGGGCTCGTCCCCGGACCTCCCCTGGGTCCGGATGCATCGCCGCGCGACTGCCGCGGGGAGTTCGTCCGCCGGCTAGAACGCTGCCAGTTCCCGGATCGCAGCGACCACGTCGGGCACCTGGGGAAGGATGACCTCCTCGAGCTGCGGCGCGTACGCGACCCAGCAGTCCCGGGAGGCGATTCGCCGCACGGGCGCATCCAGCCACTCGAAGAGTTGATCGGCGACCCGGGCCGCGATCTCGGCTCCGTAGCCCCAGGAGAGCCCGTCCTCGTAGGCGACCAGCACCCGGTTGGTCTTGCGCACCGACGTGGCGATGGCATCCATGTCGAAGGGCGACAGGCTGCGCAGGTCCACGATCTCGGCCTCGATGCCGTCCTTTTGCGACGCCACGCGCGCCGCGTCCAGGCTGCGCTTCACCAGCGCCCCGCAGGTCACGATGGTGAGATCCGATCCCTCGCGCGCGATGCGCGCCTTCCCGAAGGGGATCATGAAATCCCTCCCGGGCTCGCGACTCTTGTTGTACACCTGCCGGTACAGGTGTTTGTGCTCGAGGAAGATGACGGGATCGTCGCACCGGATCGCCGTGCGCAGGAGCCCGCTGGCATCAAGTGCGTTCGAGGGCAGGGCGACGCGCAGCCCGGGCGTGTGCGTGAACAGGGAAGCCCCTGTCTGCGAGTGGTAGATGCCTCCGCCCGTGAGGTAGCCGCCGAAGGGGACCCGGATGACCACGGGCGCATCGAACGCGCTGTTTGAGCGGTAGCGCATGGTGGCCAGTTCGTTGCGTATCTGCATGAACGCCGGCCAGATGTAGTCGAAGAACTGGATCTCGACGACGGGCCTGAGCCCGCGGGCCGCCATCCCGATCGCGCGCCCGACGATGTTGGCCTCCGCGAGCGGAGAGTTGAACACGCGCTCGCTCCCGAAGCGCTTCTGAAGCCCGTGGGTCACCTTGAAGACGCCGCCCTTGCCCTGCACCTGCTCGAGCGCCTCCTCGCGCGACGCGTCGGCCACGTCCTGGCCGAACACGACGATGCGCGGATCCCGCTCCATTTCGTCGCCGAGGCAGCGGTTGACGAGGTCGACCATGGTCAGTGGCTTGCTGCCCCGGTCGAACGCCGCCGACCCCTCCGTGTCGAATTGCGGCTGCGTGGGGGGCGCGGTCTCCGAGTAGAGGTTCACAAGCGCCCGCTCGGGCGGAGGCTGAGGCTGCCCCAGCGCCTCGGTGGCCGCCTCTCGAACGGCCACCTGGGCCTCGGCTTCGATGCGGTCGAGTTGCCCCGCGGTGGCTACCTTGAGGTCCAGAAGGAGCTGGCGGGTGCGGGTCAGCGGATCCCGTTCCTCTTCGGCGAATCGTTCCTCGACCGTTCGATACGCGCGCTCGTCGTCCGACATCGAGTGCGAGTAGGGCCGGATGGTGTAGGCGTGCACCAGCGCCGGCCCTCGTCCCCGGCGGCAGTGGTGCACGGCGGCGCGGCTCGCCTTGTAGCTGTCGATGACATCGGTGCCGTCGCATTTCGCGATGAACAGGTCCGGGAAGGAGGAAGCCAGCCCGGAGATGCTGCCGCCGGCGGTCTGCACCTCCACCGGGACGGAAATCGCGTAGCCGTTGTCCTCGATCAGAAACAACACGGGGAGCTTCAGCGTGCAGGCTGTGTTCAGCGCCTCCCAGAATTCGCCTTCCGAAGTCGCGCCCTCCCCCGCCGAAACCAGCACGATCTCGTCCTCTTCAACCTGGCCGACGCGTGCGCGCATGTCCGGGAGCCCGGCGGCCCGGCGACCGCCCTCGGCGCACCCCACGGCCTGCAGAAACTGCGTTCCGGTCGGGGATGACATGCTTGTGATGTTGAGCCGCGGATCGCAGAAATGGCACGGCATCTGCCGCCCGCCGGAGGCCGGATCGGACTCGGCGGCCACCGCCTGCAGGAAGTGCTCGTAAGGGGTCTGGCCCAGCGCCAGCGAGAGCGCCCTGTCACGATAGTAGAGGTAGAACCAGTCGTGGGCCGGCCTCAGGTGAGCGGCCACGGCCACGCCGATGGCTTCGTGGCCCGCGCTCGAAATCTGGAAGAAGGTCTTGTTCTGCCGCTTGAGCGTGATCTCGCGGTCGTCGATGCCGCGCGACGTCACCATGAGGCGGTAGAACTCGATCAGCTGCGTCGAGGTAAGAGCGAGCCCGTCGCCGGGGACCTTTCTGCGGTCACCGGCAGGCGCGTCAGGAGGGAGTGTTCGGGTGTCGGGTACCATGTCGGCTATGTGGAACCGTCGTGCGGGCCATCGACCCGCGTGCGGACGGGTTTGCGTGCCTCCCGACTCCCGGCCTGCGATTGGCGTGCCGGCCGCGGATCGAGTTGTGCTGAAGGACACTGCTTGAAGCAAGATAGCCGGAGCGGGCAACACGGTCCAACCACCGCAGCTGCCCCGGCTGGCCCGTCAGGGCTCGCCGGCGGCGTCCAGCTGCTCGGCGAGCGAGCCCGGATCGGCGACAGGCCTCTGACAGGTGTAGTCGTGGCACACGTGGGCGCGCGGCCCGCCATGGCCCTTGCCGCCTGCCACGAGGCGCCAGGGGGCCCTCGGCGTCCTGCCCGCTTCGTCGCCGGTGACCAGCCGGTCGGGCAGATAGCGGCCGTGCGCCGCCTGCAGCAGCGCCCGGGTGGCATCGTCGTCGGGGTCGCCCTCGATCACCACTTCGACGCCGGGTCGGTCGAAGGCGTCGGTCACGGCGAGTAGCCTCCCGTAGGCGCTGGGGAAGCGTGCCATTGCCGCCGCCTCGCTGGCCAGCACCCGCGCTGCCAGGGTGCGAAAGTCCTCCCGGTCCAGAAGCCGGCCCAGGCGCAGCAGGACCTCGGCCGCCAGGGAATTGCCGGCCGGGGTGGCGTTGTCCGTGGCGTCGCGCGGGCGCACGACCAAAGCCGGATCGGCTCGGTGGGTGTCGAACAGCAGGCCGGTCGCGCGGTCGAAGAACCCCTGTACAAGCGCTTCCGCAAGATCCGTGGCGCGATCGAGCCAGACCGCCCGGAGCGTCGCTTCGTGCAGCGCCAGGAAGGCCCCCGCAAGCGCTGCGTAGTCCTCCAGAAACCCGCCCACCCCCGAGGGCCGGTCCTTGTGGCTCCGAAGCAGTCGGCCGTCGCGCCGCAGTTCGGCGAGGATGAACTCCCCCGCCTGCTCGGCCGCACGCACGTATTCGCGACGTCCCAACGCTGCGCCGGCTTCAGCCAGGACGCGAATGGCGAATCCGTTCCACGCCACGATCACCTTTTCGTCGCGGAAGGGCGGTTCGCGCTGCGCCCGGGCTTCGAGCAGAAGGGCAGAGGCCCGCGCCAGCACGGTGTCCAGTTCGTCCGGCGCCATGCCCTCCGCCCTCGCCACCGACTCCGGGTCGTGGGGAAGGTGGAGGATGTTGCGGCCCTCGAAGTTGCCGGCCGGTGTGACGTCGTAGCAGCGCCGGAACAGGCGCGCCGTGGACGGGTCGAGGAGCTCGTCGACCTCCTCCGCGGTCCAGAGGTAGAAGAGCCCCTCCTCCCCTTCCGAGTCCGCGTCGCGCGCGGAGTAGAACCCGCCGTCCGGCGCGCGCAGATCGGAGAGCATGTAGGCCAGCGTCTTCTCAACGACCGCCAGGAACTCGGCGTCATCCGTGTACAGGTGAGCCTGCAGGTAGGCGCTCGCGAGCAACGCGTTGTCGTAGAGCATTTTCTCGAAGTGCGGCACCAGCCAGCCAGCGTCGACGGTGTAGCGGTGGAATCCCCCGCCCAGCTGATCGTGGATGCCGCCGCGCGCCATCTTGCGCAGCGTATGCGTCGCCATGGCCAGCAGCCGATCGTCTCCCGAGGCGCGGTGAACCCGCAGCATCAATTCCAGCACCATGGGCTGGGGAAACTTGGGCGCGCGCCCGAAGCCTCCGTGGATCGAGTCGTGCCCGCGGGCGATGTTGCTGCAGGCGGTGCGTGCCAGCCCGGTTGGAAGCTCCGGGTCGTTGGGTGAGACCCGTTCCGCATCCGGAGGCGACATGGAGCGCTCGAGCAAGCCGCGCATCCGGTTTGCGGCCTCCCGCACTTCGGCCTTGCGTCCCGTGTACGCCCGGCCGGCGGCGTCGAGCACCTGGCGGAACGACGGCATGCCGTGGCGGGGTTCCGGCGGGAAATAGGTGCCGCCGTAGTAGGGCAGCCCCTGCGGGGTGAGGAAGGCGGTCAGCGGCCACCCTCCCTGCCCGGTGATGCTCTGGACCGCGCGCATGTAGATCGCGTCCAGATCGGGCCGCTCCTCCCGATCGACCTTGATGTTGACGAAGTGCTCGTTCATCAGGGCGGCCGTCCCGTCGTCCTCGAAGGACTCGCGCTCCATGACGTGGCACCAGTGGCAGGCGGAGTAGCCGATGGAAAGGAGGATGGGCCGGTCATCCTTGCGCGCCCGGGCGAGCGCTTCGTCGCCCCACGGGTACCAGTTCACCGGGTTTCCGGCGTGCTGCAGCAGATAGGGGCTGGTCTCGCGCGACAGCCGATTGCGCGCGGCGGCAGCCGGCTGTGTGTGGCCTGAGGAATCCGCTGGCGGGGGGGGCGGTGTGTGGGTCATGGCTGATCGATCCCGAAGGGAGTTCGTAGGATGCCCTGCGCCCGGGTCGTCCGGCGGATGCGTCGGTTGCGGGCGATGGACTCGGCGGTCGCGTACGGGCGCGGATGGCCGAGGTGCACGCACACTGCCCGGTGGCGCACCTGCAGTCCGCGGATGCCGGCGTTCTCCAGTCGCTCGCCCAACTCCCGGTCCTCGCCGCCGTACTGCATCCGTTCGTCGAAACCGTTGGCGGCCAGGATGTCCCGGCGCCAGCCCGAGGCGTTGTGGCCGTTCCAGGTGGCGCGCGTGGTGGTGAGCAGGTCGGCGGCCGGCGCGGCGCGCGGCGCTATCCCCAGCTTGACCAGGCGCCGCGGGCCACGCACTCCGCGAGCCCGGATCCAGGGGAGCGAGAACGCGCGGCCGCTGGTCACATCGTCGCGGGCAATGGCGCGGCTGACCGCCATGGGCAGCTTCACGTACCCGCCCGACAGGAAGCGTCCCGGCCGCGCGAGGGTCGCGTGCGCGGTCAGGAAGTCGGCGCGCGGGATGCAGTCGCCGTCGGAGAAGACCAGGTAGTCGGCCCGCGCGGCGACGATGGCCCGGTTGAGAATGCGCGACTTGCGGAAACCGTCGTCCGCCTGCCGGACGTGGCGGATCGGCAGGCCCCGGCGGGCGTAGCGCCGCAGCAGCCGCGCGGTCTCGTCCGTGGAACCGTCGTCGGCCACGAGCAGCTCGAAGTTGCGGTGCCGCTGGCCGGCGTACCCCCAGAGGGCCTTCTCCAGCCATGCCGGGGCGTTGTACGTGCTGACGATCACGGAAAGATGCACGCCTACCCGCCCGCGCCCTCCGTCCGCCCCGCCCCGCCCCGCATCACCTCCACAACCTGCTCCCGGAAGGAGCGTGCACGCTCCAGCACCGCCGCCTCGTCCACCGTCAGCACCTCCCCGTCGCGCACCACGACGCGTCCGTTCACCAGCACCGTCGAGACGTCGCTTCCGCGCGTCGCGTACACGAGATGCGAGTAGACGTTGTAGAGGGGCGTGAGCCCGGCGCGGCGTGTGTCCACCAGGACGATGTCGGCGCGCTTCCCCGGCTCCAGTGAGCCGATCTGGTCGTGGAGGTTGAGGACCCGCGCGCCGCCCATGGTGGCCAGGCGGAACACGGTCTCGGCGGGGAGCGCGGTGGGGTCGGCGGTGGCGAACTTGTGGAGTTTGGCAGCGGTGTCCATCTCGTCGAAGAGATCCAGGTCGTTGTTGCTGGCCGGTCCGTCGGTCCCGAGTCCCACCGGAATCCCCGCGGCCAGAGCCTCCACGATCGGAGCCGCCCGCGAGATGCCGAGCTTCAGATTGCTCTCGGGGTTGTGAGCGATACCCGCGCCGCTCGCCGCGATGCGCGCGATGTCTTCGTCCGTGAGGTAGATGGAGTGGGCGAGCACCGTGCCGGGCCGCAGCGCGCCGATGGACTCGAGCGCCTCCACCACCCCCATCCCGGTCAGACCGCTCACGGTGGCGAATTCCCCCGCGTCTTCGGCGGTGTGAATCTGAAAGGGAGCCGCGTAGTCGTTGGCCAGCTGTACCGCGTCCGCCACATCGTCGAGCGATGTGGTGTAGAGCGCATGGGCGGCAACCCCCGGGACCAGGGTGGGGTGGTCACGGTACCGTTCCATGAACTCTGCGGCGTCCGCGAGCGAAGCCTCGGGGGACGGATAGTCCGGGGCGGGAAAGCCGATCACGTTCGGGCCGAGCACGGTCCGGATGCCGGCGTCGATGGTGGCCCTCGCTCCGTCGTCCCTGAAGTAGTACATGTCGGCGAAGGTGGTCGTCCCGCTCTTGAGCATCTCGATGCACGAGAGCAGCGTCCCCCAGTACACGAAGTCGGGGCTCACCAGGGCCGCCTCCGCTGGGAAGATGTGCTCCTCCAGCCAGGTCATCAGCGGCAGGTCGTCGGCGAGTCCCCTGAGGAGCGACATCGCGGCGTGGCCATGCGTGTTCACGAGTCCCGGGATCACGAGGTGCCCGGTTGCGTCGAGCACGGCTGCGCCGGACGGCCGGGGGTCGCCGGATGCCAGGAGACCGGTGATGCGTGCTCCCTCCACGAGCACCGCGCCGCCCTCGAGCACGGTGCCGGTGTCGTCCATGACCACAACCGTGCCTCCATCGATCAGCAGTGCTTCGTCCGCCGGCGGAGCCGGGGCCGTGGTGCAGGCTGTCGAGAGCACAACGACGAGAGCCGCCGGGGCGCGGACCCCGGTACATGGGACCTGGCGCTTGACGACAGCCGTCATTTTGCGTTCCTCCCGCTACCTGTTTCTCTTGTCGCGTTCATCCCTTTCCGCACCTCCATCATCCGACCGCGCATTGCCCTCATCCGATTCCCCGCCGCCGTCATCCGATTCCCCGTCGCCATCACCCAGACCTAAGATACCCGGAAGCGCCGCTTCCCGGACCACCGGTTCCGATTCCGGAATTCCCCTCACGCAAGGACAGGTTTCGCCGTCACGATGACTTCTCCCATCTGGCGACCCGCGCGGGAACGGCGCGACGCCGCCAACCTCACCGACTTCCGCGCATTCCTCGAGCGGAGGGGGCACCTCCCCGGCCCCGGTTACGAAGCCCTGTGGCGATGGTCGCTGACGGATCAGGCCGCATTCTGGGACGCGTTCTGGGACTGGAGCGGGGTGGTGGGAGACAAGGGCGATGCGATTCTGGAGAGGGGACGGGGGCCGATGGAGGCCCGTTATTTCCCCGGAGCCCGGCTCAACTTCGCGGAGAACCTGCTGCAACGCGCCGACTCCGCCCCCGCCGTCATCGCGTACTCGGAAGCAGGTCCGGGACCGACCGTCTCTTGGCGGGAGCTCGGCGATTTGGTGTCGCGCGTGGTCCAGGGGATGCAGGCCGCCGGCATCCGGCGCGGAGACCGCGTAGCTCTTCTGCTCCCCAACCTGCCCGAGGCGATCGCCGCGGTGCTGGCCGCCGCGAGCCTGGGGGCGATCACCGCCAGCGCGTCCCCGGACTTCGGGGTGGATGGCGTGGTGGACCGCTTCGGCCAGATCGCGCCCCGGCTGCTGATCGGCATCGACGGCTACCGGTATGGCGGCAGATGGTATTCCACCGCCGACAAGCTCGCGGCGGTCGCGGGCCGCCTCCCGTCGGTGGAGCGCGTCGTGGTCGTGCGCGCCGCGAACCCGGGCGAGCCGGCGCCCGCCGACGGCGGTCCCGCCCCCGATCTCCCGGCAGCCGTCGCCTTCTCCGACTTCATCGCGCCCTTCGAGCCCGCGTCAATCCCCTTCGCGCGCCTCCCGTTCGCGCACCCGCTCTACATCCTGTTCTCGTCGGGCACCACAGGTCCGCCCAAGTGCATCGTCCACAGCGCCGGCGGCGTACTTCTGCAGCATCTGAAGGAGCAGCGCCTGCACGCAGACGTGAAGGAGGGAGACCGGGTGTTCTACTTCACCACCCTGGGGTGGATGATGTGGAACTGGCTCGTCTCCATCCTGGGATCGGGCGCGACCACGCTCCTTTACGACGGTTCGCCCGCGTTTCCCGACCACGGCGTCCTGTTCGACTTCGCCGATTCGGCCCGGATGACCCATCTCGGGACTTCTCCCCGCTTTATCGGCATGCTGCGTAACGCGCGCGCTCGCCCCCGGGAGACCCACGCGCTGACCTCGCTGAGGACAGTCATCTCCACAGGGTCGCCTCTGGCCGCGGCGGGGTTTCGCTACGTCCACGAACATGTGAAGCCCGACGTGCACCTGGCTTCGGTGTCGGGGGGGACGGACCTGTGCGCCTGTTTCGTCGGCGGGTTGCCCACCCACCCCGTCTTCGCCGGGGAGATCCAGGGACCCGCGCTGGGGATGGCGGTGGAGGTGTACGACGACCAGGGCCGTCCGCTGGAGCGGGGCACGGGCGAACTCGTGTGCACCCGGCCCTTCCCCTCCATGCCGCTGGGCTTCTGGGGCGACGGCGGCGGCGAGCGCTACCACGACACCTATTTCCGGCGCTTCCCCGGCGTATGGCACCACGGCGACTACATCGAGAGAACCCCCAGCGGGGGATACGTCATTCACGGCCGCTCGGACGCGACCTTGATGGTGGCCGGCGTGCGCATCGGGACGGCGGAGGTGTACCGGGTCGTGGAAGCCTTGCCGGAAGTCCGCGAGGCGATCGCCATCGGCCAGCGTCGGACGGGGAGGACGCGCCTGGTCCTCTTCGTCCGCCTGCGTGCCGGACACACTCTCGACGACGGTCTTCGCGCCCGGATTCGAGCCGCGCTGCGCGGGCGCGCAAGCCCTCGCCATGTACCGGCGAAGATCCTCGAGGTGTCCGACATTCCCCGAACCCGGAGCGGCAAGATCGTGGAACTGGCCGTGAGAGCCGTGGTCCACGGCGAACCAGTGCGAAACCGGCAGGCGCTGGCGAACCCGGACGCGCTGGAGCACTTCAGGGATCGGACCGAGCTCGCCGACTGATTCCGCGATGCGCCCGGCGCCCTGCGCTCGCGGCCCCGACGTCACGGCGGGCCGGCGATCGACTAGATTGGAACAGCCGCTCATCGACCACCTCGCCCGCGGAGAAGCGACACGTCTTGGGGATCTACCGGAGTTTCGTCGTCCTGGCGTTTCGCCGTCCTTCCGTCATACCCGCGTTGCTGGGAGCCGGATGGGCCTTTCGTCGCCGCGGCTGGTTTCGGAGGCCCCCGTTTCTTCCCCTCCCATCGGCTTCCTTCCTGCGCTGGCGGCTGGATACGGCCTACGGCGATCCCCACGCCCGTCCCCCGGTGGAAGAGTCCGAGCGGTTCCTGCGCTGGGCGGCACGCATGCGGCGCGGCCGGTGAGTGGAAGCAGGCGGGAGCTCCACCCGGCATGACCAGGCGCACGCGCATCCTGATCGCGGCGGTCACCGTCCTGGTCGCGGTGGCGCTGGTGTCCTCCACCATCGGCCGGGCCATCTATGCCGGCCGCGCGCCCGGGCTGGGCTCCTTCGTCACCGTCCACTTCGCCGGGTATCTCTTCTTCCTGCTGATGCCGGTCGAGGCGCTCGTTCCCTACTATCAGTCGGAGGGGCACGCGGGCGGCCTGCTGGTTCTGCTCGCGGTCACGACCGCGCTGGCGGCCCAGGCCATCGATTATGCCATCGGCCGCGCGGTCGGCACGGGGGTGCTCGAGGATTTCCTGGGACGCGAGCGCTACGCGAAGTTCAGCGGCCTTATCGGACGCTGGGGCACCTGGGCGATCCTCACCTTCAACCTGTTTCCACTCTCCTCCCCCAACATGCTCCTGGTTGCCGGGATGTCGCGCTTCGGCGCCCTCCGGGCGCTCACCTGGAGCGCCGCCGGGCTCATCGCCAAGTACATCGCCATCGTCTACCTGTTCGACGCGCTGAGGGGAGGCGGCGGATGACGAAGCTCTCCCGCTCCCGCTCCGGGAGCGTTCATGCGCGCCTGCGCATCCGCCCGTTCATCGTCCCGACTCCCGACGGGGGCCCGTGTCGGCGCGCAGGGCGTCCATGCTGAGCGTCGCGGTCACCGGGAACATCGCTTCCGGCAAGTCCACCGTGTTGAAGACCTGGGCCCGGGCGGGCGTGCCCGTGATCAGCGCGGACGACCTCTCGCGCGAGGTGGTGGAGCCCGGGACGGACGGGCTGCGGGAAGTCGCGCGCGCGTTCGGGGAGGACGTGCTGGGGCCGGACGGACAGCTCGACCGGGGCCGGTTGCGGGATCGGGTATTCCGCGATGAAGATGCCCGTCGCAAGCTGGAATCGATCCTGCATCCCCGCATTCGCGACCGGCGTGAGGAGTGGATGCGGGAACAGCGGCGCCGGGGGGTGGAACTGGTGGCGGCCGAGATCCCGCTGCTCTTCGAGACGGGCCATGCTCATGGCGTGGACGTGACTGTCCTGGTCGACGCGCCGCCCGCCGTTCGCCTCGAGCGCCTCGTACGCCTGCGGGGCCTGGACGCGGAGGAGGCAGTCAGAATCATGAGCACCCAGGCGGACGCGCGGGCGACACGCGCGATGGCGGATCTCATGATCCCCAACGATGGTACCCCGGCCGAGCTCGAACAACGTGCGCTGGAACTCCTGGCCCGGCTGAAGGCACGGCTTCTCCTGGAGCGCGGATGACGATGCCGGAGAACCACCTGCTTCGCGTCGACATGCATGTGCACACGCACGCCTCGTGGGACTGCCTGAGCGATCCGGAGAAGGTGCTCGCAGTGGCTGTCGCCAGAGGCCTGGACCGGATCGCCATCACCGACCACAACCGAATCTGGGCCGCACGCGAGATGGCGCGCCGCCACCCGGAGCGGATCATCCCGGGCGAAGAGGTGAAGACGGCGGAAGGAATCGACGTGATCGGGCTCTATCTGAAGGAGGAGATCCCGAAGGGGACGCCCGCCCGGGAGGTGTGCGCGCGCATCCGCGAACAGGGCGGGCTGGTGTATCTGCCCCACCCGTACGCCCGCGGCAAGGGCGGCTCCGGGCGCTACGCGGAGGAACTGGCCGACCACTCGGATATCGTGGAGGTCTTCAACGCCCGGCTGCACGACCGTGCGCTCAATCAGGCCGCGGCCGACCTGGCGGATCGCCGGAACCTGCCCGGCGGAGCCGGGTCGGACGCGCACACTTTGTGGGAGGTGGGCCGAGCCCGCGTCGAGCTTCCGGCCCATCCCAACCGGCCCGACGCCTTCCTGGAGGCGCTCCGTTCGGCCCGCGTATCCGGGGCCGCGTCTCCGCACGCGGTGCACCTGGCGTCCACCTTCGCCAAGGTTGCCAGGCGATTCGCCAGGCCCGGGAGACCCCGGACGGGCGCCCGCGTCGACTGACAGGCTCTTCAGCAAGGAAATCCCCGACCCGGCATGCCATACCAGACCCCATCCCACCGGCGGGAGCCGGCCCGGCGGCTTGCAACCCGCCTTGCCGCCGCCCACAGCGTCGTGCTCACGACTCACATGAACCCGGATGCGGACGGGGTGGGATCGGCGGTCGCCCTCCTCGCCTGGCTGCGCGGCCGGGGCGCCGAGGGCTGGTTCGTGCCGCCGACACCCTTTCCGGAGCGCTACCGGTTCCTGCTTCCGGAGGAGGAGTGGCACCTGCCGGCGAAGACCGCCCGGGCCGCGCGGGCGTGCTCGGCCGCGGATCTGATCGTGGTGGTGGACGCCGGCGACCGGCGCCGCCTGGGCCGGGTGAAGCCGATGGTCGAAGGGCGGCCCACGGTCGTGATCGATCACCACACCGCGCCGACCCGCCCCATCCCCGGCGACCGCCTGGTCGACACCGGGGCGTGCGCGACCGCGGAGCTGGTGTACGACATTCTGCTGGCCGCGGGAGCGCGCGGCATCCCCGCCATCGATAACGCGCTCTACGCGGCCATCGCCGACGACACGGGGTCCTTCGCCTACAGCAACGTCACCCCGGGCACCCATCTGATCGCCTCCGAACTCGTGCAGCGGGGCGTCGACGTGGCGGGAATCCACCGGCGTCTCTTCGAGTCGATGGAGCTGCGCCGACTCGAATTGCTGCGGGAGTGCCTGGGAGAGTTGCGGGCCGAAGACGGCCTCTCCTGGATTACCGTGCCCGACCAGGCCTATCGCGACCTGAAGGCCACCGGCGACGACCTGGAGGGGCTGGTGAACTATCCCCGCGCCCTCAAGGGCGTGGAGGTTGCGATGTTGTTCCGCACCACGAACGAAGGTGCGACCAAGGTGTCGTTCCGGTCCAACGGGTCGATCGACGTGGACGGCATCGCCCGCAGCTTCGGGGGTGGCGGCCACGCCAAGGCGGCCGGGGCGCTCGTGCGGCGTCCCCTGGACGAAGTGCGCGCGGACGTGGTGGATGCCGCCCGCGCCCTGGTGCGGGAATGAGCGCCGCCGGCACGGGCGGGAGCGGCTCCAGGCGGCCGGCCCGGCCCCGCGGACGCGACGGGCGCTCCACAGTGGACGACCCGGCCGACCCGGGCGTCCCCGAGGGGCTCGCCACGACCATCGCGCTGGTGCGCAGCCGTCTGGGAGCGGGCTCCATCGATCGTCTCTGGATCTTCCCCCCCATGACCCGGGGGAGGCGCGAGCGCGGGCTGGTTGCGATAAGTTGCTTTGCGGAGACCGGACGCCGGCGATTGTTGACCGCCGCCTACCTGGCCAGGAGGCGCGGCCGCGACCTCGGCGTCGAACCCGAGCTGGTCGAGCAGGGGCTCGCGCCCGCGGATTCTCTTCCGCGCGTAATGAACGGCGTCGTGCGGCGCGAGTCGCTCCAACTCGGAGAACCGCGCGAGATCGTCATCGGGGGCGACGCCGCGAAGCTGAACCGGCTCGTGGCTGAACTTGAGGAGCGAGTCAGGGTCCAAGGGTTATGAAGACGACGCAAGCCCACCCCTTCGTGCGCCTCTTCGGCCGCTATCTGCGCGATCAGGGATTCCCCATGACCCAGCAGCGGGCCTCGGTCGCCGGCGTGGTGTTCGGTTCCGACGAGCACCTCTCGGTGGAGGAGATCGAAGGCCATCTGCGCGCCCGGGGAGAGCGCATCGGCAAGGCCACCATCTATCGCACGCTCGATCTGCTGGTGCGCTCCAAGCTGGTCGACGAGCACGATTTCGGAGAAGGCTTCAAGCGCTACGAACATCGTCTCTCGCGCCAGCCCGTGCACGAGCATCTCATCTGTCTGTCGTGCGGCAGGGTCACCGAGTTCCGCTCGAGCGAGATCCTGCGGCTCGAGGAACGGGTGGCGCGCGAACACGGCTTTCGGCCCTCACGGCACAAGCTGGAGATATACGGCCTGTGCGCCGACTGCCGGCAGTCGGGAGCGAGGCTCGAGGATGACGGCCTGACCTGCCCCATCGAGAGCATCTGAGCGGGCACGGACGATGCCGAATCTGAGGTCGCCGGGTACGGGCCGGGGCGCCGTCGCTCATGATGCCGCGATCGAATCTCTTCCACGATCCCTGGCCGGACTGAGCTGGGGGCTGCCGCGCGCGTTCCTCGGCCTCGACGAGGCGAGCAGCGCCTTCGCGTCCGCGCGCTCGGTGATCCTGCCCGTGCCCTACGAGGCCACCACCACGTGGGGCACGGGAACCCGCTACGGCCCGCGCGCGATCCTGGACGCGTCCCACTACGTCGAACTCTACGACCACGAACTGGATGCCGAGCCGTGCCGCGCCGGCATTCACACGCTGCCCGCCTTGGAGCTGACCCGCGACGGACCCGCCCCCGCCCTGGCGCAACTCGAGGAGGCCTGGGGGGCCGTGTACGACGCGGCCGAGGATCGTTTCGTGACCATGCTGGGCGGCGAGCACTCCATCTCCTCCGCGGCCATTCGCGCGGCCGCGGCGCGCCATCCGGAACGACTCTCCGTGCTTCAGTTCGACGCCCACGCGGACCTGCGCGCCTCCCACGACGGGTCGCGCTTTTCGCACGCGTGCGCGATGACCCGGATCATGGACCGGGCCGACATTGTCGCGGTCGGGCTTCGCGGCGTCAGCCTGGAAGAGGTGGAAGCGGCGCGCCGCGAGCCAGGCGTCACGCTGATCTTCGCGGACGAGATGGAGCAGGACGAGGCCTGGATGGACCGCGCCCTGGATGCGCTCGGTCCGCTGGTGTACCTCACCTTCGACGTCGACTACTTCGACCCGTCGCTGGTTCCGAGTACGGGCGCGCCCGAACCTGGCGGCTGTGCCTGGTATCCCACCCTGCGCTTCCTGCGCCGGGTCTTCGCCGAACGCCGTGTGGTGGCCGCCGACGTGGTGGAACTGGCGCCCATCCCGGGCCTGCGGGCGCCGGACTTTCTGGTCGCCCGCCTGGTCTACAAGCTGATCGCCTACGCAACCGCGGATCCGGGACCGTGAGCCCCTCCACCCGCCCCCGGCCCGCCGATGCGCCCGCGGGCGCCGTCCAGCCCGTGGACCAGCCGCGCTTTCCGGCCGGCGCCCCGGAACCCCGCCTTGCGCGCGCACCGCAGCGGACATCCACTCTCTCCTTCGGACTGGAGGTCACGCCCTACGATGTTCTGGCGAAGGCCATGGACCGCTCCGCGGGGGCGCCGCGCGTCGACGACAACGACATTCGGCTGAACTTCGACGGTCCGTACACCTTCGCGAGGTGGATCGACGCCATCGAAAGCGCCAGCCGGTTCGTTCACTTCGAGAACTATGTGCTGCGCGACGACAAGACCGGCCGCGCGTTCCGCGACATCCTCGTGGCGAAGGCCGAAGAGGGCCTGGAGGTACGGGTTCTGTACGACTGGGTGGGGTGCTGGGCCACGCCTCGTCGCTACTGGAAGCCCTTCCGGGAAAAGGGCGTCGAGGTGCGCGCCTTCAACCCGCCCGGCCTGCGCGATCCGTTCGGGGTCCTCCAGCGCGACCACCGCAAGCTGGTGTGCGTCGACGGTGAAGTGGCCTTCGTCGGGGGGTTTTGCGTAGGCGACGAATGGGCGGGCACTCAGGAGCACGCTCCCTGGCGCGATACCGGGGCCGAACTGCGGGGCCCCGCGGCGCTGGCGGCGGCGCGTGCTTTCGCGCGGCTGTGGGACGAGATCGGCGATCCGGTGCCCACGTCGCTGCTCGAGGAGGTTGTGCCCGTGGCAGCGGGCCAGACCCCCGTCTGGGTCATCGAGGGCAGACCCTGGAGGGCCCGGGTCTACCGGGTCACCCAGCTGGCCGCCGCCAGCGTGCGCAGGCGACTCTGGATCACCGATCCCTACTTCATCGCCCCTCGGCCGGTCGCGGAGGCTCTGGCGGCGGCCGCCAGGGACGGAGTGGACGTGCGCATACTGGTGCCCGCCCACAACAACTGGCCTCTCGTAGGAACCCTCGCGCGCGGGGGTTACCGGGATCTCCTGAAGGCGGGCGTGCGGCTGTTCGAGTGGCAGGGGCCGATGATTCACGCCAAGACGGCGGTCGCGGACGGCGTCTGGAGCCGGATCGGATCGAGCAACCTCAACGCGGCCAGCCTGCTCGGCAACTGGGAGATCGACATCGGCGTTCTCGACCGCAAGCTGGCCCGGCAGCTGGAAGGTCTCTTTCTGGCCGATCTGGCTTCGTCGATCGAGATCGTGCTGCCCTCCGGCCGGCCCGCGCTTGCGGCACCCCAACCCGCCAGGGAGCCGGAGCAGCGTCCCATCGAGCCCCCGGAACGCCTCGTGGAGCGACTGGAGCACTGGCGCCACTCCCCCGACCGCGGCGGGTGGCGCATCAGCGACCTGGTGCGCGCGGGCTCGACCCTGGGCGACGCCATCGCCGGCCGCCGACTGCTGGAGCGGGAGGCGCGCACGGTGCTGGGAACCACGGCCGGGATCCTGATCGGACTCTCGCTGCTGGCCGCCTTCCTTCCCCGAGCCGTCGCCTGGACCTTCGCGGTCCTTCTGGGATGGCTTGGCGTTGCGGCCGGCGCTCGCGCCTGGGTGGAAGCCAGACGCGCCCGCTCGGGCCCGGCATCCGAGGAAACCGAACAGCCGGGAATCCCCTCGGCGCCGACATCCGATCTCCCTCAGCCCGAGAGCCGTAAACCGTGACCGATTCGATAGGTCTGGCAGGCGTCTTCCTGGCAGGAACGATTTCCTTCCTCTCCCCCTGCGTACTTCCACTCGTGCCCGGCTACCTCTCGTTCATCACGGGCATGAGCCTCGAGGATCTGCGCAGCGGCGTGGACCGGCGCGCCGCGCTGATCCATTCCCTCCTGTTCGTGTCCGGGTTCACGCTGATCTTCGTCCTGATGGGCGCATCGGCCTCCTTCCTGGGCCAGTTCTTCCGCGCCTACGACGTGTGGATCGCGCGAATCGGCGGTGTGATCATCATCGTCCTCGGGCTGTACCTGACCGGCGTGCTGCGCCTGACGCCGCTGGATCGGGAACGGCGCGTGCATCTGAACGACAAGCCCGTCGGTCATCTGGGAACGCTGGGGGTGGGGGCCGCCTTCGCGGCCGGATGGACGCCGTGCATCGGGCCCATGCTGGGGACGGCGCTCACCCTGGCCGCAACGGCCGAATACATGTGGGCGGGCGTGGGCTACCTGTTCGTCTACTCGATGGGGCTGGCGGTGCCGTTTCTCCTGTCCACGCTCGCCGTGGATGCCTTCCTGCGCGGGTTTCAGCGCTTCCGGCACCTGCTCCCCGTGCTTCAGGTCGCTGCCGGCGTTCTCCTGATCGTCGTCGGGGTGATGCTGGTCAGCGGGACGTTCACCGTTCTCAGCACGTACCTGATCCGCTTCACGCCCGACTTCATTCTGGAGATGCTCTGACTTCCGCCTCGGCTTCGATCTCCACGCGGTAGCCCTCGCCGACCAGACCCGTGCGGATGAGGGTATTGGCGGGCAACACCTCCCGGAACCGATGGCCGTGCGCGCGCGCCACCGCCTCCCAGTCGGCGGCGTCCCGGATGTAGAGCCGGGTGCGCACGACATCGGAGAGCCCGGCGCCCAGGGAATTCAGGGCCCCCTCCACCTTGTCGATGGCGAAGTGGGTCTGGGCGCCGGCGTCGGCGCCACCGATCAGGCGGCTGCCGTGGGTCGCGGTGGTGCCCGCGACCAGGATGCGGTTGCCGGCCCGCACGGCGCGGCTGAAACCGGCGACCTCCTCCCACATGGTCCCGGACGAGACCCGCGCGCGCCCGTCGCTGCCGTGCCGCACCGGGTACGGGGAAGGAAAGTGGGTGACGTGGTGACGCAGATCGCCCGCCGCCGTCAGGTAGGGTGGGCGCCGGTACTCGTCGCCGCAGTCCCCCGGGATGGGATCCAGAAGGGCCGCCGCCCCATCCAGCTCGGCGAGCGCTTCGCCGTCCAGCGAGAAGTCGAAGAGCCGCAGGTTGTCCTCGAGGTAGCTGCGTCCCCCCGGTCGTGCGCCCACGATCACCCCCGCCACGCAGGGCTGCTCGAGCACGTACCGGGCGGCCACGTTGGCGATCGACACGCCCAGCCGGTCGGCGACCCGCCGCGCCGCGCGCAGCACCTCCTGAAAGCGGTCCCATCCCCCCGCCTGGTCCACGAAGCGGCGGTACTTCATCTGCGACCAGGTAAGGGCGTCGTCGATCGGGGGCGCGGGCCGTCCCAGCCAGTGGTCGCTCAGCAGCCCGCCGGCGAGGGCCCCGTAGGCCAGCAGCTGCACGCCGTGGGCCCGGCACACTTCGGTCATGGCCCGCGCCGCGCGCCGGTCCAGCAGCGAGTAGCAGACCTGGTTGCAGACGATGGGGATGCCGCTGTGAAGCGCCATGTCCAGGTGCACGGCATCCAGATTCGTCATCCCCAGATGCAGGATCTTGCCTTCGGCCTTCAGGTCGGCCAGATGGAACAGACAGTCCAGCCAGCTCGGGTCGGCGTAGTTCCAGGCGTGGAACTGGAGCAGATCGATCCGCTCCACCCCGATCCTGCGGAGCGCACGATCGACCGCCGCTTCCACCTCCGCCCGCGAGGACGCCCCGGGGGTCGGCACCCACTTGGTGAGCACGCGCACACCCTCCCGGCGGCGCGCCAGGGTCCCCGCGATGATCTCGGCGGACCCGTAGTGGTCGGCGGCGTCGAACGTGTCGAACCCCGCATCCACGTGGCCTTCCAGCGCGCGTGCCGCCTCTTCAGGGTTCAGCCGGGCACCGTCCCGTTCCTGGTCCGCGACCTGCCACAGCCCGTTCAGGACCCGGGAGACACGCAGCCCGGGGGCCAACCTACGGTGCTCGACGCTCATTCAGGCGGGAGTTCGCGGAAGATGCGCTCCACATCCGCGCCCGAGGTCTTGAGCGCGGCCATCTCCCGCCAGTAGACCCCGGAGGCGACGGCCATCACCAGAAGCCATACCCACGTGGGATGGAAGTACCACGCTTCGACCTCGGTGGTCAGGTCCCGCAGCACCTGGACGAACAGGAAGGTCCCCAGGAGGACGACGCCCGCGCCGCCCACCAGAGTCCGCGCCGTGCGCCCGGTCAGCACGGTCACGCGCGCCGACAGGTCGGGGTTGCGTCGCGGCAGCGTCAGCAGCGCAAGGCACATGAGCCCGAAGTTCACCAGCATCGAGATGACCAGGATGTCGATCCCCAGGAAGAAATCGCCCGCCAGGTGGCTTCCCAGGATCCCCACCGAGGCCATGACTCCGCTGGCGACTATGGCGATGTGGGGCGTGCGCCGGCGCGGGTGCACCGCGGCAACCCCCTTCGGGAAGATGCCGTCTTCCGCCCAGGCGAACATCATGCGCGAAACCGCCAGCAGCATCGCCGGGAGATCGTTGATCAGCGCCACCGCGGCTCCGCCGACGATGACCACCGTCCATCCCGCGGGCAGCAGATACCCGAGCAGACCCGGCGCGGTGAGGTCCCGCACCTGGGCTTCGGCGGCGATGAAGCTCCACGGGACCGCGTGGTACACCGCCGCCGTGAAGAGAAAGTAGAAGCCCCCCACGATCGTGATCGCGAGCGCGATCGCCAGCGGCAGGTTGCGCCCCGGGTTCTTCGCTTCGCCCCCGGCCTGGGCGATGGAGTCGAAGCCGATGAACGTGGCGAAGAGCAGCACCGACGCCGCCAGCAGGGTGCGGGGTTCGAGCGCGGGCGCGATCTGCGCGGGGACGGACCGGCCCTCGGATGCGGCGAGCGCGGCCGCGAAGTCCGCGTGGTCGAAGGCGAACCCGGCCACGATCACCACCGCGCCCAGCGCAAACATCAGGAACATCATCGGCACCAGGGTGCGCTCGTAGAGCGCGAGCCCGCGCACATTGACCAGCACGAAGGTCCACAGGAAGGCCAGCGCCAGTCCCACCCGCACCGCGCCGGTGTCGAGGATGTCCGCGATGGCGATCCACTCCAGCGCACCCGCGATGTCGCGCAGGAAGGGAATCAGGATATAGGAGACGACCCCGATCGCGATCGAGAGCCCGAACCACTGCGAGAAGCTGGCCACGAAGCCCCAGTAGGGGCTCAGGGCACGGCTCGCATAGACGTAGCTGCCTCCGGCGCGCGGCATCGCCGACCCGAGGCTGGCGTAGGCCAGGGCCGCCATGACGGCGGGCACGGCTGCGAAGAGGTAGGCGGGCAGTACCCAGGGCCCGATGCCCGGGATGCTGCGCTGGATCATGAACGGCATCACGTTGATGGCGGCCCCGAGCATCGCGCAGATCCCGGTCGCCGCCAGTCCCATGAGGCCGAGTTCGCGGGCGAGCCCGCTGGCGGGCCCGGATTCGGCGGATGCCTGTCGATCGCTCATCGGTTGCGGTGTGCTCCTTCGCCGGCAGTCCTGGAGAAGTTCGTATCCCGGGGATGTCAGAACCAGCGCTTCATCAGCCGGGGCTCGATTTCGACGACTTCACCCTTCACGGTGTCCACGACCACCCGCACCCAGCCCATGTCCGGCGAGCCGAAGGTCTCAAGGCGCGTGAAGTTCCCGAGTCGGCGCCCCCTCTCGTCGGTCAGCGGCTGGTCCATCCGGTAGGTGTGCGTGTCCCCGTGGATGAACAGGACCTCCCCGGGAAAGGCGGCCGCATGATCGCGCAGCGCGCGGACCAGAGGACCGTAGCCGTCCCCGCCCCCGCTCTCCAGGCGAACGTTGGCGTGCGCCGCGAGCACGATCCCGGAAGCTCCGGCGGCTCGCGCTTCGTCGAACACGGCATGCATCCAGGCAAGCGCCGCCTCGCTCCGGCGGGCCACCTCCTGGTCGTGCCGGTGGTCGCGTCCCGGGAACTGAGCCGTCGCGTCGAAGGATCCGACCACGTGCAGGGTGGCGAAGACGAAGCCCCCCCGGGTCCAGCGCGCGTTCTCGGGGAATTCGGCGAACCCGGCGTCCTTCGCCTGCGATGTGACGGGCATGGGGACTGCGCCCAGGCTGGATGAGGGATCGTCGAAGAAGATCCGGCGCAGCATCGCCAGCCGTTCGAGAGGATCGTAGCCGCCCGCGCTGGGCGCATGGCAGTCCGCCCACTCATTGTCCCCCGGAGTGTACACGACCGGAACCGGCACCCCGTCCAGTTGCCTTCGTCTGTCGCGCAGCTTCTCGTCGGCGCACGATCCGCCCAGGATATCCCCGATGTGGACGAGGAAATCCACCCCCGCCGATTCGGCGTCCGCCAGCAGCCGCCCGGCGCGGGGCTCCTCCCAGGGGTAGTACGGTCCGTCCCCGTAGACGCCGAAGGCGATGGCGCCTGAAGGGGGAGGATGGGCGGGAGGTGGGTCGGAGCACCCGACGGCAGCCATGCCCGATGCCAGCCAGAGCAGCGTGGTCGCGGCACGCCTCCGACCCGCGCGTCCGGGCGGGGCAGGTGCGGGCAGCGCTCGGCCGGCATCGCCCGCAACCCGGCCCCGCCCGCCGCGTTCTGGCTCCGTTTCCATGGGACTCCCCTGGCATGGCCACGACGGGACTCCCCTGCGTCCCGCCCCGGCTTCCTGGCGCCCGCGCCGAGCAGACGCGGGAAGGCGGACACACGTTTCGTCTCGATGGCGATGGGAGACGAAGCCGCGTTTTTCCGGGCGCGAAGAGTAGCGCGCGAGCGCTTGCCGTGCCAGATGTTTCCGAAACCCTGACGTTACGTCAGCACGCGCAGCAGGCTTCTCCTGTCCTGACCGCGCCGCGCCGTTCCGGGGCTTGTCGCGCGACAAGCGGCAGCAGGTGTGCGTGGGAATGGATGTGCAGGGACACGGAAATGTCCCTGTGGATCGCGATACCGATACGGTTGAACGGCATCTGATCGCGCTTCGGTCTCGGAGACATGGCAGCAAGTGACCGGTTTGCCCGGGGAGGACGGCCGCCGTTAGCCTTTCTGCTGCAACCGCCGGTGCTCCCTCCGCGTTCTAGCTGGGCTCAATGCCATGGCACTGACCAACAAGTGCATGATCTGCGCGCACCCGGACATCGAGACCAATCCGGACACGGTGAACAGTGGGCGAGACACGATGTGGGTGGACTGTCCGTACTGCGGGCGGTTCGAGATCACATGGATCGCATCCGCGCACCTGACGGCGATCAGGAACTCGAGACGTGCGACCGACGTCCAGATGACGGAGATCAGACACCTGCTGTCCGAATGGCTGCGCGGCGGCGTCACGACGACGATCACCGTCACGACCATCGAACAGGCCTTCCTGGAGGTCGTGTCATGGTGACCAGCGAGAGAGGCTGAAAGTGATCGACCGGTGAGTGGATCCCCATCATCGCGTAGGATCCGGGTCCAGACGGCTATCCCGCCCTTCCGTCACCTCCGCAGCCGCACCGCCTCCCTGAGCCCGCGCGTCATGCTCACCTCCAGGCCGGCCCCGTCCCTGAGCCCGTCCGGCAGCGCCCCCTCCCAGTCCCGCAGGATCGCGCGCAGGCGTCCCGTCCCGGGCTCGGTGACCACGGTGATGCGGCGCTCGTCGGCCGGGTCCACGTATGCCTGGCCCTCCGGCCCAGTCAGGGTGATGCGTTCGAGCGCCTCCTCCCAGCCGGCCTCGATCGGCACCGTGAAGAAGAAGTGCTTCCCGCCGTATTCGTCCTCGGTGGGGGTGAAATCCAGTGAGAAGAGTGGCTGGCCGTCGGACGCGGTGCCGCGAATGCGGTACGGACCCCAGGCCTCGGGGAGTCTTGCAGCCGCGTGCATCGAGAACACCGGATCGATCCACAACTCGCCATCCACGGCGCCGCCCCACAGCACGAGCATGTCGGACGGCGGGTCCGATGCGGCCAGGAGGGCGCTCGCCGCGCTTGCGGCCAACTGCGCACGATAGTCGATCACTTTCTCGAAAAAGTAGTCGCTGAGCCACGGCAGCGTATAGCAGTAGGTCATGATGTCTGTGGAATGGTCGGGAGGCACTACCGTGCCATGACGGAAGTCGTATCCCCACACGCCGATACCTCCGTCCCGGTAGGGGAAGGCTGGGTCAACGTTACCGATGTCTCCACATGGGGCGTGCCGGAGTGAGAGGTTGTGATCAACCTCGTGCGCCAGGGTGGCGGGGCTCGCCTGGCCCATGCTCACCCACTCCGACCCCGCAAACCCCCGGACGAAGCCGTTCACGCTTGCGGCGACCCCATAGTAGTAGTACCTGCCGCCTTCCGATGACCGCAGCGCTTCGAGTTCGTTCACCAGTCCCCTTTGTCCGGACCCGGTGGTCAGGTCGAGCGAAGTGAAGTAGGGTTCGTGTGTACGGACGCTGAACTCCGCAAACGGGAACGCGTGCTTCAGCAATCCTACCTTGGGACTCTCGGGGGAGATGCCGCGGACCCACCCAAGAACCGATGTGTCTGGCTGCTCAGCCTCCATGACCGGTACCAGCGTGAGCTGCATCGGGGGCACTTCCACGACGTTCAGCGAGTGGGAGCCCTCGTGTGGGAAACGGGTTTCGCTTTCGCCAGTTACGGGCAGGGTTCCCTCGGGGTCGACCTCCACGACCATCTCGACGCCCGGGACGATGATCTCGGCGGGAATCACGGCGTTGTACGACAGTTCAAGGTCGCCCTCGTCCGCCACCGCAGGAATCTGGTTGTCATCCCGGGTCATGATCACGCGGTGAACTTCGGCCCCCGGCCGGGCGAAGACCGCAACGACCTCGGGCTCGAAGAATCCTCTGGGTTCCTCCGCTGTGACGAATACCCTCAACAGCGCCTCCCGGTTGGCGATCAGGCGCACGCTGCCGGACGGGGTCTGCACCGACTGGGTGAGGTAGACCATCGGCAGGGATACCGTGACCTGGTCCGGGTTGTCGCAGATGGCGCCTGCTGTCTCCTCGATCGCGGCGTACCATGCCCGAAAATCCGGCGAAGGCGACGCGCACAGTCCGGTGTCGTCGTGGAGCAGCACTCGAAGTCGTCTCAGGCGCCGAAGATCGAAAGGCAGCGCGCCCTCGAGCCCCGCATTGCGGCCCACGCGCAACTCGGCAAGCTCACGCAACAATGCGATGTCGCCCGGAAATGCACCGGACAGGTCGTTTCCCGTCAGGTCGACCGCCGTGAGCTCCTTGAGGTTGACAATCTCACCAGGAAGCGGACCGGACAGGCCGTTGCCGGGCAACGCCACTTCCACGACCCGGCCGCCCTCGGTGGCAACGCCATGCCAGTCTCCCAGGGGAGCCTCGGTCCCCCACGCCGCCCGGTTCACCCAGGAGGTGCCGCCGGTCACATCGTGCAGGCTTGTCAGAGCGAGTCGTTCGACCCGCGGGATGTCGCAGTCCGTCCCGTCGACCTCCGGAACGGTACCCAGCCACTTCTGAAACTCGTCGTCGATTTGGGCGCACAGGCCGGTCTCGCCGTACGACAGCTCCTGCAGGAGTTCCAGGTCGAGCATGCTCCGCGGCAACAAGCCGGTCAGGTCAGGGTTCCCCTCGAGCTTGACCCAGATCAGGGCGTGAAGGTTGCCCAGATCGCGGGGCAAGGCGCCGCTCAGCCTGTTGTCGGCGACTCGCAGGCTCCGAAGCTCGGTGAGGTTTCCGACATACTCAGGCACCGGGCCCGAGAGTCCGTTCTCGTGAATCCAGAGCGTCTGCAGTGCCGTCAGATTCCCCAGCGAGGCGGGTATTTCACCGGTGAGTTCGTTGTCGTAGAGATACAGCCCCTCCAGGTTGGACAGCTCTCCCAACTCGGGCGGAATCGTCCCCGTCAGGTTGTTGCGCGACACCGACAGGGACCTGATCGCACTCAGATTCGCCAGTTCCGGCGGGACCGTGCCGGTCAATTCGTTCCGGCTTAGGCTCATGTCCACGAGAGTCTTCAGGTTGCCCAGTTCCGGCGGTACCGGACCCGACAGCTGATTCCTCGCCAGCAGCAGCTTTCGCAGAGAACGCATGCTGCCCAGTTCGACCGGAATCGGGCCCGAAAGCTGGTTTCTCCAAAGCAGCAGGGAGTCGAGGTGCGGAAGCGCCGCGAGTTCAACCGGGATCGTCCCGGTCAGGCCATTCACGCTCAACTCGAGCATGGTCAGCCAGTCCAGCTTGCCCAACTCCGACGGGATGGGACCCGTCAGTTCGTTGTTGTCCAGAACCAGCCGTCTCAGCTGTGTCAGATCCCCGAGTTCAGGCGGGAGTGTCCCCGACAGGTTGTTATCCGACAGCGACAGTTCGGTGACGAAGCCGGCCGCGTTGGTCGACACCCCCTCCCAGAACCGGATGCTCTCCGAGGTGAGCCAGTTTCTACTGTTGTGCCAGTTCGTACCCTCCGTTGCGTTGTAGAGGGCGATGAGCGCGTCCCGGCCGGCAATATCGGTTTCCTCGGGGGGAGGAGGCTGAGCCGTCGTCACCGGGTCGTCCGAGCAGACGACCAGAAGGACCGCGGACAAGCTCGCTGCCCAGACGCGTGATCTCCGTCGTGTCATGCTGCCCCCGTTAACGGGCCATGAGGTCCAGTGCCAATGATTAGAATGTCCTGGCCGGGCTCATGCCACCACGCTTGCCATCCGGGAGGCAAGGGACGCGCCAAGACCGCAATGTCGCGAACAAGCGGGCAGCGGGATCTCGATACCCTGACGTAACGGCGGATCGTTAGGGGCCTGAATCACGGCAGGTGATCACGTAAGTCTAACTGGGACTGCACGATCTGCCATTCCTGCCGTTGGACTGGACCTTGCTGGACCGTGCCGCGAAAGCGGGAAAACCGGAATCGATTGGCGGGAATTTCGTCCGTGCATGGCCATCGGGTTGGGATACCCGTCGGCGCATGCTGATTTCGGAAGCCAGAATCTTCATTCCTCCGTCCGCAGCAACCCGTTTTCGAGCGCAAAGCGCACGATGTCGCGCCGGTTTTCGAGGCTCAGCTTGGACTTGGCTCGGGCGATGTAGCCCTCGACCGTCTTGGGACTGACGAGCATCTCGCGGGCCGCCTCCCTAGCCGAGAATCCTCTGGCGTACAACTCGATGGCGGTGCGTTCGCGCTCCGACAGTGCCTCGATTCCGAGGCTGCTGCCGGATGTGTTCATTGGCTCGCGGCGGGCGATCAGGGCGGCAGCGCGGCGGGGCAGGTACGAATGGCCGCGCGCGACCGCCTCCAGCGCGCCCAAGAGGTCGGTATCGGCTGCCGACTTGTTCACGAAGCCCGCCGCCCCGGCCTCCATGGCGGGCACGAGGAACTCGTCCTCGTCGTGGATCGTGAGCACCAGCACCTTCGTGTCAAGGTGGAGCGCGGCGATGCGCCGGGTTGCCTGGACCCCGTCCATTCCGGGCATCGCCAAGTCCATGACCACGATATCCGGCCCAAGGGACCGGGTCTTCCTCACCCCCTCCTCGCCCGACGAGGCCTCGCCCACGACCTTGACCCGTCCACTCGCTTCGAGCAGCGCCCGGAGCCCGGCCCGCACTACGGCGTGGTCGTCCACGAGGAGCACTCTGGTCAACGCTCGTTCCCTTCTTCGCCGGCCAAGTTCGCACCGCTCGCAGGCACGGAGGCCCGAATGGTTGTTCCCTTGCCGGGAGCGCTTCGTATGGCAACGGTTCCGCCCACGAGCGCGGCGCGCTCGCGCATACCGGTCAGGCCGATGTGGCCGTCGTCGTCCGGTGCTTTCGCTTCCGTCCATGCGAATCCGCGTCCCTCGTCGTGGATGGTGGCGCTCACCCTCCCGTTCGCGGCTCCGAGCGTCACCACGGCTTCACTCGCTGCCGAGTGCTGCACCGCGTTGTTCACGGCCTCCTGCACGATGCGGAAGAGCGTCAACGCGGCAACCGCGTCCAGTTCGCCGTCCACCGGTTCCAGGTTGGCGTCGATCCTGAACCCGTACAGGTCCTCGACATCGCGGAACATCGAGCTCAAGGCGGAAGCGAGACCACGATGGTCGAGCGCCGGGGGAAGGAGGCCGCGGATCATCCGCTTCACTCCGCCGATCGCGTCGCCGATCTCCTTGGCGATCTGCTCGCGAGCCCGCTCCCGCTCGCCATCGTCCCGCTCGTCGGCGAGCAGCTTCACCCGGATCTTCAGCGCGACCAGCGTCTGAAGGAATTCGTCGTGCAGTTCGTGCGACAAGTGCTTCCGCTCGTTCTCGGCCGCCGCAATCATCATGTTGGACAGCTTACGCATCCGCCGCCAAGCGGTAATGTCGCGGACCGCGCAGATCACGTGTCCCGGTCCCGCAGCCAGATCCGAAGGGGCCAGACTGATCTCGACCGGGATCGTCGTGCCGTCCTTGCGCACGGCTTCGAGGTCCAGTCCCCGGCCCATCGGACGGGGACGCGGGGCCACGGCGTAGCTGCGCCGGTGGCGCCGGTGCGCGTCCCGGCTGGCGGGAGGAACCAAGCGTTCGACTGGAGTGCCCTCGATCTCCTCGCGGCTCCACCCGAACAGCGCGATGGCCTGCCGGTTGAGGTCCCGGATTACCCCCTCCGAGTCCACGACCAACATCGCGTCCGGCGATGCCTCGAACACTGCAGTGTAGTCGCCTTGCTTGAGCAGATTCGGCTCCGTTTCGTCGGTCGGGTCGACCGGGATCGCGTGGGCACGCGAGTATCCCGATGTCGGCCTGTGCTCCCTCACGAGATGCGCGTCGTCCGAAGCTGTCAAGGGATTCCGCCAAGTCAAGTCGAAGTCCTGAATCCGTCAGCGTCCGGGTCCGGATCCTTCTCGCGATGTCCCATTGGCCAAGCGCGCTTCCGGAGCGTTGGCACGCCCGGCTGGGCGACGGTTGGTCGTCAAGGGCGACCGAAGAGACTGCGGGAGCGGAATGCTCGCGACCCGCTGCAAGTCCATGTCGTCCGTCACGACGCCCAGGAGCTGCGAGTCCGACACCCTGAAGAGTTGGAACGCGGGAGGCAGAATCACTTCCGAGTAAGGGGACGTGGTGCCCGCGAGGGCGACCGTGCGCCACGTCCGGGAGAATCCGAGCGGATGGGCGGTGCCATCGTATTCCTGCATCCACACCCGGCCCTCGGAGCACTTGATGTCAACGGCGAGCGGAGCCGACGCCGGGAATTGATCCCTGCCTCCTGCCTCGGCACGGGCCAGCATCGCTTCCATCTCGCTGGACTCGACACGTCGCCCCTGCAGCTCGGCCCTCATCTGGCCCTTCAGGTAATTGATCCGCTCGGCGCGGCTGAGCGGTGGGACATCCCAAGGCACGAAGACTGAATCGCGTTCTTCCCAACTGGACTTGACGAGGTAGAGAAACCGGGCCATCGGATCTAGCACCACGACGGAGCCGTCCGGACAGGCGTCCCAAAGGGGCACGGGCACGAGGACGCTCTTCGTCCTTACGTCCTCATGGGATGCGCCACGCAGGTCCCCGAAGTCGACCAAACGCTCAACGTTGCCGTCAGCACCGGTGCGAACCAGCGTAGCCGTCCACAGGTCACTGCCCCACATGACGGCACTTGGAAACTCCGCCTTCACGGTGCCGCCCTTCGCCGTCGCCGCCACACGCAGCGGGTCTCCGAAGGTCACAACGTCGATGTCTCCCCGCACCGTTCCGACCTCGCCCGCGTCTCTGGTGGCGACGGGCAGGCCATCGGCGGTGAACGTTCGATAAAGCCGTGACGCGGCGTCCCAAATGGTGATATGGCCAACGTCGCCCAAGGACAGTAACGCCCGTGCCGACCGAAACTCGCCCGGCCCGTCGCCCTGGGTTCCGAAGGCGGCCACCTCGGTACCGGATCGCAGGCCGTGGACGAAGGGATCGATAGGGGACAGGACCCAGATGAAGCCGTCCCTCTCAAGAACATCCGCAATCCCCCAGAACGCGCCATCAAAGGACTGCCACGTCATCTGGCCGGAGTCGATGCTGATCAACGTAGGGTCGGTGCTGCGCCCCTCGGCGCAACCCGCGACTAGCAGCGCGAGGGTGACACTCAGAAATCGGCGCGGGACTCTAGAACTGCTGGAGTTGGCCATCATGAACCTCCAATCTCGCTTGTGGGGGCTTTTCGGGAACGGGTGGTTGGATGACCAAGCCTCGACGCTGCCTCATCCATTCGGTCGAGCGAGCTTCCGTGGCCTTGGAACCGAAGCGCTCCGTCACTATCAAAGACGTATAACCACGGCGTGCGGGAAAGCAGGAATGATCGCCGGTCCGTAGCGGCCAAGTCCGGTATGCTCAGGATCGGGACTTCCCAGCCGAAGCGTTCAGCGTAACTCGCAGCTGTCTGGGGAGGATCCCGCGTAATGGCCACCCGTCGAATGCCCTCGCCGCCCTGTTTCCCGAAATGGGATGCCCACTCGGGAGCGACATCCTCGCAATACGCGCACTCGGAACTGAACGCATAGACGACCGTCGCGGCCCCCGTCAGCATCGGAATCGCGAGGACTGCCTCGGTTCCGTCAACCTTCAAGCCGTCCAGGCGGACCAGTGTGTCGCCTACGAGATAAGGCGCGAGGGCTGGCGGCCCTGCCGCCCGGTAGCGGCCAACCAGTATCGTGACCTGAGCAACTGCGCAGAAGACGAGCAGGGAAGCAATGATTTTTGTCTTCATTTCGGCACCTCCGGGGCTGATGGGGAACAGACGCCGGCTGGCGTCCTAGCGCGGTCGCGCGCTCTGAGGCGACAGCCGAACAGGCCGGTGGCCCTCGGGCGGCATCGGCCGCCCGAGGGCACGGCGAGACAGCGGGTCGTCACTAGGGCTCCCCGCCGCAGTCGCCGGAACCGTTGCAGTTGTTCGTGAACCAGCAACAGTTGTCGCAGCAGAACTCCTGCTCCTCCACCGACTCCTGGCAGCAGTCGCCCCACGGCCAGACGAGGGTGTTGGCCTTCACCTCCTCGGGCGTGGCGAAGAGGAGCGGAAGCAGGAGCAGGTTGGTCGCGAGCGCCGTCACGATCCAGATGCGGGTCTTCCTCATGGTCCTTCCTCCTTTGGGGTGTGAATGGGTCTTCCCGGCCTGCACCTTCAGTATCGGCTTCGGATGGAACCGGCCCTAGAGGGAAAACCCTGAAGTTTTGACGGGAGAAACCCGCAGCGTCAGTGACGGGAGATTCCCCCCAAGCGGGGTTGGACGTTCCAAGCGCTCGCCTTGACGCGCTTCACCGCCTCGACGTTTCTTCTTCTGACGGGCAGACCACCAGACGGTGGGAACCCCGGCCAGTTCCACCGAAGAGAAAGGCGGGCGCCGAGGCTGCGCGCTCCCTTTCAGACGCACGCGCTCGACCAAGATCCTTGTGGGATGCACCCAATCCAGACCTTCGACCTGACCAAGCGCTACGGGACGCGCGCCGCGAAGTCGGTTCTGGCCGTGGACCGCATCGCCTTCGCCGTTGCAGAGGGCCAGGTCTTCGGCTTCCTCGGTCCCAACGGCAGCGGCAAGACGACCACCATCGGTATGCTCGTGGGCACCATCAAGCCGACAAGTGGCCGCTTTAGGCTCTTCGGCGCTTCCGGCCCCAAGGGCCTCATGGCCGCCCGCGCCCGCGTCGGCGCCACGCTCGAAACGCCCAACTTCTACCCGTACATGAGCGGCCGCGACAACCTGCGCGTTGCTGCCGCGGTGAAGGGAGTGGGCCGCCCCCGCATCGATGAGTGCCTGGAACTCGTCGGCCTGTCCGACCGCGCGAAGCACCGCTTCAACACCTACTCGCTCGGCATGAAGCAGCGGTTGGCGCTCGCGGCCACCATGCTGAACGACCCCGAACTGATCATCTTGGACGAGCCCGCCAACGGGCTCGACCCGCAGGGAATCAGGGAGATACGCGAGATCATCCGCATCCTTGCGGAGCGCGGCAAGACGATCTTCCTGTCGAGCCACCTGCTCGCGGAAGTCGAGCGCACCTGCTCCCATGTCGCCATCATTCGCAAGGGGCGGATCGTCACATGGGGCGCGGTGGCGGAGGTGGTGGGAGAAGGGAGCGCTGTGTTGCTGCGCGCGCCGGACACCGAAGCCCTCGCGGGCGCGATGGAAGCCTATCCGGACTCGACATCGGTGCGCCGGACCGACGACGGCATCGTCGCCACGCTGGACTCGGGTGACTTGGCCAGCGTGACACGCTACTTGTCGGGGCAGGGAGTCCACCTGTCCCATCTGGCACCCTATCGGCCGAGCTTGGAAGAGGTCTTCATCGATGTCACCCAAGGTGCCGTGGATTCAATGACCGAGATCGCATCTTGAAGATCCTGAGCGTGCTTCTGCGGATCGAATGGCTCAAGGCGGTCAAACGGCGGTCCTTCTGGGTAGCCGTGGCCGCATTCGCCGTCTTCACCGCGTTGCCCGCCGTCGAACGGGTCCGCAACGCCCACAGTGATCCGAACGCGGTCTTTGCTCTGCCGGAGAGCTGGCCGGACATACTGGGCACCGCAGCTGGGATCGGACCCCTCTTCGTCGGTGTTCTGATGATCCTGCTCGTCGCACCCGAGTTCTCGTGGCGAACGGCCCGCCAGAACGTGATCGACGGACTCAGCAAGGAGCGGTTCTACGCGGGGAAGGTCATGTTGCTCGCCGGCCTCGTCCTTTTCTTCATGGCAACTACGGTCCTGATCGGCGTCGGTGGGGCGTTGCTCAGCCCCGGTGCGGGCGGCCCCGGTTTCGTCCGGTCGAGCGATTTCGGCTACATGAGCGGTCTAGCGCTGGCCATGCTGGTCTTCGGGAGCGCCGGGCTGTTCCTCTCGGCGCTCGTGCGCTCTTCGGGATCCGCGTTGGGTATCCTGTTCCTGTATCTCTTCGTCGAAGAGGGCGTCGCAAGGTTGATGTCGGGGGCTGGCCGTGAGGCTCTACGCAGCGCGGCGGAGTTCCTTCCGTTCAACGTGGTCGAAGACCTCGGGGACGATCTGGCCCACTATCCGGAGGTGCTCGCCGAGGTGAATGCGGATCGGGCGGAGCGGAGTCTCGCACTCTTGGAGTTCCCCGATGTCGAGGTGCTCGCCGTCGCGGCGCTGGCCTACAGCGCGTTCCTTCTCGGAATCTCGCTTCTGAACATGCGCAAGCGCGACCTGTAGGTCCGCCCTGGAAGCGGTCCGCCGACGGAGCCTTGGAGAATGGTTGTCGCAGACCGGTCCACTCCCGGTCGTGACCCGCGGCCGGAGCCGTGCCCTCGCAAGGCAGTCAACCTGTCGGAAACGACCGACAGTCCAGTGACGTTCGGAGACGTTCGGCTGGGTCGGAGACCCGTCAGATCGCTCCGCCGGTGGCTTGGCGAACAACTCCCGTTAACGGTCACTCACCCGAGGGGACGCGAGAAGGCGCTGAAGCCCGTCGGCTGGCTGGATCGCCGGACCGAGCGGATCATGGACGCGCGCCCCGAAATGTTGCGGCGCGGCGTGCAAGCCGAATGGCGCTGGGCTGTGCCGCCGGGAATACGCTGCCCGGCATCGGCGGAGCGCCCGAGTGTCCTGCGTCATCCATGCCCGGAACCCTTGCCCGGCGCTGGCGCGAGGGCGCTGCTATTTCAGTCGAGCCAGCCTACCCAACAAATGCTATGAAGTCTGCATCTGCCTGTGGTGTTTGGCGTTACGAGGTTGGAGGTCGTGATTCCCGCCGATTGGTTCCCGCCGATTCGGATCAGCCGCCGCCGTTGCGTCGGCGGTTGTCCAGAGCCTTCCTGAGTTGTACCGCACTGGGTTGCTGATAGCAGCGCAGCACCGTCTGAGCCTTCTTCCAACCGCCAAGCTCGCAAAGCACCTTCAGCGGCAGGTCCATGAGATCGGACGCGAACTTGCGACGGAGCGAGTGCCAGCCCCGTCCCCGCCTCGGCTCCAGTCCCGCGAGGGTCTCGGCCCTCTTCCACCACTGAAACGCGCAAACGCGGCTCATGCACCGCGTCGCATCGCTCGACGAAGGCAGTACCGGCGCGTCACCCGTACCGGTACCCATCCTTCGCGCCACCTCCAAGGCGGCGACCGCCTCGGCGGTCAGTGGCGTAACGTGCTCGTACCCCGTCTTCTCATGCTCGGCGCGCCACCGGACCTCGCGGCCCTCGATGTCGATGTCTCCCCAGCGGAGGCCGCGGATGGCACCGATCCGGTGCCCGGTTTCGTGCGCGAGCACGAGCGCGACATGGAACCGCCACCCCACCTGCCGGGACACCCCGAGCATCGCCCGGTACTCGTCCTCGCTGAGGACGACCCGGTTGGGATTCTTCTCCTTGGGCTTCCTGAGGCCCTTGAGCGGGTTGGAGTCGAGGAGCAGCCGTCCGTGTTCGTCCCTCGACCTTGCGGCCCAGTTGAGCACCGTCATCAGGAACGTCAGATCCCATTCGATCGTCCGGTTGCCCACCGGCTTGCCCGAGCGTCCGGCCCTGCCTGCCCGCCGCGCTTGGATGAAGCGGTCCCAATCACGCTGCGAGAGTGTCCCGGGTCTTCGGTCCCGTCCGAAGAAGCGGAGGAACATCCTGGTCGTGACCCGGTCGCGCTGTCGCGTCCGCCTCCCCTTCGTGGGCGTCACCTCTTCGCCGTAGATTTCAAAAAGCGTGCCCAGAGTGAGCGGCTCGGGCTTGGCTTCCGCCGCGCCGTTGGGCTCATGAACCGCGAAGCCCGCGGCGGCCTCGTCGGCCTGCCGCTTGGCGCGAGCCCAGTCACGGTGCTTGAGCGACTTCGTGCGCCTTCGCCCGTTCTCCCGCCACTCCATCTGGAAAATGCCGGTCTTCGGGTCAGGGAACACCCTCACCCGATTCCGGCCCCATTCGCCGGCGCCGTAGGAGCGCCGGCTTCGTTTCGTGCGTGCCATCATTCGATTCCTCGCGTGATGGACTGCACGATCTGCGCAACGGAATCTCGCTGCCCGAAGGCTGCTTGACCAGTGCGGCAACCGCGCCGTTCGCTTCTCGAACCGCACCCTGGGCATTCGCCGGGCTCTACTGGAAGCAATGGAGGAGCGGCTGCCGGAGGCCGTTCCGCATCCGGAAACGCACCGGACGGCTCTGGACGAGTGCCCACGGACGCGACTTGACGCCGCCGAAGGCGCTCTCCCGATTCCTACTGGCAGCGATACCTTCGCCAGCACTTGATTCCTACCACGAAGTCCGGGTCCTACACTGCGGGAGCGGGAGCCCTAATGTACCGCAAAGCCACCGACCAACGGCGGTCGCGTTGATCCACCATCTGAAGGGGCGCGAGAAGGCACTGGAGCCGTTCGGCTTGACGGGCCGCCGGGCCGAGTGGGTCGCCTTGGCGAGCCTGCACGGCGGCGTGTTCACCCGCTCGCAGCTTTCGGCGTGGTTCGGCATGGACCGCTTCAAGACGCTCCGGTTCGTGCAGGCCCTGACGCGGAGAAGGCTCGCCGCCGAGGAGATGGTCGGAGACCTGAGGGTCTGCCGGATCTGCGCACGCGGCATCTACCGGGCGCTGGGCGTCGAAGGCGTCCGCACCCGGAGGATCACCTCGCCCGAGGTGGCCATGCGCCGCCTGCTTTCGTTCGACTACGTGATCGAGCATACCGGCCTGCCCTGGCTCCCGACCGAGTCGGAGAAGGTCGCCGCGTTCGAGGCGCTCGACATCGGGCGCTCGGCCATGCCCGTCCGGGTCTACCGGGGTGCCGCGGGGGGTGCGCGGCGGTACTTCCCCCGCGGGATGCCCGTGGCGCTGGACTCTCGCCGTGCCGTGTTCGTCCACGCCGATCCCGGCTACGACACCCCGACCGCGCTTCGTTCGTGGCGGGATCGGCACCAGAGGCTCTGGGAGGCGCTGCGGAGGCTCGACTGGTCGGTCGAGGTCGTCGGGATCGCGTGCGCCCAGAGGCAGCTCGTGCGGGCGGAGAAGGTTCTCGGCAACTGGACCTCGCCGGCCCGGTCCCTCGACCGCGCGAAAGTGCCCGCGACTGGCCGCCAGATCCGCCGCGAGATCGAGGGTATCGAGCGGGGCATACGCAGCAGGGACGAGAGCGTGATCGGGCGCTACGGCGGTATCCGGGACTGTCTGACGCGGCTCGCCGAACTCCGGGCCGCGCTCCCGACCGCGCCCTCGGAAGCGATTATCGACCGCTTCACGGTATGGCGTTCGAGCCGCTTCTCCGAGG
>Ga0209754_1000073_pt1 | contig 147836 bp, 138 predicted proteins | sample MesohylBB_FD_187295 | JGI IMG/M metagenome (GOLD analysis project Ga0209754, IMG submission 187295) | Host-associated microbial community of the marine sponge Aplysina aerophoba from Gulf of Piran - sponge mesohyl, lysed by bead beating... | ecosystem: Host-associated > Porifera > Sponge >... | reverse complement strand
ATCGCCTCGGCGACCGTGTTCGCTCCGGTCCCCGCTCGGGCAACGAACGGTGTTGCTGATCACCTGCCCACCGCGACAGCCTGTACCGGAGCCGCCACCAAGTCAGCCGGGTTCCTGGACACGCTCGGCCTGTTGGCGGAATCATCCATTAACTGCCTGGCCTACTACGGCATCACGCGCGGGACGGGGCAGAACATCTTCACGCCGGCTTCGCCTGTCACCCGTTGGCAGATGGCGTTGTTCCTCGTCCGTGCCGCATCCCTGGCCGGGATCAGCCTGAGCCCACCGGTCGATCAGGGCTTCCAGGACATCGGAGGCCTCGGGTCCGGGGCTCAGGGTGCGATCAACCAGATGGCGAGCCTGGGCATAACGCGGGGCACCTCGGCCACCACTTTCTCGCCCAATGCCCTGGTGGACCGAAGCCAGATGGCGTTGTTCCTGCATCGGTTCCTGCTCCAAGCGGCTGTCGGGCCCGGCGGGGTGAGCGCCAGTAGCGTCAGACCGGACGACACCATTTTCTCGGACATCGGCCAGGTCAGCGGCACGGCGAACAACGCTATCCGAGTCCTGTTCGAGATGGGGGTGACAGCCGGTACCTCGCCGACCACCTACTCGCCCTCCTCGATCGTGACGCGAGCGCAGATGGCTGTCTTCATCGCCCGGATGCTGGCGCACACCAACGCCCGTCCCGCCGGTGTGACCATGCACGCCACGGCCGATCGGGTGTCCTCGGGAGACACCCTGATCGTGCATGTGTCGGTGCGGGACAGCAATCGCCTGCCCGTTGCCCGCGGCTTTGTGGACATATTCGCCACGCCGTTGACCAGGCCCCTTGCCTCGTTCGACAGTGACGGCCGCTGCGTCAACAACGTGGAAGCGGTTTTCGGTGAGTTGGTGTGCAGGATCGACCGCCTCGATCAGCGCCTCGACGATCGCGGCAATCTGCTGGCTGTCCTTCAGCCCACCGATCATATGGCGCTCTGGGCATGGACCGGCTCGGGTGGGAACACGTTCGTCTTCGGTGGTGTCCCTACCGACATGGTTCGAGTCTCGGTATGGAAGCATGCGGTAGCGGTCGATGTTCTGGACGATCTGCCTCCCACCGCCCTCGCAGCTCCGATGGGCGAGCCCATAGAAGTCGCTATCCGGCTGGTGGACGAGCATGGTCAGGTAGTGGAGGACCAGGGTGTCCGTGTTCAGGTGAGCACCGTCCTCGAGATCAACGGGATCAGGCAACGAAAGGTGGTCAGGACCTATCTAACCGACGACAAGGGGATAGTCGAGTTGTCGTTCACGGGTCGGGATCCCAGCTCGGCACGGACCGGTGACACCGTCAGGTTGGATCTGGACGTGAGCGCAGGCTTTCTCGATGTCGCGGACCGGACTACGCCAGGAGTGGTCCGACACGACGCCGTCGAGCCCAGGGACGCCTGGTTCACCTGGTCCGATGAGGCGCCGCGGACGGCCACCCTCCGGCTCGCGCAGACGACGCCGTACCTCTTGCTGCCGAAGTCGGCGCCCGGTCCCACCAACCTGATCAGGGCTTTGCTCACTGATCAGTACGGCACCCCGGTACCCGACTCCCGGATCGAGTTCACATCCGACGATCCGGACGGTATAGGGAATACCCCGGTAGCCAGGCTGACCGACCAGAGGGGTATCGCGACCCTGCGCTACCTGTGGCACAGCACGGATGCGGTCACAGAACGGGTAACGGCCCGGTTGGCCGGCTCGAATCTGGCGCCCGTTTCCGTACATCACTACTGGGCGAGGCCGGAGACCAACGAAGGCTCCGGTCTGGGCGTTGTCATCCACGTCGCCGACACCTTCCGCAATCGGATCGTGGTGGGTGATCCGGTGCCCAGGGTCATCAGCTACACAGGAAGGGACAGGTTCTCGCTAGAAGGCCGCATGGTGGCGCCGGCGGTATTCGAGGAGGCGCTCGAAGCCGGCTTCTACGAACGGATCACCTACACCGGATACTCGACCGATCCCCAGCACACCAACACGTTCGAACTGACCAACAACGCCTTCGGCGCCGGCTAAGACCTCGAAACCGCTCGCCGGTCGACCACCCTCAGGTTCAGGGCGTCATATATGGCGTTCTCAGCCTCAAGAACCCCGAGGGATGCCGAGAAAGTGCGAGGATGTCGCAAGTCGCGAAAATCCGGGCCCCGCACCGGGCCCTCCCCCCCACCACCACCTGTCCTGGGTTGGAGCGTGCTCGGCCATGCCCGGCCTGCTGCCGGGATGCGACCTCCGCTCCACGAAGCCCTGTGTGTTCCCTGGTCCGGCCTAGCCGAATCGGTCTCACATCATCGGCCGGCATAGGTGCTTGGCAATAGGCAACGTATATCGAGGGTGTGACATAGTCCGCCCCTTCCGAGAGAACGCGACCAAAGGGATGGCCGGGGCGCATGGTCCGACTAGCTGTGTGACATCTGATGGGCATGTCCGTCGCGCCGAGCGGCCAGGGGCAATGGCGCACCGAGCCGCCGCGCTGTCGTGCCATTGGCCTCACACCCATCTGCACACCCGGAACCGGTAACCTGGCCGGGTGTCCATGTCAGAAGCTCCTGCGGCGCCCGTCGAGACCGATCCGGGCGGCCTGGATGACGGTGGCTCCGGAGCAATGCCCGGGCATTCCGTTGTGGCGGTGAGGAGGAGGCTCGGTGGGCGTTGGTCTCTAGGGCTGGTCGGAGCGGTCCTGATCCTTCATGGCGGCGGTCTGCTGTTCGGGTGGTCGCCCACCCGCACGGTGCTCGATCTGATCTACCCGGACCGGCTGATCAACCCCGACGAGGTGCTTCCCGTGCTCGAAACGCGGGACATGGGATGGGCGGCGATGTTCCTGATCGTGGGTGTCCTGCTGGTAGTTTGGACGCTCGTCCGGCTCGTGAGCCGGAGACCCGTCCTCCGGGGAGGCCGGGACGCCTTGGAATTGGCGGTAAGGGGGCCGTTCCGGCGGGCGATCACCATCCCTTGGAGCGAGGTGGGTAGCGTCTCGGCGGCGACGGTATCGGACGACTATGGAGACATCCCGGCGTTGCTGATCCGCATGGAGGACCCGAGCCGGATCGGGCCCAACCCCTGGGGGGCCCGATGGATCGAGCCGTCCACCCTCTCCATGAGCGCCCCGGACTGGGATCGGGATCCCCGAAGCGTTGCCGACCGGCTGAGGGAAGTCATGACGACCAGCACCCGCACGCCGCCGGAAGAGGCCGGGCCCGACCCGTCGCCGCCGGCGATGACAGGCGATCCGGTTGCCGACGTACCCTCCGAGGACGGGTCCGGATGATCGACGTCGGCGCCCACGTATCTGGCGAGGATCCGGTAGCCGAGGCCCTGTCACGGGGCGTGGACCTGGTCCAGATCTTCCTGGGCCCGCCCCAATCGTGGAAGAAGCCCCCGCGAAGGCCCGACGCTCAGGAGCTTAAGGACTCACCGGTGAAGATCTACGTCCATGCCCCCTACAGGCTCAACGTGGCCAGCCCCAACAATCGGATCCGCATCCCGAGCCGCAAGACCCTGGCCAACATCGCCGATGCCGCCGAGCAGATCGGCGCGGCCGGCCTCGTGGTGCACGGCGGGCATGTGACCGGTGGTGAGCCGGTCGAGGACGGGTTCCCGCGCTGGCGCAAGGCCCTGGAAAGCTTCGAAACCGACCTTCCCATCATCATCGAGAACGCGGCCTCGGGCGACAACGCCCAGGCTCGGCGGATCGATGACCTGGCCCGGCTGTGGGAGGTCATCGGTGACCTCGGACCCGGGTTCTGCCTGGACACTTGCCATGTGTGGGCCGGGGGAGAGCCCCTGGAAGGGGTGGTCGACCGGGTGCTCAACGCCACTGGCCGGATCGACCTGGTCCACCTGAACGACTCGCGGGACGGGTTCGACTCCAGGCGGGACCGCCACGCCAACCTGGGCAAGGGACACATCCCCGGAGATCTGCTGACGGAGATCGTCCGCAATGCAGAGGCGCCCACCGTCATCGAAACGCCGGGCGGCGTCGCCGAGCACAACGCCGATCTGGACTGGATCAGGAACCGGCTGGCGACCGCTCCGGCCCTTTTCTAGCGGTCTCGGCCCTAACCGGGCGGGCTCACTCGCTGTCTCGATACACGGCCGCGATCTCGTCCCCGCACTCCGCCTCGATCCGGTCCATGACCGCGCCGTGGCGGGTGGCGTCGATCAGGATCCCGCTCACCTGATCGGCGGTCATGCCTTCGATCCTCACCTGCCGGCAGACTTCCCAGGTCAGGTACTCGAGGTCGTCCCGGGGCTGTTCCCTCCCGCAGGAGGTTCCCATGAGCACGGCCAACATCAGGAACAGGGTCCAGCGCCGCAAGCTCGTTCCAATCCGATCGGTACCGGATCCCATCGTCCCACGCTAGTTGGACGTTCCAACGATGCGGTCCCCGGTTCGCCGACTCCCCGATTGGATCGACATCCTCACCCTTCTCCTCCGTGATGTCAAATAGTTCTCCTTTTGATAGGGAGAACTATTGGTAGACTCTCCTTTATAAAAGGAGAAAGTGACATGGATCCGGGACCAGGCGTGGCGCCATTGCCGCGAGGCGCGTTCTTCGAGCAGCTGGCCGAGTCACAGTTGGTGGGAGACATCACCGCTCGGCGGGTGACGGGCAGGGTGACCTTGGCAGGCAAGGCGACTGCGGTGGTCGGCATGCGCCGAGCCGGCAAGACGACATTCTTGCATCAACTCCGGGCTGAGAGGGTTGCCGCCGGTGTAGCGCTGAAACGCCTCCCCATGCTGTCGCTAGAGGACGAACGCTTTGCCGGTATCGAAGCGACACAGCTCGGGATGCTCGTCGACGAATACATGGATCATCAGTTGGCAACCGGTCCGGGCGGTCATCCGATGGTGTGGTTCCTGGATGAGATACAGGTTGTCGATGGTTGGGAACGGCTCGTCCGTCGCTTGCTCGACACGCGGGGCGTAGAGGTGTTCCTATCGGGCTCGTCTGCGGCGTTGCTGTCCCGGGAGATTGCTACCGCATTGCGAGGTCGGGGCTGGACGGTGCTCATCCATCCCTTCGCGTTCGACGAGGCGCTACGTCACCGGGGCGAGGCTACGCCGCCGGATCCACAGGTGATGGGTCGAGCGGAGCGGGTCCGGATGGAGAAGCAGTTCGCAGCCTGGTTGACGACCGGTGGGTTCCCCGAAGCGCAGGGACTGGATGACGCAACCCGGCGACGCCTGCTCAGCGACTATGTGGATGTGGCGATCCTGCGGGATGTGGTGGATCGTCACCGGGTCAGCAACGTGGTGGGCCTGCGCTGGTTGGCCCGCCACCTCCTCGGCAATGCGGGCTCGAGGTTCAGCGTAGAGAAGTTCCACCGGGCGTTGCGGTCCCAAGGTATCGCTATCGCCCGCGACACCGTGCACCAGCATCTCAGCCATCTAGAGGACTGCTTCCTGGTACGGACCGTCTGGATGGAATCGCGCTCGGAGCGCCAGCGGATGGTCAACCCCCGCAAGTCCTATCCCGTAGATGCGGGCCTGATCAACGTGTTCGACCGCACGGGGAGAGCCAACGTGGGCCACGCGCTGGAGACCGCAGTGTTGGTGGAGCTGGAACGGCGCCGGTGCGAGACGACCTATGTCCGCACCCCGGAGGGTTTCGAGGTCGATTTCCTGGCCCGAGGCGACGGCGCGCCCGAGCTGATCCAGGTATGCGCCGACGCATCCGAAGAGCCGACCGCGACCCGAGAACTACGTGCCCTGACCGCAGCAGGAGCCATGTTCCCGTCAGCCACGAAGCGACTCCTCACCCTGAACCGTCGCGGCATCCCACCCGAAGCACCCAAGGACGTGATAACCCAACCAGCCTACGAATGGATGGTCACACCACCTCCTTGATCCTGAACACCAGGAGCAGGGCCTCTGCGGCCAGCATCGAAAGCGAAACTGTTCGCACCGGGGCAACTCCAATGTAGTTCCGGGGAGGGGTAGCTGTTTTCTTTGTGTGTCCCCGTCATTTTCGGCACCTTCCCAGGCACCCATTGACATGTCACGCCGCCGCTAGTCGGCGGGGTCGGGCGGGGGTGGTTGGCCGATGCTCTCGTAAGGATCCTCGGCGGTCGGGTCCCAGCGATCGAGCCGTTGCTGGGCTTCAAGAGCCGTCTTATGGACGAGCCGGGCTACGTCCGAATCGGGAAGGCAGGAGGCTGTGTACCGTGACACGGCGATAGAGGTCCTAGCCATGTGATAAGCGTCGGGCACCAGGCGGTCGAGAGACCAATCGGCGTACTCGTATGCGCCCGCCTGTCGCCACATCGATGCCTCCTCAGGCGTCACGTTGACGAACAGACTCCCTACGTGCCCTCTATCGGCGGCGCGTAGGGTACTGAGCAGCCTCACCAGGTCGTGGGTGCGGGAGGGGCGGATTCCCTGGAGATTTATGAGTGCCTTAAGGCTGGTTTCCATCGCCATCTGAGCATGCGCGCACAACAGGCAAAGACGGTCCCTCAACGCGAAAAGGTAGTACTCAGGATCTCGATCCTGTAGAGCATCGCGCTCGGCGACGCTCATCCTGAGTTGGGATTGGACGCCGAAGAGGGCTCGGAGGGCGTTGTGGAGACGCCCTGCAGCCTCTTCCCGGTTCGTCTCGGGCATACCGATCTCCTTGCCCCAGCGTGCGCCGTTCGGGGCACGATCGTAGAGGGTGACCGCGTCGGAGGTGATCGCATACTCCAGGGAGGTCGACACCCTGTTGGAGCGATGGGTCCACTCCGGCCAGTCGGTGACATACACGAACACCCGGCACCCGGCGGCGCGGCGAGCGAGCCTGGTCAGCTCGTCCGACCTCTCGCGCCGCTTGGAATAGTCAAGATCGTCGTGGATGGCTACCAGATCGATGTCGCTGTCCGGCCCGGCCTGGCCTCGGGCGACCGACCCGAACAGCAACACCCGAGAAACACCCTCGACCGCGACCGCCTCGGCTGCGCTTTCCGCGTCCGCCATGCACGGAGAAGCCATCAGGGTCAGGGCCATACGTCTAATCCTACAGGGTGACGGTTCTCCCCGACACGTGCCGTGCTCGACGAGAGGGGCGATGGATGGCGGCGCCGGTCCGGGGTCTGCTCACCTGAGCAGACCGGGCCGCCGGCGACTCGGAGACATGCTGTTACTCGCCGCCCGCTGCCGGGTATTGGTCCGTGGATAGGACCAACCCTTCCCCGTCGACGGTCACGTCCACGGTGTCGCTTGGGCGGAAGCGTCCTTCTAGCAGGCCTAGGGCCAGCGGATCGACCAGGGCGGTCTGGAGAAGGCGCTTGAGCGGCCGGGCGCCGTAGGCGGGGTCGTATCCCTCGCCGGCGAGCCAGGCGGCCGCCTCATCGGACAGCCTCACGGTGATGTCCCGGGACTCGATGCGCTCGGCGAGCCGGGCGAACTGGAGATACACGATCTTGCGGAGGTCATCCTCGGAGAGCCGGGAGAACACCACGATGTCGTCGATCCGGTTGAGGAACTCGGGGCGGAAGTGGTTTCGCACCCGATCCATCACCCGGCTGCACACCGCCTCCCGGGGCAGATCCGGGGTGAACAGTTCCGAGCCCAGGTTGGAGGTCATGATCAGCACCGTGTTGGTGAAGTCCACGGTCCGGCCCTGGCCGTCGGTGAGACGTCCGTCGTCGAGCACCTGGAGGAGCGCCCCGAACACCTCGGAGTGGGCCTTCTCCACCTCGTCCAGCAGGACCACCGAGTAGGGGCGGCGCCGGACCGCCTCGGTCAGCTGGCCTCCCTCATCGTAGCCCACGTAGCCGGGCGGGGCGCCGACCAGCCGGCTGACCGAGTGCTTCTCCATGTACTCGGACATGTCGATCCGCACCATGGACCGCTCATCGTCGAACATGAACGCGGCCAGGGTCTTGGCCAGCTCGGTCTTGCCCACCCCGGAGGGACCGAGGAACAGGAAGGAGCCGATCGGGCGGTTGGGATCAGCCAGACCGGAGCGGCTTCGGCGGATGGCGCCGGCCACCGCCGAGACCCCGGCATCCTGGCCGACCACTCGCTCGTGGAGGTGATCCTCGAGGTGGACCAGCCTGGCCATCTCACTCTCCATGAGGCGCGAGACGGGGATCCCGGTCCAGCGGCTCACCACCGCAGCCACATCCTCCTCGGTGACTTCCTCGCTGAGCATGGACATGTCGGCCTGCAGGGCGGCCAGGGCCTCCTCCCGGGTTGCCAGCTCCCGAGCGAGGCGGGGGAGCTCCCCATACTGCAGCTCGGCGGCCCGCTGCAGGTCACCGGCTCGGGTGGCCTGGTCCGATTCCATGCGGGCGTCCTCGATCTGCTGCTTGACCGACCGGATCGCTTCGATCTCGTCCTTCTCGTGCTGCCAATGGGTGGTCAGACGGTCCAGTTCCTCCGTGATCTCGGCCATCTCCTGGCGGACAGCCTCCATCCGAGCCTTCGAACCCTCGTCGGTCTCCTTGCCCAGCGCGCTGGCCTCGATCTCCAGCTGGCGGAGGCGGCGGGTAAGGGTGTCGATCTCCTCGGGCATGGAGTCGATCTCGATACGGAGCCGCGAGGCAGCTTCGTCCATCAGGTCGATGGCCTTGTCGGGCAGGTGCCGGGAGGTGATGTAGCGGTCGGACAGAACCGCCGCCGCGATCAGGGCGCCGTCGGTGATCCGGACCCCGTGGTGGACCTCGTAGCGTTCCTTCAAGCCGCGCAGGATCCCCACCGTCTCGTCGGTGCTCGGAGGTGCCACCATCACCGGCTGGAAGCGCCGTTCCAGGGCGGCGTCCTTCTCGACATGCTTGCGGAACTCGTCCAGCGTGGTTGCGCCGATCATGCGGAGCTCTCCCCGGGCGAGTAGCGGCTTGAGCATGTTGGAGGCGTCCATCGCCCCCTCCGCGGCGCCGGCTCCCACCAGCGTGTGCATCTCGTCGATGAAGGTGATGATCCGGCCCTCGGCGGCCTTGATCTCGTCGAGCGTGGCCTTGAGGCGCTCTTCGAACTCCCCGCGGTACTTGGCTCCCGCCACCATGGCGGCGAGATCGAGCGCCAGGATCCGCTTGTCCTTCAGACCCTCGGGAACGTCGCCGTCGAGGATGCGCAGCGCCAGGCCTTCGGCGATGGCGGTCTTGCCGACCCCGGGCTCACCGATGAGAACCGGGTTGTTCTTGGTGCGCCGGCTCAGTACCTGGATGATCCGGCGGATCTCGTCGTCCCGTCCGATCACAGGGTCGAGCTTGCCCGCTCCGGCCTCGGCGACCAGATCCCGCCCGTACCGTTCCAGGGCGGCCATCGTGTCCTCGGGGTTGTCGGTGGTGATCCGCCGGGCGCCGCGCACGTCCGCGAGCACATCGGCGATGGCCTGGCGGGTCACACCGGAATCCCGCAGGAGGCTCCCGGCCCGGGTGTCGGACCCGGCCAGGGCCGCCAGCAGGTGTTCCACGGACGTGTAGCTGTCGCCGGCAGCCGCCATCCCGGTCTGGGCGTCTTCCAGGATGCGGATGGTGGCGCGGGCGTAGCCGGTCTCGGCGCCGCCGTACACCTGTGGGAGGGACTCGACCAGGGTCTCGGCGCCCTGCCGGAGAAGGGCCGGCGCCACATCGAGGCGGGCCAGCAGGGGAAGGGTGACGGTGTCCGGCTGCCCCAGGAGCGCCACGAGCAGATGGGCGGGCTCGACCGCCTGATGATGCCTAGCGGTGGCGTCTTCGCGGGCTGTTACCAGGGCCGCCTGTGCCTTCTGGGTGAACCGTCCTGCGTCCATCTTCTCTCCACCTTCCCGGGGAACGGACTACCTTCCACCTGTTCCAACGCTGTAGGCGCGTGGATTATGCCCAGAAAATCTAAGCGTATACATATCAACTTCTGAACTGAGGTCAGCCGGTGATTGTCATGATCCAGGTCTTCGAAGTCGCTGCGTACGTAAGCAACCAGGCCGGAGAGCTCTCTCGGTAACCTGCCGTGAGAACCCGGTGGCGCGTTCCACCAGAACGATCCGGGACTCGACCAAGGACCAGACAGCCGATGCCCCTGACCAGCCTTGCTGACGGCTTGTTATTCGGAGAGCGCTACGGATCGGACCCGATCCGGGTGGTGGCCCTCCATGGCTGGGGTCGGGACCGGCGTGACTTCCGGCGCGTTCTGGAGGGCCTCGATGCCATGGCGATCGACCTGCCTGGGTTCGGTGCCACGCCTCCGCCGGCCGGAGCCGCCGGCGCGGCGGGATACGCCCGGATGGTGGCCTCCTGGTTGGAGCAACTCCCCGGTCCCCAGATTCTGGTGGGTCATTCGTTCGGAGGCCGGGTGGCGGTGGTGCTGGCCGCGACCCGGCCCGAGTTGGTGGCCGGCCTCGTCCTGGTGGGGGTGCCCTTGCTCCACCGCCTGGACCGAACCGCCCGCGGGCCCTCCGTGGCCTATCGCCTGGTGCGTCTGGCCAATCGGGCCGGCCTGGTGAGCGACGAACGTCTGGAACGCGAGAAGCGCCGCCGGGGATCGGCCGACTACCGGGAGGCGACCGGGGTGATGCGCGACACCCTGGTGATGGTGGTGAACGAGAGCTACGAGGACCGCTTGCCCGAGGTGGCCTGTCCGGTGCGGCTGGTATGGGGTGGGGCCGATTCGGAGGTTCCGCCGGAGGTGGCGCACCGCGCCGGAGCGCTTCTCAAGAACGCGGACACCGACGTGGTGGAGGGTTGCGGCCATGACCTTCCCCGAGAGGCGCCGGACCGGATCCGGGCGGCCATCGAGACCCTGATATGACCTGGATCTCGTGGCTGGTGCCGGTGTTGAGCCTGGCGGGCATTGCCCTCGCGGCCATCAAATGGCTACGGGTGGCGCAGCGGGAGCACTACCTGGCCGGTTCGATCATCTTCATGCGCCGGACATGGATCGCCGGCCGGCCCGTGAACGGCCTCGAGGCGGTGATGCTGGCCGGCGCCCTGGTCGGCCATGCTCTGGCGCCGGACTCCTTCTGGCCCTTACTGGGCGGCGTCGGGATGGTGGTCTTCCCTATCGGCCTCGGCTATCGCGGCCGGACCTCACCGCTCAACTGGACCGCCCGGCTCAGGCGTACCGCCTTCGTGGGTGCGATCCTCCTCTGCGTGGCAATCGCCGTGGTCGGCTGGATGATCACCCTCGTGATCGGCGGGGGATGGCCGGGCGCTCTCGCCATGGCCGCCGTAGTCTCGTGGTACGCGGTCCCGGATCTCGTACTGTGGATGGCGGCCCCGATCGAGCGGCGTCTATCGCAGAAGTTTGTGGTCCGAGCGACCGGGAGGCTCGACAGGGTGGCTCCGGTGGTGGTGGGTATCACCGGGAGCTACGGCAAGACCAGCACCAAGTGGTACGTCCGCGACCTGGTGGCCGGCACTAGGCGGGTGGTGGCCAGCCCGGCCAGCTTCAACAATCGCCTCGGCCTCGCCCGGGCGATCAACGAGACCCTGACCGATGACGCCGAGGTGTTTGTGGCGGAGATGGGCGCCTACCAGCCCGGGGAGATCGCCGACACGTGCTCGTGGATCCCTCCGAGCATTGCTGTCCTGACCGCTATCGGACCGGTTCACCTGCAACGGTTCAAGTCGGAGGAGCGCATCGTCGAGGCCAAGTCTGAGATCTTCGAGCGTGCCGAGGTGGCGATCATCAACGTGGATCATCCGGCGCTGGCGGACCTGGCGGCGTGTATGGGTGACCGGAAGGTGTGGCGATGCGGAACCTCTGAGGCGGCCACGGACGTGCGGGTCCGCCCCGATGGTCGCCTTCTGACCATCGATGTTCAGGATCGGGCGCTCGGCGAGCCGATCCCGGCCGGCCCGTTCCCCGCCAACCTGGCGTGTGCGGTGGCGGCGGCCCTGGAGTTGGGAGTTGCTCCCGGCGTCGTGTCCGCCCGGGCCCGCCGGCTCGCCCCCACGGACCATCGCCAGACGACCGGTTGGTCGGAGGCCGGTTTCGAGATCATCGACGACACTTTCAACTCGAATCCCGCCGGCGCCGCCCGAGCCCTCGATGTCCTGATGACGGCGGGAAAGCCTTCCGGCCGCCGGGCGGTGGTGACTCCCGGAATGGTGGAACTCGGGCCCCGGCAGCATGACGACAACCGCCGGTTCGCCGCTGCCGCCTCGGAGGCGGCGGATCATCTGGTGATAGTGGGCAGGACCAACCGTCGAGCATTGCTTCGCGGTGCCCGAGGGGGCCCGGTCGAGGTGGTTCTGGTCGACAACCGGGAGCAGGCGGTGGGCTGGGTACGGGAGCACCTGCGTGAGGGCGATGCCGTCCTGTACGAGAACGATCTCCCCGACCACTATCCGTAGAGGGTCCGTACGAATTAGAGTCCTGCCGGATGGACGGCCGGCGAATCGATCTCCCCGCTGCCATGCGGGCCGTCGCTGGGATCGGCACCGGACGCACATTTGTCACCGGTATCTTGTAACATTGCTAGCAGGCCGTGAGTCGTTTTGGGTCACCGAGGCGCATCGGTCCAGCCATCACCGGGGTCCGTAGCGGGCCCCGGTGGCGTGTATGGTCGGCCTGGCCACGGTTCCCGCCAGGTCCGGCAATTGGGCTCGATGTACTCGCGGAGCAACCTCCGTATAGCAGCATCCGAGCGGGTACGAAACGGTGATCGCCGAATCCGCAGGTGGCGATTGAGGACAAAGGCTACGAGGTCGGCCAGCTGGATTCCGCGGTTTCGCTCCGATCTGTCGAAGTAGATGTTATCGACAATGTGGTCGAGAGGAATGTTGATCCCGCGCCCGGAGCCGACCGGTCCGCCAGCCGCCCTCTTCTCGCGGATGAGATCACGGGAATACTGCTCTTGTTCGTGATTCTTGTCCGCTACCAAGAGGGCGCGCCGGCCGAGAACATACTGTTGGCCACGTAGCCATCGTTCGATCTTCTCGGTCAGGAACTGGAGCGCGATCGTGTGCGGATTGGGATCCTCGTAGCCCCTGAGAGCTAAGGTCGGCTTGTTGACCGACGCATATGCGATCCCTGCTCCGACTCGGCCCACCACAGACAGTGCCTCGGCGTAAGCGTCAATCCGTTGGCTGGGAGGCACGCCCTGCCAGGGCCCTGAACCTCCATAAACTGGCTTCCGTGATACTCGATCAGCGGTTGGCGCGTGGTGCCTGTCGGGTAAGCGCATCGAGTAGATCCGTCATCTCACGTACTCGATCTTCAACTATCATCACAGCAGCGATTAGATGGATTGGCTGCTCGGGATCATCAAGCCGGCGGCCCGTGTTACCCGATTCATCCAGGTAACTGATCAACATAAAAACCTTCCTTGGTTACTTGGTGTGCTATGAGGATATTGGAAATTCTAATGACCGAATGCCGGTGCCTAGCGGTAACAAAACCTGTTCTCGAAACTGACCGCCTGCACGGTCGACGGACTGCTCCAGATCATCAGCGCCGCGTGGTTGACTGTTCTCAATCAACTGCCATGTCAGGAGTAGAGGCTGCGCGAAGGCGCGGGTTGGCGGTGCTGGCCGGGGTGTCGAGTCCTCTACGTCCGCGAGGATCAGACCTGCAAGCCGGCGATCAGTTCCTGCTTGAGGTTGGACAGATCCGGGCTCAGCGACACGTGGTAGGTGTGGGGGTTGACCAGCCGCCGCACCCCCGGATCCAGGCGGGACAGATCCGCTAACCGCCGTGCTCTCGCCGTTTCGAGATCGCCGATGTCATCGGCGACCCGCCGCCCGCCTTCCAGCATCTTCACCCGGAGGGATTCCACCTCCGACACCTGCCGGGTGGTTAGGGTCCGACCCACCTCGGGGTGGCCGGGATGGACCAGGTGGATAGGCCGGACGCTCGGGTCGAAGCCCTCGAGGGTGATCAGATCGGCCGTTGCCGTTCCTCGATGGTCATAGATCCTCCACAGCCGCTTACGGCCCGGCTCCAGCACCTTGGAGGGCGTCTCGGAGATCTTGATCGCCGCGGTCCACTCGCTGCCCGAGTCCTGGACCGCTACCAGCTTGAACACACCGTTGGGGCTCGGGCAACCGTCCGAGGTGACCAGGCGGGTCCCCACTCCGTAGACGAGCCGGCCCAGCAGGCGCCCGGCATCCACCCCGTAATTCCCCGCCTCCTCCAGGATCTGGTTGCGCACCTGCCAGATGGTGAGCTCGTCCAGATCGGAGGAGAGCACGATTGCCACGTCCTCGAAGCCGGCCCGGTCGAGCATGGCCGCGGACCGGACCGCCAGGTAGGCCAGGTCGCCCGAATCGAGCCGGATCCCCACGGGTCGATGGCCCCTTCGCCTCAGCTCCTCGAACACGGTGATGGCGTTGGGAATGCCCGACTCGAGGGTGTTGATGGTGTCGACCAGCAGCAAGCAGTCATCCGGATACAGGTCGGCGTAGGCTCTGAAAGCCTCGAGCTCGCTTCCCGATTCGGCGATGAACACCTGGACCAGCGAATGGGCATGGGTGCCGCGAGGGACGAAGCCCAGCCGGTGGGAGGTGGCGAAGTTGGAGGACCCCGCCGCGCCGCCGATGAGAGCCGCCCGGGTGGCCGAATCGGCCGCCGGGCCGGGCGCCCGTCGCATCCCGAACTCCAGCACCGCGGTCCCTCCCGCCGCCTCCACCGCTCGGGAGGTCTTGGTGGCCACCAGCGTGGCGTAGTTGAGCCGGTTCAGCAGGGGGGTCTCGAGTAGTTGGGCCACGGCCAGCGGTCCTTCTACGGTCACGACCGGCGTCTTGGGATGCACTACCCGGCCTTCCGGAATCGCCCACATCGAGAGCGACGCGAAGCCCTCCGAGCCGGCCAGCCATTCGATGAAGGGCTCCCCGAACAGGCGTTTGCCGGTGCTGGTACGCACGGTGCGCAGGGCGTTCGCCTCCGCCGGCCCGAACCAGGTCTGTTCCATCCAATCGATCAGCGGCCCGAGACCGGCGGTGATGCAGTATCCGGCCTGGTGGTCGCCGTAGTCGGGGTAGGAGCGGAAGTGGTAGTCGAACTGGGCGGCCCGGTTGGCCAGACCATGGCTGTGGTAGAGCTGAGCCATGGTCAGCTGGTAATGATCGGTGGACAGGATGCCCTCGGTGAGCACGCTGCCACGTTACCCGAGCAAGTAGCCTGAAGATATGACCACCTATACCTCAGACACCGCGCTGATCGTGGTGGACGTCCAGAACGACTTCGCCGATCCGGGGGGAAGCCTCTACGTTCCGGGCGGGGACACGCAGGTGGTCCCGGCGGTGAACCACCAGATCTCCCTGGCGTTACAGGCGGGCGCCTCCGTCTTCTACACCCAGGACTGGCACCCGGAGCGAACCCCGCACTTCGCCATCGACGGGGGCATCTGGCCGGTCCACTGCGTGGGTGGGACCGCCGGTGCCGACTTCCACCCCGACCTCCGGATCGAAGGCCCCAGCGTCCACAAGGGCGCCGGGGGGGAGGACGGCTATTCGGGGTTCACGATGCGGGATCCGGTGTCGGGCGAGGAGATTCCCACCGGGCTGGCTTCCATGCTCCGGGCGGCAGGTTGCCGGCAGGTCGTGGTGGTGGGGTTGGCCCTCGACTATTGCGTGAAGGACACGGCCCTCGACTCGGCCGGGGAAGGGTTCGACACCACCGTGCTCCTCGCCGCCACCGCCCCGGTCAATCTGAACCCCGGTGACGGGGATGCCGCGGTCGAGCAGCTACGCCGGGCGGGCGTAACGGTCCGGTAGCCGACGTTACGGATACGTTCCAGCTCGGACCATCCCCCTCGACGACACAGGCGTGACGCTCGGATCGGCCACGGCCATTCCGCGGGCGTTCAACCACACAACTCCTTGAATGGTCACCGCTAGTGACTTCTAGTGTCCTGATTCAGTAGTTCGTTACCCATACCCCCAGGCGCCAAGAACGCGAAAAAAGCCGAGAACGCGAAAAAAGCGCGACACACCTCTCCCCAGCGGGCCCATCCCCCAGCCACCACCTCCTTCGGTCCTAGCGCGGCCCGCTATCCCCCAACGGGTCGCTCTCATTTGATCCCGGCTCCGGTCCCCTCGACGTCGAAAGCAAAAAACCCGTGGTGCTTGTGACTGCCGACCAGTATGCGACGGGGCTGTGACACTTTCAACCCCCCTGTCCGGGCGTCGGATCCGCGCCACCCACTACGGCGTCATGGAACGCTGCGGGCTCAAGACTCGGGACACCGGACTATCTGATCCAAGGGATCCGCCGGACTGCCGATTGTGCTCTGCTATCGGCACACGACACTGCACTGCACAACAGCGTTCCGTAGCCGCCCGACTCGTTCGGCGCAAAGTGCCCTTTGTCTTCTGGTGATGTGAGCCTCCTCACGCGCGAAGCAGGCTCGCACAGTGTTAAGGAGATCGAAAACAACTACCGACAAACGACAACCGACTAGAAACCAATCATCTAGTACATCACCAGTCCGCCGCTCACGTTGATGGTGGCTCCGTTCACGAAGCTGGCGTGCCGGGAGGCCAGGAATACCGCCACCGCCGCCACCTCCTCCGGGCGGCCCATCCGGCCCAGGGGGCACTGGGCGGCCGTGCGTTCGGACAGCTCGGGAGGGTTGTCCAGGTGTTGCATCGGGGTGTCGATCTGGCCGGGCGAGATGGTGTTCACCAGGATCCCGTGCGGACCGAAGGAGCGGGCGAGGCCACGGGTCATAGTGACGATCCCGGCCTTGCCGATCAGGTAAGCGTCGCTTCCTAGGAACGGGCCGGTCAGCCAGGCCATCGAGGCAAAGTTGATGATGCGTCCACCGCCGCCGGCTGCCGCCATCGCGTTCCCCGCCTCGCGGCTCAGCAGGAAGGACGCCTTCACGTTGACATCCATCTGCAGGTCCCAGTCCTCATCGTCGACCTCGTCGAGACTGCGCCGGCGGAGCACCGCGGCGACATTGGCCAGCGCCCACAGGTCGCCGAGACGCTCCACTACGGAGGTAACCAACTGCGGTATGGCCGATGTGTTGGAAAGGTCGAACACCACCGGGAGGTGACCGGCGCCCGGGAGCTCCGGCAGGGCGGATCGGAGGCCCGGCTCGTCCCGGTCGAGGGCCACCACCCGGGCGCCGGCCTCGGCCATGGAGATGGCGACGGCGCGCCCGATCCCGCTGGCGGCACCGGTGACGATCACGCCTCGGCCTTCCAACCCGGCACCCAGATGCCAGGAGCGGCTTGGGCCGTCCGGACCGTCCGCGGCCGATGGGGTGGCGCCGGTCATGGCCGTTCGGAGGCGGCCGCCGGGGCCAGGCCCGGCACCTCCAGCAGGCGGGCCGGGTTGGTGACCATCAGGGTTTCCACCTCTCCGTCGCCCCAGCCTGCTGTCCGGAGTAGCGGGACGACGTGATGGAGGATGTGGGCGTATCCCCAGCCTCCGTAGGCCAGCAGGCGGGTCTTCACTCCACCCATGTCCTGCGAGACGAATAGCTGATCGGCGAAGCCTTGCTCCGCCAGCGCTGCGATCCGTGCCACCACGTCGTAGTCGCTGGGCGGGTACTTGCCCAGGCCGATCAACGAGTGGTCGAAGCCCATCAGGTCGAAGCCGAGGTTGGTTCCCCGACCCAGCAGGTCGAGTAGGTAGGGGGGATTGCCGACCGCGGTGTTCATGTGGCTCAGGATCACCCGGCGCGGGTCCACACCCTCGGATTCGAGAACGTCGAGCACGTATCCGCCCTCGAAGCCCCACGGGTGGACGTGGATGCTGATCGGTAGGCCGGTCTCGAGATGGGCCCATGCCGCGGCCCGGACCACACGCTCCTCCTCGGGGTGCACCGGGTTGCCGGTTCCGACCTCCCCGATGATCCCGGGACGGACACCGGTATCGCCCACCCCGTGGCGCCACTCTTCGATCAGCTCGCCGGCGATGGCTCGCGTGGTCCGTCGGGCGGTGCCGGGTGGATGGCTTCCGGCCAGGTAATAGCCGCCGCCCATGATCACCTGTACGCCGCTCCGCTCCGCGATCTGCCGCAGGATGCCGGGATCCCTGGACAGGTGGCTGGGTGTCACGTCCACGATGGTGCGGCCTCCCGCGGCGCGGAACGGCTCCAACTCGGCCACGACCTGATCGGGATCCGTCTGGTGGTAGTTGTCCGGGAAGCCGCCCGGGTTCCATCGGGCCTCGGCGGCGGTCTCAAGGGTCAACGGCGCCTCCGACACCACCGGGTAACCGTGGATGAGGAGGATCGGCCGGCAGTCTATGTAGAGGTGTTCGTGGATGTGGGTGGGACCCAGCTCGGAGACCGGAACGGGTCCCCGCACCGTCATCGCGTGAGCGCGCCTGTCCGGCCCTGGATTGGCGGTCACCAGCCCGACCCGAAGCCGATAACCGAGCGGACCACCCGCCCGGCCCGGAGATCGTCCAGAGCGTCGTTCACCTGATCGAGGGGGCGGCGATTCCTCACCAGGTGATCGGTGGTGATGGCGCCCTCACGTTGGAGGTCCAGCACGTCCCGGATGTCCTGAGGGGTGAAGCCACGGGAGCCTGACAGGCCGGCTTCCCTCCAGATCAGGTCCATGGCATTCACCGGGAAGGGGTCCAGGGTGGCGCCGACCGCGATCACCCGGCAGCCGATGCCGGCGGACGCAACCGCTTGAGCGAAAACCTCTGCCGACCCGACCGTCTGGATGATGATGTCGGGCCCCCCCGGTCCGGCCGCGTCCCGGATCTGCTCGGCGATACCGGGGCCGGTCCTGATCGCGACCTCGGCCCCCATCCGCCGGGCCAGCTCGAGGCTGGCATCGGAGCGGCTCACCGCGATGACCCGGCAACCCAGGTGGGCGCCCAACTGGACGGCATTGGCCCCGATCCCTCCGATTCCGAATACCACCACGGTTTCGCCGCGCCGGGCGCCGGCTCGCTGCACTAGAGCGTGATAGGGCGTGGCCACCGCATCGGTGAGTACCGCGACGGCGGCCGGATCGTCCTGTTCGCTCACCGGGATCACCGAACGGGCGGGGATGACCACCCGCTCAGCGAAGGCGCCGTTGAACTCCACCCCCATGCGGCGCACCCCCAGGCACATGTTCACCCGCCCGGACAGGCATATCCGGCACGTCCCGCAGTAGTCGATGTAGTAGAGGGCCACCGGCTGGCCGATGCCGACCGTATCGACTCCCGGACCCAGGGACGACACCACTCCGGCCGCTTCGTGACCGGGGATGATCGGCAGGGTCGAATCGAACCCGCCTTTCTGGAGGAACAGATCGCTCCCGCAAACGCCGCATGCCCGGATGTCGACCACGACCTGCCCGGGACCGGGGATCGGATCGGGCATCTCGGTCAGTTCGAGCGGCCCACCGTATTCCCTGAGGACCGCGGCTCGCACCGGCTAACCCAGGCCGGGCAACCCCAGCGAGCCGGCGTCCGGCATGGGCGGAGCCTCGAAGTTCGACGATCCGAACACCTCCGGCTTCTTACGGCCCACCCGCGTGTAGTACTCCTCGGGCGTCTGGGTGGGATCCTTGAACATCTCCCACTGGCACTTCTGGCGCACATCGGGGTCGGGATCGGTGTCCGGGTAGACGGGCGGATCCACGGTGCGGACCGGGTAGCCGAAACGGTCCATCGGCATCTCCTCCATCAGGATGATGCAGTGTGCGCAGTAGAGGCAGACCCCCTTCTGGAAATGGTTCCAGGAGGCCTCCTCCTGGCTGACACCCCAGTTGTACGGGGGTTCCATCCGGGCCGGGGTCCCCTCGATCCAGTCGCCCCGGATGGTGCGCTGGCCCGATGAGCAGGGGTCGAACCGCAGGACGAAGCGGTCGTCGGTCTCGATCAACTCGAAGTCGCCGGTGCGCTCCGGTCCTACCAAGTGGCCCCGCATGGACTCGCAGGCCACGTTCATCAGCGTCTCGAGAGCTTCGTCCCAAGGATGCTTGTCGATGTCGAACTTCTCGTAGCGCCAGGCGAACAAGGGCTCGAGCACGACCTTGTACATGTCCACGATGCCCTGCCCGCCGAATCGATCCTGGACCTCCGACATGAGGCCGTAGGTGTGGTCGACATCCCGGTCGTGGGTCTGGCGCCATGTTTCCTTCATGGCATCGAGTGCGTCCAGTGCTTGGTCGGGCTCGGCCCGGAAGAGGTGGGAGAGCAGCTTCCTCTGCTCCTGCTTGAAGCTGTCCCAATGGCGGTGCGCGTTCCAGGGCGAGCCGTCGGGGAGGGTGAGCTTGGTCACGATGTCGGCGTTGACTTCGGCCACATCTGCAGAAGACACGCCGTTGTTCTTCAGGAAGTTGCTCAGGTCGTTGATCCACTGGCGGTAGAGCATGAAGCAGACGCTGGCTTCGTCGATGAAGTAGTCCGCCAGCGCTGCCGCATCGTCCCAGCGTTCCTCGGCCACGGCCTCGCGGATCTTCCGGTAGGTGGAGATCTTCTGGTCTTCCCAGCTGCCGAGGCGGATCCTTCTGCCGAGCACCTCAGAGAACTCGATACGGGTCTCGGTCGTCATGCTTGCCTCCTTGCGGTGTCGCTCCGGGGAACTGTCAGCTGCCGGTTGGCGTGGAATCGACGCTACCGGCAGTCTACGGCTGTGGACAAAGCGGTGCAGACTTGGTGCATCCGCTCGCCGCTGAGCCGGCCGAGGCGCGAGGTGAGATGGGCTACCGAGACGTTGAAGGTCGAATCCAACTGCACGACGCTCGGGAGCGGTACCGGGTCATCGCCCGGTTCGAGTGTCACCTCGGTGGCGAGGTTGCGGGTCACCGTACTGCACGGCGCTCCGATCACGCGTTGCAAGGCGGGTATCGCCGCGTCTCGCGACAGGACCACCACCGGCCGCCGGTGCTTGTCCGGAACCTCGCACCACCACACCTCGCCCCGCTGCGGTAGGGCTGTCATGTGGATCTGACCGCGTCCAGAAAAGCGGCCGGGTTGCCCCATTCATCCTCGGTTTCCAGTGGTAGGGCGTCGTAGATCCCGTAGGACCGGTCGATCTCGGCGGCGCGCAGTTCCGCACAGAGCGCGGCCAACGCCCGGTCGAGCAGGGAGGCATCATTGAGATCGGGCAATGCGGCCCTGGCCTGTTCCAGAAGCTGGTCGCTTACGGTCGTGCTTACCCGAACACGTGGCATGGCATAAATATACCACAAAAATGGCACCTTTCCGGTGGCCGCTACCCGACGTAGCCGGTACCACGTAGATGTAGGGATCGGTCACGCCGGATGCCGTCCGTCCCCTACTCTGAGCGCTATGCCGGAGGACACCATGAGGGCGCGCGTCTCGGTCGCGGTGATGCTCCCGTACTGGGGGTTCTGGGAGTCCAGCGCCGGGGGCGCCGACTTCCGCTCCGACCGGCGGGACCTGCTCCACGAAGTGGTCGAGCGTCTGGAGCGGGCGGGTGTCGACGTGGTGTGGTCGGGCATGGTCGATTCACCGCAGGCCGGGGCCGGCGCGGCGGAGGAGATCAGGGCCACCGGCGCGCAGGTGCTGGTGGTGGCGCAGTCGATGGCGGTTCCTCCCACTCACGCCATGGCCGCGCTCGATCGGTTGGGCGACCTTCCGGTGGTGGTGTGGGCCGTCCAGCGGGACCGGACGCTCGGGAGCGGATTCGACCAGTCGGACATCACCACGATAGGCGCGACGGTGGGCACGCCCATGCTGACCAACCTGCTGGTCCGATCGGGAAGGCCCTTCGAGCTGGTGGTGGGCGGGATCAGCGAGGAGCCGGTCGTCGAGAAGTTGGTGAGAACAGTCGGTGCGGCGGCGGTGGCACGCTCGCTGGTATCGGCGCGGGTGGCGCGGGTGGGTAAGCCCATCGACGGATACACATGCGTTGATGTTGACGATGAGGTTCTGAAGACCGCCACCGGGATCGAGTTGATCCCTGTCGATCCGGCTGAGATCCAGACCCTCTATCAGGAAATCTCCGATGTGGCGGGCCTTGAGGCCGAGCTGGCGGGCCGGTACGAGGACGCGACGGAAGACCGGGAGGGTAGGACGCGCTCCCTGCGCCTGGCAGCGGCGATCGAGAAGCTGGATCGGGCCCGCAACATCGACGCCGGGGCCATGAACTGCCACGTAGCGGAGATCAGGTTCGCCGACGAGCCGGGAGTCACCCCCTGCTTCGGTCTCGGCCGGGAGACGACCCGGGGCGTGCCGTGGACCTGCGCCGGCGACGTGCTAACCGCGGTGGCCATGCTGGTCGCCAAGCGGCTGGGCGGAGCGGCCCTCTATCACGAGATCGAGGCGATCGACTTCGATACCGGCGAGGTGGCCATCGCCAATTCCGGGGAGCACGATCTCGGCTGGTGCGGTCGCGGCGCCCGGCCCAGGCTGCAGCCGAACCCGTGGTACCAGTCGGACCGGATCACGGGCATCAGCGCGTGGTTCGAGCTGCCGCCCGGCCCTGCGACCCTGGTGGGGTTCACCCCCCACCACGACGAGCCGAGCGGTTTCCGGCTCATCGCCGCCGAGGGGGAGATCACCGCCAGGTCGTTTCCGGACAGTCCGACGGTGGGGGGCGCCTTCCGGTTCGCAGGTGGCGGGCCGGTAGCCGAGGCGTGGCGTCGCTGGGCGCTGGCCGGCGCCAACCATCACAGCGCGGCCGCCCCGGGGTCCCTGGCTGTTGACGTGGGTGTCGTGGCCCGCTACCTCAGGATCGGCTTCGCTCGGGTGTCTTAACCCCGGATTATTCGTGTTCTCGGCACACCGACACGCACCAGAGCACTTCAACCACATCATGCGGAGCGGCCGCCCATTCACCTTGGTGGTGAATACCATGCCAGGCCGAAGACGGGGTGGCAGAACGGCTATAACTCCAGGTCAGGCGGCCCGAAGCCCAGCTCCCCCACCCTTTCAAATCCCCATTCGTGAATGATCGGGTTTAGCAGTCGAGGGCGGTCCGCAGGGCGGCGCAGGCTTGGGCACGGCGGTCCGGGCCGAGGGTGCAGATGCGCTCGACGAGGAGCGCTTTGGGAACGACCCTTAGGTTGTCGAAGCTGGCGGCGCACTCTGCAGGCATGCCGTCGTCCGGTCCTAGCCGTAATTCGGTGGGGATGTTGCGTATGGTGCGGGTCACAGGCGCGACGACCAAATGGTTCAGGACGGCAATGGCCGAAGGCCGGGTCATGATGAGAAACGGGCGTCGTCCGATGTCTTCGATCTCCCCCCACCAGACTTCTCCGCGGCGCTTGATAGTCACCAGGGTTCCTGAGCGATGGCGTCGCGCATAGAGGCGAGCGCGGCTTGTGCCTCTGCCGGGGTAGGCGGTTGGCGGGTGTAGCCGTCGATGATCTGCCGGTCTATCCGGCGCTGCCGCTCGCCTTCCACGATTGCCTTGATCCCGGCGCGGATGGCCGCAGCCCGGGACCGGAATACGCCGCCCGACACGAGGGCGTCGAGGTCGGCGAGCAAGGTCTCGGACAGGCGTACCGGTATCTGCCTCATTTGCATCCCAAGAAGTATATCATATTTGGGATTCTCAGCATAGATCGCTACCGTAGCCTGGTTAGAGAGTTGGTCACCGGCAGCCTGTTCGAGGTTGACTGGTTCCCGCGCTTCGCCACAGGAGTGGCGATCCTGGCGGGATGATCGTTAACAGGGGTCTGTAAGCGGCGATCAGACGCTGGTGTCCCGCTGCCGGAATAGGACCAGAGCCAGCCACGCCATGGCGACTGTCCCGGCCAGCAACAGGAAATAGGACGGCTCGAACCCCTTGCCGAGAGGCGGGGTATCTCCGAAGTACCAGTAGAAGGGCGAGACGAGCCGGATCGGTCGGAGACCATCCGCCAGGGCGCCTAGACCGTTCATCAGGAAGGTGGCGAGGGCTGCGATGCCGGCTATCCGGACGGCGGGGAGGGACGTGCCCTTGATCGCCCACAGCAGGAGCGCCAATCCGGCGAAGAACAGGCCTAGCAGGTAGAGCCCCGCGCCGGCCGCCAGGATTGGCCCGAACCCGAGGTCGGTCTCCCACCGGCGGTCAGCCAGCAGAGCCACGATGGTGGGGACCAGCACCACCAACCCGGCCGAGAGAGCGACGGCGCCTAGCTTGGAGGCAAGGACCCGGCTCCGGGATGACGGCTGGGCCAGGACCATGTCGAGCACACCGGTGCCCTCCTGGCGGACCAAGGCCATCGATACACCTCGAACGCAGAAGAAGATCACCACGATCGGGCCGATCGATTGGTAACTCCGGGACGAGATGAACCCGGCCGGGGTGACGATCGCCTCGGGGTCCGTCAGGCCGAACAGGGCGAAGATCTCCCGGGGCATGGAGGTGACCAGCGCTGCCAGCGCCTCGGCATCCTGCGCGAGGGCCGGCCAGGCCGAGAACATGGCGAGCGACAGCAGGCCGAGGCCTCCGCCCCACGCCCATACCGACCGCCGGCGATCCCAGATGACCTTGCGGAACGGATCGGTGAGGAGCCAGGCCGCTCGGGGTTGCCGAACCCGAGACCGCGCTCGGCGCCGGACCTTGACTTCGGGCAGGGCCGCCCGCTCCGTGGCGATATCCCTCCGGTCGAACAACGCCACCGCGACCACCACCAGAACCACGGTGGTCGCCAGCAGCCATAGGTGACCGGCGCCGAACCCTGTGATCAGCGGGTTGGGCTCCCGGTACCAGGTGAACGGGCTTAACCCTCCCGCACCCTCCAGCCAGGGGAGCAGGCCCGAGAAGCTGGTGACGAACCAGGCCAGGAGTGCCAGGAGCCCGGCCATCCCGCCGGCGGTGGCCGATCTGCCCGTAAAGGCCCCGACTAGTAGGGCCACCGCGCCGAAGGACGTCCCCAGGAGCCAGAGCGACAGGCCGGCCGCCACCACACCCAGCACGGGCAGGTCCAGTCCGAAGACGGGGTTCACGGCCAGGAGCGCCACGGTGATCACGGCCACCATCAGCAGTGCCGCCGCCGCCACGCCGCCCGCCTTCTCGAGGAAGACCCTGCGCCGGGAGACCGGATTGGACAGCACCATGTCCATCAACCCTTCCCGTTCTTCGGTGGCGGTCTCGGCGACCATCGCGCTGATCACGAAGATGAGGATCAGGAGCGGCGCGAACAGCGCGAAGAACTCGGCCGACAGGAACCCCGCCGCTGTCAGGAACGTGGCCAGGTCGGTTCCGAAGGCAGCCAGCATTTCCTCGGGTACGCGCTCCATGATGTCGTTGAAGCCTTGGTTCTCCCGCAGGATCGGGAACAGCGCTCCCAGCCAGACGACCAGAGCCACCAGGCCGAGGCTGTTACCGATCAGGGCTCGGCGCCGGTCCCGGAGGCTCTTGACCAGAATGGCGGTGGTCAATGCGCTCGGCCTCCTGGCCCGGACTCGGGATCCCCCGGCCCGTAGTAGGAGAGGAAGACGTCGTCGAGGTCGGCTTCCTCGGTGTGGATGGCGATGGCCCCGGCGTCCGCGGCCGCCCGGATCACCGCGTCCTGCGGGCCGGAGACGCTCATGCGCAACAGCTTGCCGCCGTCCTGGGTCTCGACCGAGGTGACTCCCCGGAGATCGGCGAAGCCGGCCGGGTCGGCCGCGCCGGCGAACTCGATCGACAGGTTGGACTGGATCTTGGTGCGGAACCCGTCGAGGGTATCCACGGCGATCAGATGGCCCTGGCGGACGATGCCCACCCGGTCGGCGATCCGTTCCACCTCGGGCAGGTAATGCGAGGACAGGAATACGGTGCGGCCCTCGGCACGTACCTCGCCGAGAAGGGTGGCGAACTCCTGTTGCATGAGGGGGTCGAGGCCACCGGTGGGCTCGTCGAGGATCAACAGCTCCGGCTCGTGCATGAACGCGTTGACCAGTCCCACCTTCTGGCGGTTGCCCTTCGAGTATTCCTTGATACGCCGGTCCAGGTCCAGCTCGAACCGCTCGGCCAGCCGGGTCGTGGCAGCGGCGGTGTCTACGCCCCGGAGCCGGCTGAAGTAGAGGAGGAACTCCCGTCCGGTCATCGACGGGTAGAGGGCTAGATCCCCCGGCAGGTATCCGACGCGGCTCCGGATCGCCACCGAGTCGGCCATCATGTCCATGCCGAACACGGTGCCCGAACCCCTGGTCGGCTGCAGGAAGTTGAGGAGCAGGCGGATGGTGGTGGTCTTGCCCGCGCCGTTGGGACCTATGAACCCGAATACCTCGCCCACCTCTACGGCGAGGTCCAGGTCGACGATGCCGGCGGCCTCTCCGTAGTACTTGGTGAGACCTCGGGTTTCGATCGCGTCCGACATATCCTTACTTACCTCCCCTGAATGAATTGGCGGCGATGAAGGCCAGCACCCGCTCCCAGGCGTCGATCGAGTCTTCAGCGAACTCGCGGTGCCGGCGGTCGAAGAACGAGTGCGGAGCACCCGGGTACACCACGACCTCGTGGGGAACCCCGGCTCCCGCCAGGGCGTTCTCCAACCCCTTCACGTCTTCGAGCGGGATGCTGGGATCGTCTCCACCCATGAGGGCGAGTATCGGGCAGGCCATGCCGGCCACCCGATCTATGGCCCCGGCGGTCTCCTCCGGGCGGCGGGGTTTGCCGTAGAAGCCGATGGCGCCGGACAGCCGGAGGCCGTTGGCGGCCTGGTGCCAGGATGCCGATCCGCCGAAGCAGAACCCCACGGTGAATATCGGCCGGTCAGGATCGGATGCCCGGAGGTGGGAAACGGCTGCGGCCACGTCGTCCCGGATGCCGGCGAACGTGGTGCCGTGGACATGGGGCCAGAAGTCCCAATCGTGGGGTCGCTCTCCGAGACCGGCGGTGCGCCCGAAGTAGTCGATGGCGACAGCATCGTGGCCTGCGTGAGCGAGCAGCAGTGCGAGCTGCTTGTAGAAACGGAACAGGCCCCGCACATCCGGTAGGACCACCACCGCGGCCGGCGACGGCGTGGCCCCGGTGGCCTCGAATGCGGAGAAGCGGTTGCCGTCACGGGCGGTCAGCACCACGTCACGATCTTGTGCTTCACGATCGCCTCTCGGGATGGGAGGAGCGGAGTCCTGGTCGAAACACACGTCTGCCTCCTCAACCCTTCGGTCGGCTCGGGCATTGTATACCGGAGTCGACCCTCTGATAGAGGTCTACTACTTTCGGAGGTCTACTACTTTCGCTGTTCCGCTACACGGCGGTATAGGCGATCCGCAGCATTCCGGCGGTCAGGCGCAGCACATCGCCCTGGTGGCCCGGCAGCACGGCGGCGTGGTGGGTGGCGCCCGCTTCGCACCATCGGCCGTAGGCTTCGGCCACTTCTCCCGAGTCGAACCGGAACATCCCGTTAGGCCCCTCCATGGCGTGGTGTTTCGAGTCGAGGATCCGGCCTTCGGCGCCCACCAGGACCCATCCGTCGCTGTGATCGACCGGGCTGAGGCTGATCAGAGTGGCCGGTCCTTCCGGGAGTTCGAAGGCCACCGCGGTCCCCGGTCCGTGATCGCCCATGTAGTGGTCCTCGGGGAGCAGGGTCACATCGGACCCCGCCGCCCGGATGGTGGGATCACCCTCTCCTCCGTTGGCCACCAGAATCCAGTTTCCCGGGAAGTCGACCTGGTACAGCTCGCAGTAGAGGGCCGATCCGGCCAGGCGCTTCCCCAAGGTCAGAGCGATCGCGGTGGGGATGTCCCCGGTGCAGGCGAAGGGCAGCCCGGCCTCGGCGCACAGGGCCACTCCGAGGCAGGCGGTCACGCCCACCTCCGGATTCCATCGGAGGGCGTCGCCGTGGCAGTTGACCGCCCCGGCGTTGGCATCGTTCTGGCGGCACAACTCCTTCATGGCCAGAGCGAGGCGGGCGGACCTTGCCAGGACCTGGTCCTCAACCCGGCGGGCATCGAAACGATCCTTCAGCTCGCCGACGAGGGCCGATACCTCGCCGTCGCCCACCGCCCCGAACGCCGCGGCGATCCCCGGCGGATCAACGTCGATAACCTCGATCCCCAGGCCTACCAGCTGCTCGCCGGTGACTTCCACGTCCATGTATCCCGGAATAGGCTTGCCGACCGCGAGCAGCCGGGACTTGGTCACCGTGGCGGCGGCATGCGCCGCTCTCAGAGTGTCGCCGAGGACGGTGTCGAGATCATCCCCGATAACCGAAGAGACCAGCGTGGTGAACCGCCGGCCCATCCTGACCAGAACGTTGGTGAACATGACGAGGCCGACCGTGAGGCTCCTGCGGGTGGCCTCCTCTGTGGCGTAGTCGTCCGGCACCTCGATGAGTTCCTGTGCGCCGACCGCCACCACCGGCACCCTGGGGAGGTTACGGACCGCTTCCCATCCGTAGCTGGGCGGGGCTGCCATGGTGGGGACGAAGACGATCACATCGACGTCGGAGCGGGCGAACAGTAGGCCGGCCTCCCGTCCCGCTTCGTCGTTGTCGACCACGCCCGGATAGATGACCGATCCGAATCCCTCTAGGCGCGTCCGCATGGCCTCGGCGAAGGCCGTGCGTTCCCGGCGGAACTCGGGCGGCATGGCGGCATCGAACAACCCGAAGTAGACGGCCAGCAGTCCGATCCGGAGTGGTGGATGGTTGTTTCCAGGCATGCCGTCCTCGCTGTGGTTGACCTCCCGATTCTGACACACCGGCGGTCGCCGTTCGGCGGCGAGCAGCCCGTGATAAGGTATCCGGACTCGGATTCCAAGCTCCGAAGCGAGCCACCGGCCCGGTATCGCGAGGGCTTGAAACCTGCAGGGGAGGAGTCATGACCCCACTCCCATCCGTTCGATCTCCCGGGTAAGCACCTGATATGTCGCTGGACGCGATTCTGGTACTTGCCATTCTCGTCGGAACGGTCGCCCTGTTCGTTTCCGAGAAGTACCCGCTGGATATGGTGGCATTGCTCGGTCTGGGCGCCCTGCTCGGCCTGGGTCTGGTCACTCCAGAGGAGGGGTTCTCCGGATTCAGCAATCCGGCGACCCTCACGGTGGCTGCCATGTTCATCCTGAGTGCGGGCCTTCAGAAGACCGGCGCCACGGCTGCGGTAGGCCGGGTCATGGTGCGTTTCGGCAAGGACCACTACACCGCGCTGGTGGTGGTGATGGCCACGATCACGGTGATGTCGGCGTTCGTCAACAACACGGCTGCGGTGGCCGTCTTCATCCCGCTCGTGACGATCCTCGCCAACCGGCGCAGGATCTCGGCCTCCAAGCTGCTCATCCCGCTCTCCTACGCCTCGCAGTTCGGGGGTGTATGCACGCTGATCGGTACTTCGACCAACCTGCTGGTCAGCTCCATCTCCGAGCAGGCCGGGTACGGGTCGTTCAGCATGTTCGAGTTCAGCCGGATGGGCCTGATCCTCTTCGTGGCCGGAGTCACCTTCTTCCTGGTGTTCGGGCGTTGGTTGCTTCCCGAGCGCCAGGTGAGCGAACTCGCCAGCACCTACAACCTGGGCGAGTATGTCACCGAGATGCGGGTGAGGAAGAACTCGCCGCTGGTCGGCCAGACCGTGCGCGACAGCCGCCTCGGCGAGGAACACGACGTCACGGTGTTGCGCGTTCTGCACATAGGGGATGCTGGATGGGCGCCGCTCCGCCAAGTTCTCGAACCGGATCAGGTGCTCCTCGTGCGCGGTGAGATCAACGAGCTGATACGCCTGCGCGATTCCATGGGCTTGGAACTCAATGTCGACTTCAAACTGCGGGACGAGACGCTGCAGACCGAGGACCTGCGCTTGGTGCAGGCCCTGGTCGCTCCGGGGTCCGAGCTCATCGGCCATACCCTCAAGGAACTGGACTTCCGGAACCGCTACAAGTCGCTGGTACTGGCGATGCAGCGCAGGGGCGAGACGATTCACGACCAGCTCAGTTCCGTCACCCTCAGCCTCGGCGACGTGATCCTGGTCCAGGCACACGAGGCGGAGATCAGAGCGCTGCGGCGCAACAGCGACTTCATCGTCCTCGACGAGGTCCCGGGGACGGCTCTGCGGCACCGGGCCCCTCTGGTGATAGCGATCCTGGTTGCCGTCGTCGGGCTGGCGGCTTTCGCAGTCTTCCCGATTCTCGTAACCGCATTGCTCGGCTGCCTGGCCTTGTTGCTGACCCGCGTGCTGAGACTGGATGAGGCGTATCAGGCCATCAACTGGCAGGTCATCTTCCTACTCGCTGGAATCCTCCCGCTCGGAATAGCCATGCAGACCAGCGGCGCGGCCGGGTTCATAGCGGAGCGGGCGGTAGGTGTGGTAGGCGACATGGGGCCGGTGGCCGTGCTCGCGGTCATCTACCTGATGACCTCGGTGATGACCGACACGATGAGCAACGCGGCGGCCGCCGTGCTCCTCGCGCCCATAGCCATCTCCACAGCGGAGCAGATCGGCGTCGACCCGCGGCCCTTCCTGATGGCGATCACCTTCGCCGCCTCGACCGGTTTCTCCACGCCGGTGGGTTACCAGACCAACACGATGATCTACAACGCGGGTGGCTACAAGTACACGGACTTCCTGCGTACCGGGGTGCCCCTCAGCCTCATCTTCTGGGGCCTGTCGGTGATCTTCATCCCCCGTCTCTGGTCGTTCTGACCAGACGGTGAACCGGAGCGCTGGAAACACCGGGGGCGGAAAGATGGAGTACTTCGCTTCCAGGTCCGCTGTCCCGGCTACCCCTGCCGCGGGAGCTGCCTCTTGACCTGGCAGATCGGATTCCTGATCCTGCTGCTGGCGGTGATGGCCTACCTGTTCCTGACCGCCAAGCTGCCCGTGGATCTGACTGCGTTCTTGGGGCTGGCGGTACTGATCCTGGGAGGTTACGTCGGGCCTACGGAGGCATTCAGCGGCTTCGCCTCACCGGCCGTGATCACCATGCTGGCCATCTTCATCATCAGCGCCGCCCTCCTCTACACGGGCATCGCCGACACGGTGGCGTCCAAGGTCTACACCCTGGTCGGCAGCAAGGAGATCCCGCTGATCATCACCCTCATGCTGGTGTCGGGCATCCTCTCGGCCTTCATGAACAACATCGCCGCCACTGCTGTCCTGATGCCGGCTGTGGCGGGAATTGCCCGGAGGGCGGGGCTACCGGCCTCCCGCCTGATGATGCCCCTCGCGTTCGGGTCGATCCTGGGCGGCACCACCACGATGGTGGGTACCCCGCCCAACATCGTTGCCGCCACCATCATCGCCGAACGGGACATGACCCCGTTCGGTCTGTTCGACTTCACACCCATCGGGTTGGTACTCCTCGCCGCCGGGATCCTGTACATGATCACGGTCGGCAGGCGGCTCCTTCCCAGCCGCCAGGCCGGTCCCGCCGAGTCGGAAGCCGAAGAGCTCACCCATATCTACCAACTCGAGGAGCGGCTGTTCACGATCCGGATTCCCGAGCCGTCCGCTATGGATGGCGTCACCCTGTCCGACGCCAACCTGTCCGGGGCCTTGGGGATCCAGGTGGTGTCGATACACCGGGGGGCCAAGCACCTCTCTCCGGCGGCCGACACCCTCCTGAGGGGCGGTGACGTTCTTCTCGTGGAGGGCAGTCTGTCGCACCTCGAGGACCTGTTGCGGGTCGGGGATGTGGAGCTCCGGCCCACCTCGACCCGCCAACTCCCCAGGCCGATGCGGGGCTTCACGGCCATCAGGTTCGAGGTTCCCGCCTCGTCCGGCTTGGCAGGCAAGAGCCCGCGCGAGGCGCGCTTCAGGGACCGTTACAAAGCGGTGATCGTAGGGGTGGAGCGGGACGGGCAGGTCTTGCGGGAGGACCTGGCTACCCGCACCATCCGCGCCGGTGATCACGTCATCGCTATCGGGCCCCGCTCCCAGCTGCTGGAGATGCAACCCGACCCGAACTTCTCGGTGAAGAACCTGGGGCTGGCGGCGATGCGGGCCTTCGAGGGCCATCTCTCCGTGCTCCGGGTTCCGGAAGGATCTTCGCTGGCGGGCTCGACGGTGGGATCGAGCCGGCTGAGCGAGTTGGCGGGCGTCACGGTCGGAGGGATCATTCGCGATGACATCACCCGTCTCGACGTGCGTCCCGACGATGTTCTCGAGGCCGGCGATGGTCTGCTGGTGGCGTGCGAGCCGGCCCGGTTCGAGCGCTTGGTCCGGCTGGGCGACGTCGAGGTGGATTCCCGGGTGAATGAGGGGGAGCTCGAGTCGGAGAACTTCGGCATCGTCGAGGTGGCGCTGGCGCCCCGCTCGGCGGTCGAGGGCAAGACCTCTCGCGAGCTGCAGTTCCGCGATCGTTACGGCCTCCAGTTGCTGGCGGTCTGGAGGGATGGCCGCTCCATCTACGAGGACCTGGCTGATCTGGCGTTCCGTTTCGGTGATGCGTTGCTGGTGCAGGGTCCCTGGGAGCGGATCCGGTTGCTCGGTTCAGACGCCAACTTCGTGGTGCTCTCACCGGCCGGGATGCAGCCTCGCCGTCCCCACAAGGCCCCGATCGCGCTGGGAGCGTTGTTGCTGATGGTCGCGATGGTGGTGCTGGGCATCCAGCCCATCCATGTGGCTGCATTCACCGCCGCCAGCCTGGCGCTGCTGTTCGGTACCGTCACCATGGAGGAGGCATACCGGGCCATCGAGTGGCGCACCATCTTCCTGGTGGCGGCGGTCCTGCCGGTGGGGATCGCTATGGAGAGCACCGGTGCGGCGTTGCTCCTCGTCAGCAGAGTGAGGGAATGGTTTGGACCGATGGGCCACCTCGCCATCCTCATCGCGCTGGTGGTCCTGGCCAGCCTTCTCAGCCAGGCTCTTGACGGCGCCCCCGCGGTCGTTCTGCTGGCGCCGGTCGCCCTGGAAACGGCTGCTCAGCTGGGTATGAACCCCTACGCGGCCATGATGGGGGTGAGCCTGGCCGCGTCGGCCGCGTTCATGACTCCCTTCAGCCACAAGGCCAACCTCCTGGTCATGGGCGCCGGGGGCTACCGGGCCATCGACTATGCCCGGGTCGGTACCCCCCTGACCGTTGTCGTCCTGGGCATAGTGGTCGCCCTAGTACCGGTCTTCTTCCCCATCTGAGCCGGCACCCCTCGGGCCGGTTGGCAGGCCGAGAGCCCGACACCGGTCTCCCGTCAGCAGCTGGGTGGGAACGATGAGCGCCGATCATCGCGGACGCTCCAGGAGGGTGCTGAAATAGACAAGGATGGGTTGGCCCGTGATGTCTCGATCTGGGGTTCGTTGTGGATTGTGGGGCCAACTGGATATTCTTCAGTACCCTCCTAGGCAGGGGACGTGAGTGAGGCTGGGGACGTGAGTGAGCCGGACAACGTGGTCGGTGACGGGGGTCAGCCGGCGAGGGTGATTCTGCGCGGGTCGCTGCGAGAGGCGGTGAATGCTCCTCCCACCATTTTCAAGGCGGTGGGCGGCCAGGGATTCTTCGACGATCTCGTCGACCGCTTCTACGACGCTGTAGAGAGAGACCCGCTGCTGAGGCCCATGTACCCGAGGGACCTGCGGAGATCCAGGGAGCGGCTGGCCGGCTTCCTGGTCCAGTACTGGGGCGGGCCGCCGCGTTACAGCGAGGAGCGGGGCCATCCCCGCCTGCGGATGCGCCACATGCATTTCGCCATCGGCCGGGCCGAGCGCGACGCGTGGATGGCGCACATGACAGCTTCTCTCGATGCGGCAACCCTCGCCGACGGCACCGGCCGCCCGCTTCCTGCCGATATCCGGGCAGCCATGTTCGACCACTTCGACAACGCCGCCAGCCACCTGATCAACCAGCCCGGAGCGCCATCGGGACAGGACTGCTGAGTGCTATTGCCCGAGAACCGTTCCTTCGAGTTGTCCCGCCGGCTTCTCGAAGGCGCCATTGACATCCACGTTCACGCCACACCGCACCTGCCCAGCAGCCCGAGACGGCTGGACCCTATCGAGGCGGCCATAGAGGCGCGCGACGCCGGAATGCGGGCGATCGTGCTGATGGATGTCTTCCAGATGACGAACGGGATCGCCTGGATCGTCAATCGGGCCGTGCCCGACTTCACGGTCTACGGTGGTCTGATCCTCAATACCGCATACGGCGGCCTCAACCCTCGGGCCGTCAAGACGGCGATTGGCTACGGCGATGGCGCCAGGTTCATCAGCTTCGGTGCTCATTCCACCTACTACCAGGCCTCCAGGGAGGGTCGGATCGTGGACGGGACGTTCACACCGTTGAAGGACCTGTACCCGGAGTTCAGGAGGGAGGAGGTGGATCGGGCCATCCAAATCCCCGTGGATGGGCCGGTGGGGACTGAGTTGGACGAGATCCTGAGCGTCATCTCGGACCATCCCCATGTCTTTCTGAACACCGGCCACGTCTCCCCCGATGAGGCCATCCGCCTGGTCGAACTCGCCCACGAGTACGGGATCGGGAAGGTGCTGGTCGCCACTGCCGTCACCCAGGTTGCCTCGACCGACCAACTCCGGCACATGGCCCGGAGGGGCGCCTTCATCGAGTACACCCTGGGTGCCTACACGCACACCACGTCGATTCCCAAGACCCACTACTACGTAGAGCGGGAATACGCGGCGGACGAGGAGATGACAGGGGAGGCGAACGGAGGGATCAGCAAGGCCGCCGAACAGATCCGGCAACTGGGAACCGATCACTGCATCCTGGCGACAGACTTCGGTGGCTACACCTTGCCGGCGCCGGTCGAAGGCCTGCGTGAGTTCATCGCCTGCCTTCTGGACCTGGGCCTACCGGTCGAGGAAATCCGCAAGATGGTCAGGACCAATCCCGAGAAACTCCTGGGCCTCGATCCGTAGGGTCGGCCCTGTAATCTCTCCGCTCTTCCACCGCCGGGACGATTTCCAGTCTCGCGAAGTGGAGTCCTAGGAGTTGGTTGGAGCGCCCGCAGTTTCGTGATTCCGGTCCCGACATCGAGGGCGCCCCGAATGTTGACGGGTCAACGTCCCGCACGGGGGCTCGTTACAAGTCCTCCGGAGCGTCAGCAAAGAGACGGCATCCCGTTCAGTATCCGGTCATACGGTTGCCGGTTGTCCGGTAGCCTGATAACGGATCGGGTTCGGTACCGACCAAACCGTTGTTACCGCGCCCGTGTTTCAAAGACGACGGGACGGCAATGCAGCCAGTGCGATGCGCGCTTGCCGGTCACGGGATGATCGGTCGTGAACACGCCAGGATTCTGGCTGCGCACCCTTTGGCCGATCTCGCGGTGATCTGCGATACGGATCCGGCAGCGGCTTCCGGAGTACCTGCTGGGACCCGATTCACGGTGGACATCGATGATGCCCTCGACACGGCAGGTCTCGACGCACTCTGGGTTTGCACACCCCAACAGGCCCACCTACCGGTGGTCGAGGCAGGGCTGATCCGCGGGCTGCATGTTTTCTGCGAGAAGCCGTTCGCCTCTTCGCTCGGCGACGCCGACCGGATGATGGAGCTTCACGAGTCGACCACCGGGAGCCTGGTCATAGGCCACACGCTGCGCTTCGATCCCAATTACGTAGCGGTCCACCAAGCGATAGCAGACGGGAAGCTCGGCGAGGTCGTACATGTGTCGGCTCGATGGAATGCGCCCGACTACGAGGGCAGGATCATCTCGGGACGTACGACCGTTCCCCAGGAGATGGCGATTCACGACCTCGACGTGATGAGATGGCTCGTAGGCGATATAGAGAGGGTGTATGCAGAGGCTGCCCAACACCGGGTTGTCGGGCCCGGGCCAGATGCGGCGGTGGCAACCGTGCGGTTCGCCTCGGGGGCTGTCGGTGCTCTCGACCACAACTGGATCCTGCCCTTCGATTCCGGACTTCGCAGCGACCACCGTCTGGCTGTGTTCGGAACGCGGGGGAGTGCCTATGTGGAGACCCGCGACTCGCCGGCGGTGGTATTCAGCGCGGACGGCCTCGAGCACATCCATTCCGGTTACTACTCCTACCCGAATGGCGTCCCCTACGGCGCCTTGCCCTCGGAGGACGCCTTCTTCCTGGGCCGCGTGCGAGACGGCCGGCCGTGGCCGTTGGCACTCGCCGACGCCCGCGCAGCCCTAGTGGCAGCGCTCGCGATGGACAGGTCGATCGAGGAAGGTCGGCCTGTCGACATAGCCGAGTTCGACGGCTGAAGTAATGGGTCCGAAGTTCCCTACTCTTTGACGTGCGGCGGATGGTCATGGAAAGTTCACAGTCGTGGCCGGGGCGGGTACCGCGCGGGAGGAGATAGACCATGGAATACTCGGTAAGAGTCCTGAGCGTGGGCGAGTCGTTGATCGCAGGGCCCGAGGTCTTCTGGATGAGCCGGTGGGACGAGATGTACCCGCTGGGGTTCAACGTGACCCTGATACGAGGAGGCGGGATCACCGCCCTGGTGAACGCGTCGCCACCTGACGAAACCACGATGGTCGAGGAGGGCTGGCCGTCGATGCGGTACCTCCACGATGCTCCGAAGGGTGACCTGAAGCGACAGCCGGAGCACTACATGACCGGCGCGCTGGAGACCGTCGGCCTCACTCCTGATGACATCACCCACATCCTGCTCACACCCTTGGAGTTGTATACGACCGGCACCCTCCACCTGTTCAGGACCGCGCAGGTATGCATCGCCAAGCGGGGCTGGGTTCACTTCCACACCACGCATGACCACCCTCACGACGACCGTTGGAGGTCGATACCGAAGGACACCCTGGTCGACCTCGTCACGGACAGTTGGGATAGGGTTCGCCTGCTGGAGGACGAGGACGAGGTCGCGCCCGGACTGCGTACCTGGTGGTCGGGCGCTCACCATCGCGAGTCGATCGTGGTCGAGGTCGACACTGCGGCCGGCGTGGTGGCCATCTCGGACTCGTACTTCTTCTACGAGAACGTGGAAGACGGCGAGATGCTGGGCCTGTGCGAGAACATGTACGAGGCTCTGGACTGCTACGCGAGGGTACGGGCCACTGCTCAGCACATCGTGCCGATTCACGACGTGAAGGTGTTCGATCGCTATCCGGACGGAGTGATCGCGCCTTGAACGGCCCGCCCATGGCCCACACCTGTTCGAGACGTGAGCAGGGCCGGCGTTGAGCGACCGGGCTGCCTCCCCCCGCCGATCACCGGGATCGGAGGCCCTGTCCGGGGTATTCCCCGTGTTCCAGACACCCTTCTGCGAAGACTTCTCGATCGACCGGGAGGTGTTGGAGAAGGAGATCCGATGGATGTACGGCCACGGGATCGACGGCATCGTAATGGCGATGGTGTCTGAGACCCTGAGGCTGTCGGGCGAAGAACGCCGTCTTCTCGCCGAGGCGGCATGCGAGATAGGCCTCGCTCACGGACCGGTGATTGTCAGCGTCGGGGCGGAAAGCACGAAAGTGGCTGTCGACCATGCCGTGCATGCCCAGAGCATCGGGGCGTCCGCCCTCATGGCAATCCCGCCGACCACGGTGCCATGCCTCGAGGACCAGCTCGCCGACTACTACCGAGCATTGCTCGATGCCACCGAAGTGCCTCTGGTCATTCAGGACGCTAGCGGCTACGTGGGTCGGCCCATGTCCATCGGACTCCAAGCCCGGTTGCTCGACGAGTACGAGGGACGGGTGCTATTCAAACCGGAGGCCGTCCCGATCGGACCCAGACTCACCGAACTACGCGAGGCCACGGGCGGCGCGGCCCGCGTGTTCGAAGGTTCCGGGGGTATTGCCCTGGTCGACAGCTACAAACGTGGGATCGTCGGGACCATGCCCGGGGCGGAGGTCTGCTGGGCGATCGTCGCCCTGTGGGACTCTCTCGAGGCGGGCGACGAGGAGCGGATCAACGTCATCAACGGTCCTCTGGCCGCGCTCGTCTCGATACAGGCCGGTCTCGATGGGTTCATCGCCGTCGAGAAGCACCTCCTCGTGAGGCAGGGTGTTTTCACCGCCGGCCGCGTCAGGGGTCCGGTTGGTTACCGGCTGGACCGGGAGACGACCGCAGAGGTGGACCGCCTCTTCGACGTCCTCCGATCAGCGGTCGGCTAGCCCTGATTATTCATGTCCCCAGCACACCGATTCCGCATCAGGCCTCTTCAACCACATCATTGCCAAGCGGACACCCGTCACCTTGGCGGTGAGGCCACCTCAGGGAGAAAGTGAGGCTCTCTAATGGTTATAACCCCAGGTCAGGAGACCCGAAATGCCATTGCCTTCTCTCCTTCAAGCCCCGACCATGAATGATCGGGGCTAATGGCAGTGATCCGGACGGTGGCTGTCAAGGGGAGGTGGCGACGACTCCGAGAACGTGGTCTTCGACTGGTGTGGCACCAGGTGAATCGTCACCTCCGCCAGCGGGCAATCTGAAGGGGCGGACGGCCGGTGCGCATCACCGATGTTGAGTGCATCCTGCTGCGGGGTGACGAAACCTACGGCACGCGCAGGAACGAAGCCGATGCGATCGACCAGGGTGACTGGCTGGCCCTGATCAGGGTCGAGACCGACCAGGGCCTCGTGGGGTGGTCCGAGGTGGAGACGCTCACCACGGCCGCGCCTTCGATCGTGCAAGGTACGAGCATGGGCCCGATCGGCTTCCACACCCTGAGAGACGTTCTCATGGATGAGGACCCGTCGGACACCGAGCGGCTCTGGAACAAGATGTTCGTGGGGACTGCCTACTACGGCCGCAGGGGGATCGCGCTGCACTGCATGTCGGCCATCGACAACTGCCTGTGGTCCATCAAGGCCCAGGCCGCCTCCGTGCCGCTGTACGAGATGCTCGGTGGTCGCAAGCAAGACACGCTGCCGGCTTACGCGTCGAGCCTCTTCTGGGACGACCCCGAAGACAACCACCGAGCCGCACGCGCCTTCGTAGATGCCGGCTACCGGGCGGCGAAGTTCGGCTGGGGCCCATTCGGCGAGGACGCCGGACGCGACACCGAGATTCTCTCTGCAATCCGGGAGGCATTGGGACCCGACAGGGATCTCATGATCGACCCCGGATGGTATGGCATCGGCAGGTCAGACGGGTACCGGTTCCGGACCCGGCGGGAGAACCTGGAGTTGTGCCACCGGGTTGCTCCCTACAACCCGGTATGGGTGGAGGACTTCATCCATCCCGAGTATGTCCAGGACTATGCCTACGTCCGGGAGCGGAGCCCGGTGCCCCTGGCAGCCGGCGAGCAGCTCACGACGATCTGGGACTTCCGGCGCTATCTCGACAGCGGCTGCGTCGACATCCTCCAGCCCGACCTCACGCGCTGCGGAGGATTGACCGTTGCGCTGCTCATCGCCGAGTCGGCAGCCGAGCACGATGTCGATGTGATCACGCACTCGTGGATCTCCGACCTTCTGCATGGTTACAGCACTCATTACATGGCGACTCTTGCACGGGCACGCTACGTCGAGTTCAATGCTGCCCAGAGCCGGCTGAGCCGTGGTGTGACCAGCGGGACGATGTCTCTCAACGACGATGGGACCCTGCCGGTGCCGGAAACGCCGGGGCTCGGCGTGGACGTGGACGTCGAGTTCGTGGAGCACCACCGTGTCAACTAGGAGATGCATGTCTCGACGCATAGTCACACCGGATGACCTGGACGTCGTGTCTCCGGGCCGCCGTGACTACTGGGTGAGCCTTCCGCACGACTCGATCTGGGGTGACTGGCTGATACCGCTCACGGTGTGGGTGGGCCCCGACGCCCGCGAAGGCCATGGCTTAGTGGCCTTCGGATCTACCCATGGCGATGAGTATGAGGGGCCGGTGGCCCTCAAGCATCTTCTCCGGGACATCGATGGAGCCACGGTGACCGGAAGGGTTGTCCTGGTTCCGGTTCTGAGTCCCCCCGCCTTCAGGGCGGGCCGGAGGGAGAGCGTCGGCGCCGACGGTGTCAACCTCAACAGAGCCTTTGTGAAGGAGGCCGGTCGCGACGAGGCGCTATCCGGGATAACGCACCGCATAGCCGACTTCGTGCGAACGAGTATCTGGCCCCACATCCACGTCGTGATCGACCTCCATTCCGGTGGCGACGTGGCCCGCTTCGCGCCTCTCACGAGCTTCCATCGTGTCCCCGATGATCGGCAGGCTGCTGCGATGCTCGAGATGGCGCGGTGGTTCGGCGTGCCCTTCATCCTGACCTATCAGGACGCGACTCCCGGGCTGCTCACCAGCGACGCCGAACGGAGGGGCAAGATATCTGTGGGAGGCGAGTTCGGCTGGGGAGGTGCACTGAGTCCCGATGGTGTTCGCCACGCGCGCCACGGTGTGATCGCCGCCGCCATTCTCTCCGGTCAGATGAACCTTGATGTGGCGCCCATAGCCCATCACGCAGCGGGAACGCAGCGCATCGTCGAGACGGTCGACCCGGCCTGCTACGTCTTGGCCCCGTGGCCCGGACACTACGAACCGCTCCTCGAATGCGGATCGAAGGTCGTGAAGGGCGAGGTCGTGGGTCTGCTGCACGACTTTCACCGTATTGACGAGGATCCCTGGCGGGTGCGCGCCGCCGTGGACGGTTACCTGATCGCCGCCGCCTGGCATGCGCAGGTGCAGCAGGGCCAACACATCGCCGTCGTAGCGCAGTGCGTGCCGGGGTGAGAGCGTCAGCGAGTGACGCAGATCAGAACTTGGCAGCGATCTTCTTGATGGTATTCCAGTTGCGCGCGGTGGCTACGACGCCCAACCGCCGTTCCAGGTAGGCATACGAGAGGGTCATCGCCTTGGCGCCATCCGGGGTCCAGACGTATCGTCCTATCCAGGAACTATGCCGAGTGATCTCGGCATCTCGAGTCGCAGCGTCATCTCCATGCCGCCGAATGCTTGGCCGATGCGCAAGTCTCCGGCCACCGAGATGAGGGCGAGAGCATCCGCCGGCTCGTAGCCGAGTTGGGTCTCGAGGACTCGTACTACCTGCTCGACCGCTTCCTGCCTAGCATCCGCGAACTCGATGGCAGAGGTCATCACGATCACCCGATCCTGGTTGACGACCCACGGCCACTGCAGCTGCCGACCATGGTCGATGTCCACTGTCACGGTTACGTCGGCAGGGATCTCTAGGCCGATTCCGGAAAGCTCGCCGTCGCCCTGCGCAGCGTGAACATCTCCTATGTACACGAGTCCTCCGTTGACGAAGACCGGGAGGTGGACCACTGCCCCCACCGCGACGACGGGATGGTCCAGGTTGCCGCCGTGCCTCCCGGGGACGCCCGCGTTCGGTGGGTCGTCCGGCACCGCGGTCCCGATGCAGCCGATCATCGGCGACAGCGGCAGCAGTACGTCTCGGTTGAAGTGGACCGACTCGCCGTCGTGGGGACATACCCGTCCAAGGGGGCGAGGAATGCGGCCTCGGGGGAGCGGTCCCACGTGCGCGTGACCCCCGCACCATCCAGGGGAGATGCACTCTATGTCGTTGATCGTCACCAGGAGCGCATCGCCGGGTTCGGCGCCCCTTATGGCCAGGGGGCCGGTCAGCGGATTGCCTCGTCCAGGTGTGGGTCGTGGGAGTTCGAACGGCCTTCCGGCTTCGCGGTCGAGAAGGGCGCCGGCCCGCGCGTCCCAGGTTTCGAACCGCACAGTCGTGCCCGCCTCCACGGTCAGGCGGGGCGCCGGCCCGGACGTGTAGCTGTAGCTGACTACGTCGCGGCGGATGGCGGGGATGGGGCTGCCATCACCCGTCATCGAGTGTCAGCCGCAGGCCCGGCCAGCATGAATGCCGTGTCGGGGTGCCAGCTGACGATCACTTGCATGCCGGGTCGGATAGCCGCTGCCCCGGCATCGCTCACCCGTTGGCTGAGCACCCTCCCGAGCCGTTCGCTATTGACGAGGAATTGTGTGAAGGGGCCCAGGTAGATCACATCGGAGACCGTGCCGCTGGTGTGGCTCAGGTCGGGGCTTCCATCCCATTCACGGCGTGGCGTGAGTTGTAGCGCTTCTGGGCGGACCGCAAGCCGGACGATGTCCCCGACGGTCCCGCCGCCGGGCATGTCTATCCAGATCCTCTCCTGGTCTCCGGAGGCAACCACGCCCCGTTCTCCTTCGACCTTCTCGATACGTACGGTGAGTTCGTTCAAAGTCCCGACGAAGTCCGCAACGAAGTCGTCGGCCGGCTGCTCGTAGATGGTGCGGGGCGCAGCCACCTGCAATAGCACTCCCTCGTTCATGATTCCGACCCGGTCGGACATCAGCAGAGCTTCTTCCTGGTCGTGGGTTACGTAGACGAAGGTGGTGCCGAGAGTTTCCTGGATCGACTTCAGTTCCAACTGCATACGCTTCCGCAGTTTCACGTCGAGGGCGCTGAGCGGCTCGTCCAGCAGGAGCACGGCGGGACGGTTGATCAGGGCTCGGGCCAGGGCCACCCGCTGCTGCTGACCACCCGAAAGCTGGTCGGCGGCGCGCTTACCGAGGCCGCCCACACCGACGACCTCGAGCATGTCGTTGACCCGTTCCGTGATCTCGCGCTTGGGAACCTTCTTGAGCTTGAGGCCATATGCCACGTTGTTGAACACCGTCATATGGGGGAACAACTCGTAGTTCTGGAAGACCATGTTGGTTGCCCGCTTGTTGGGCTGGACCAGCGTCACATCCTCGCCTCGCAGGTATACCGAGCCCTCGTCGGGGGTCTCGAAACCGGCCAGCATCCGGAGGGTCGTGGTCTTACCGCACCCACTCGGGCCGAGCAACGAAAAGAACTCCCCCTCCTCGATCTTGAGGGTCACGTCGTCCACGGCCAGAACGGCGCCGAACCGCTTGGTCACCCCGTCGAGGCGGATAGCAGGATGTTCGGTGTGTCTTGATACGTCGCTCATCGCTCACCGATCGTTGTACGGCGGGCGGCCATGAATGCCAGGCTGGTCGTCAACACGAGCATCACTGTACCGATCGCATTCAGGGTCGGGTCGATGCCCTTCAGGACCCTTCCGTACATGATGAGAGGCAACGTCTTGTCCTGGCCGGCGGTGAAGAACGCGATCACGAAGTCGTCGATGGAGATCGCCGCGGCGAGCAACATAGCGCCCAGGACAGCAGGAAGGACCAGGGGGAGGGTGACTGTCCGGAAAGCATGCCAGCGCGACGCGCCCAGGTCCTGTGCTGCTTCGATCAGCGTGAAGCGGAATCGCTCGAGCGACGCGCCGACCACCAGGAAGACGAACGGAAGGGCGATCAGCGCATGCCCCAGGTTCGCAGCCCATATGGAGCGTTCGACGCCTATCTGTCGATACATGATCGCCAATCCGATCGCGAAGAGGAGCCCGGGTACTGCGAGCGGTGCTGCCGATATGGCGAGGATTAATCCCCTGGCGCGCTTCGCGATCTTCAGGATTCCCAGCGCACCCAAGAGTCCCAGTACCCCGGTGATTCCGGCCGTCACCACCGCGGCCTGCAGGCTTCGGCGGAAGGCTCGGAGTACCAGGGTGTCGGTGAAGATCTCCTCGTACCAGCGCAGCGAGAGGCCGGCGAAGGGGAAGCTGAGCCGGGGCGACGAATTGAAAGAAAAGGCAACCATCACGATCAGGGGCGCGAACAGGTAGACGATCACCACCCCGACGAACCCTGCCGAAGCGACCGGCCGCCGCCGAAGCTTGGCAAGCCCTCTCCGCCAACCTCCGGGCGACGGCGCCGATGCGGTGGTGGCGGTCATCTTGCCAACCGTTTCATCAGGGACATGATCGCGTACGCGGCGACGCCCATCCCGACGATCAGCGTGATGGCGAGGGCGGCGCCGGCGGGCCACTCCAGCGAGGCCCCGAAGTAGTACTCGATCCGGTTCCCGATCAGAAGATCCTTGGTCCCTCCCAGCAGTCGCGGCGTGACCCACTCACCCAGTGTGGCGATGAAGACGAATGCGGCGGCTGCCCGTACTCCTCTCATCGACAGGGGGAGCACGATCTGGCGAGCAGCGCGCAACCTCGACGCACCGAGGTCGCGGGCCGCCTCGGCTATTCCCGGCGACACGTTCTGCATCGCGGCATAGATAGGGAGCACCCCGAGCGGTATCAGGAAATTCACCAACGACGCGCCCACCGCGTACATGCTGTTGAGAAGTTCCCTGACGGGTTCGTCCACGATGCTCAGCGCTATGAGACCCTGGTTGATCACCCCCTGGTTACCCAAGATGCTGCGCCATGCGTATATCCGGACGATGTACCCGCCGAACAAGCTGACCAGGACCAGGAAGAACAGCAGCTGACGGTGCTTGCGGAAGACGAAGTTCAGCGTGTAGGCGAAGGGGAAGCTGATGAGGAGGACGATGGCGGTGACGATCGTCGCCGCTTGGACCGTGCGCAACGCCAGCCTGGCATGCACGTTGCTCGTCAGGACCTCCGCATAGTTGGCGAGGGTGAAGTCCGCCACAGGCTCGAAGTCGACGAGGCGGAAGAAGCTCATCGCCAGCAGGCCCAACAGGGGTACCAGGAAGAACGCGATGAAGAACGTCGATCCCGGTAGCAACTGGAGCCATGCCGCCAGCCGGTCCCGGCGGCGCTTGCGGACGAGAGCCTCCGCGACCGACGACGCAGGGTCGTTCATCCGCGGAGGCTCTCGGTTGTCGACTGTCGCTAGATCAGCCACTCTTTGTTGCGTACAAGCTCAGTTCGAGTCTGCTTAGAGTTCTGCCTTGACCTCTTCCCAGGTGTTGAGCCAGTCGGAGAAGGATGCGATGCCCTCCTCAGCCTCGTCGTCCTCGGGTGGCGACTGGTCCCGGAACGACACCTCCGGCACTTCCGGTCGTACCAGGTCGTAGTCGTAGATCTGGGCGCCAGGACCCGCCAGCGTGGCCGACACCTCGTTCACTACACCTGACACCAGGTTCTCGCCGACCTGCGCGTTGATCTCATCGGAGATCATCAGGTCGATGTACTCGTAGGCGCAGTCGATATCGTCCGCGGTGACAGGTATGGCAAGGCCGTCCCACCAGCCTCCTCCGCCGGACTCCACGAAGAAGTCGAAGGCGAGGGTCTCGCCCTGCTCTTCTGCCCAGGTGAGCATGGCTTCCCAGCCATCCAGGTTGAGGTCCGAGTCGCCGGCGACGATCGTATCGGTTGCGTCCCGGTAACCGTTGGTAAAGCCGGCTGCGTTCCTTACGATCTTGATCGCCTCGTCCTTGATCGTCAGCATCTGCTCATCTGTGACATAGGTCTTCTCGCCGACCCCGTCGTCGAATCCGAGTCCGACCGCGAGCATCGAGAAGAGCCAGATGGGCGAATCGAACATGGTGAAGCGGCCCTCCCACTCCGGCCCGGACAGTTCCAGGACCGACTGGGGCGGGTTGGCGACTCGTTCAGGGTGATATATGAACGGACCGTCGCCCCAGGCTATGGGCACGCCGTATACCTGACCGTCGGCGCCGCGCAGCGATACGTTCTCGCGCAGACCCGCGAACATCGTGTTCCAGTTCTCGAGGCGGCTGGTGTCGATCGGGTGGAAGAGACCGGCCTCGATCTGACGTTGTGCCTGGAAATAGGCGATGGTGGCCAGGTCGTAGACATCGCCAACCTTGATCGCGGTGACGAACTGCTGCCAGTTACCTGGCCAGTTGGTCTCGAGAGAGACGTTGTTCTCCTCCCGCCAGGCCTCGAGCTCCACCTCTCCGGCTTCGCCATCAAGGCCTATGAAGCTCAAAGTGGCCCCGTCGCACGCGCCCATTTCTTCGGCAGCTGCCACGGTGGTGGCCGCCGCTGTGGTGGGTGCGGCTGTGGTGGGTGCGGCTGTGGTGGGTGCCGCCGTGGTAGACGCAGGTTCGTCGCTGCCGCATGCGGCTGCCACGAGACAGAGGGCCATGACCGCGGTGATCGCCCGTCCTCGTATCGCCATAAGTCCTCCTCCGTGGAGAAGACCTTCTCCACCTGTGTATGATGTTGCGCTGAGCGCAACTGCTTTGCGTTGAACATTATCGCCATGATCAATCGAAGGTGTCAAGTGGTCGGGTGGGGTCGGTGTCACGGGTTGCCGTGTCCGCTCAGTCCGGTGCGGGCCCCAGGAGTGTGCTCCGGTGAATCAGGTGCGGGCGCAGGTTGGATCGGGTCTTGTTCGGTAGCCGAACTCGTGGTCGCCGCCTCGGTCGGTTACCTTCCACGGCGGGCTTCCTGGCACAGAAGGGGTGGTACTGATGGAAACTGTTGCGAGGGTGGTTCGCGCAGTCGAGTTCGTGGCCCGCGAGGGCAGAGTAAGGCTGGATGATGTGGCTCAGGAGCTGGGTGTTCACAAGTCGAATGCCCTCCGGTTGTTGAACACCCTCCGGGAACTTGATTGGATGGTGCTGGATGATCGGCGGACCTACATGGTCAGCCCTCATCTGATCGCTGTGGGTCAGGCGGCAGCAGCGGGGACTTCCTTCCAAGAGGCACTGCAGCTTGCCGAGGATCTCCGGGCAATGTCCGGAGAAACCGTGCATATCGCCGTACCACACGGTCAGCGGATGCTGATCGTAGGGAGGGTGGAGAGCCATAACCCACTGCGCGTCTCTTGTGAACTCGGCACCCGGGATGCTCTACACGCCTCGGCCCTAGGCAAGGCCTATCTAGCGGCACTCACCGGCGACCAACTGGATTCCGTTGTCAGCCGGCTCGACTTGGATGCATTGACACAGTTCTCGATAACCGACGAGGCGGCTCTCAGAGCAGAGGTGGCTCGTACGAAGGAGCGCGGTTACAGCCTCGATTTCGAGGAAGGGCGCGTTGGAGTATGTTGCCTGGGGTTCTCGCTCCGCCTCGGGCGTAACCGCGACGCTGTGGCGCTGTCGATTACGGGACCGTCTTACCGATGGACCAGGGAAAAGATGATGACGCTGGTCCCCGCCTTGCTCGAACGCGTAGAGGCGATGAATCCCTCGCTGGCGTTACATCCGCGGTAGCTGCGATGAGTCAGAGCGGGATCCGGTAACGCTCCAGCGCCTTCCGGTCGAGCTGTATACCGAGACCGGTACCTGGAGGCACGTCGGCGCCATCCCACCGTACGAATCCGGCATCCGCGACCATGGTCGACTCGAAGTAGAGGGGGCCGATGAGGTCGGCGGGAACCACGGGGCTCAGTTGCCTGGTCGCTGCTGCGGCATGAGCCATGGCAGCGCTTCCGATTCCGAGTTCCAGGTTGGAGCCGTACGAGACGGCGAGTCCGAGCCCCCGCGCCAGATCCGCCATCGAGATCGTCCTTCGTAGCCCACCGCACTTGCCCGGATAGAGGTTCACGGTGTCGAAGGCCCCTGTTCGCGCAGCTTCGATCACATCACGCCGGGTCCATATGGACTCGTCACCCATAACAGCCATGCCGGTCATACGCCGTAGGTCTGCCGAGGCTTCCCAGGCTCGACGCGGAAGTGGCTGCTCGACCGCTACCACGCCGAGCCCGGCCAGCCGTTCCACGGCCGACCTCGCCTCCTCCGGCGACCAGCCTTCGTTGGCGTCCACCGTGATCCTCACATCGGGCCCGAGGGTCTCCCCCACGGCGGCGACTCGGGCGATGTCCCCCTCAACCTCCAGCCCGACTTTGACCTTGACGGTCGTGATGCCGAGCCCGAGCAACCCGCCGGCCATTGCGCGGACGGTTTCGATCTCCCTGGCCGGCAGGACGATCTTGGTGGCGATCCGGGTTCGGTAGGCGCCACCCAGAAGGACATATGCAGGCACGTCGAAGTGTCGGGCGGCGAGATCGAGGCACGCCATCTCCACCGCCGCTCGGAGAAAGGGGCGATCGTGAATCGTCCGGTCGAATCGGGTGGAGACATCGGCCCATGAGAGAGGATCGGCCCCCACGAGTTCCGATTGGAGCGGGCCTGATAGGAGCCGGGATGTTTCCAACGCCTCCTCGCCGTTCCACGCCGGCGAGCAGGTGACCTCACCGATTCCCACCACGCCCGAGTTGCTTTCCAGTTCCAGAACCACGTAGCGGCTCGCCAGAACCTGGCCGTGGGCTGTCTTGGGGAGGAGGCGCGCCAACCGGGGGACCTCAACCGGGGTCGCGGTCATCCGCGCTATCTTCAAGCGGCCGGACTCCCGCCGCGGGCAGGATCAGGGTTCAACGATCGTCCCGGTATCTGTCGAGCGCATCCATATCCAGCCGCACTCCCAGCCCCGGCCCATCCGGCGCGAAAGCGACACCGGCCCGCACGTCCAGGGGCTCGGCGATCACGTCGCCCTCGTAGTAGAAGGGGCTCAGGATGTCGGCCGGGACGCGGGGGTCGAGCCCGTGAGTTGACACCCCGATGTGCATGTGTGCGGCGAGAGCGATGCCCAGTTCCAGGTTGCTTCCGATGGTCCATCCGAGCCGGAACGAGGTCGCAACCGCCGCCACCCGCCGAGCCGGAGCGATACCACCGGACATGCCTACGTAGATGGAGAGGATGTCACACGATTCGTTGACCGCCAGCAAGGCCGCATCCTCGGGCGTGCCGGCCGATTCGTCCGCTACCACCGGCATTTCGACCCTTCGCCGGACTTCTGCCATACCGGCGTAGTCTCGAGCCGATACCGGCTGCTCCATGAAAGAGACACCCAGCGCCGCCAGGCGGCGTCCGGCGAGAATCGCTTCGGACCGGTCCCATCCACAATTCGCATCGACCCCGAGCACGATCCGATCGCCTATGGCTTCACGAACGGCAGTGACCCGTGCGACATCAGCAGCCACTCCACCTCGGCCTACCTTGACCTTCATCGCCGTATATCCCTGGCCGACCGCCCACGAAGCCACCTTGGCTGCATGTTCCGGAGTGGTCCCGGTCACCGAGAACTTGGTGGGGATCTCTGGGATCACCGGACCACCGAGCAGCCTGTGCACGGGCAGGGCGGCTGCCTTGCCGGCGATGTCCCAGAGCGCCATCTCCACGGCAGCCTTGGTGAAGTTGTGACCGGTGATCGCGCCATCGATGGCAGGCCACGCCGCCTCCGGCGACCGGGGGTCGAGCCCCACCACGGCCGGTCCGATGTACGAGTCGATGACATGACCTGCCGTGGTGGAGTCCTCGCCGCTCCAGATGGGCGTGCATGACACCTCGCCGAGTCCGACTATGCCTTCGTCGGTGTCTACTTCGACGATGAGGAAGGGAGACCGGTTGTGGGTGCCGCCGGACCCCGAGATGATCCGTTCCGGGACCATCGGTACGGCGACCGGGGTGGTGCGAATTCGCTCGATCCTCATGGGTGCTCCTTGTGGCAGATCACTTTTCTTCGAGCCCGAGGATCTGTAACGCCGGGCGATGGATGATCCCCTCGATGACCTCGGCAGGTATCGGAGGCCAGCCCGTTCCGACCGCGTCGTTGACGGACCGTAATGCCTCTGCGGTCTCGGCGGCGGTGGCGAACGGGAAGTCGCTGCCGAACAGCAACTTGTCCGTAACCCGGTACTCGATGGCAGAACGCAAGGCCATGTACAGCTGCACGGGTCGCGTGTGAAGTGCCGAAACGTCGGCATACAGGTTGGGGTGTTTGCGGATCACCGCCATCGTCTCCTCACACCATGGATGCCCGAGATGGGCGATGAACAGCTTCAGATCGGGGCAGGCGCGGGCCACGTCGTCGATCAGGAACGGCCTCGCCCATCTGAGCGGCGCGTCGGAGACGAAAGTGGTGCCCTGGTGGCACAGGACGGGCAGCGAGAGATGCTCGGCGTGCCGGAACAACTCGATGGCGGGTGGCGAGGTAGGATCGAAATGCTGGTAGATGGGCCCCAGCTTCAACCCTCGTAGCCCAAGATCCTCCACAGCCAGCGTCAACCGGTCAAGCGCGTCAGGCCGGTTGGGGTCAACGCTGGCGAAACCGATCAGCCTCTCAGGATCGGTGGCGACGTAGGTGCTGACGTATTCGTTGGGTACGACCATTCCCACAGCGGGAGCGTCCATGGCAACGACGATCGCCCTGTCCAACCCGGACATAGCGGATTGGTGGGCGGCAAGGTCGTCACCAGGCCAACTCATCTCACCCCAGGCTCGCACCATCTCGGCGACGAAGCTGGGGCTGAAATGATCCAATGCCCCGACGTGAGTGTGGCAGTCGACGACCATTCGTGCTGCCCTCAGGCCGCTGTCCCGGAGCCTACGGTCATGAGTCGGCCCCGAGCAGGGCTGCTACGGCCAGGTACACGCGTGCCGAGCCGGCAAGATGGTCGATATAGACCCACTCGTCCGGGGCGTAGTACCAGCTGCCTACGCCGTACACGACGGTCTCGAGACCGGCCGCGACCAGGTCAGCCGCGTCGGTGACGAAGGACTGACCGGGAAGCTCATTCGTCACCCGCGGGACGCTACCGAGTATCCGGGTCTGGGCCGTAGTGATAGCGTCGATGAGCGGTCCGGCGGTGGCGCCGAGGAACGGCTGGTGAAGCCCGATGATGCGCACCCGCCGACCGACGTCGTCCGGGGTCACGCTCTCGACGATGTCGAGGATTTCCTGGCGGACCTCCGACCTGTTCATTCCGGGCACGTAGCGAAGGTCGCCGCGGATGGTGGCGGACTCGGCCACCGCGGCGGGTGCTTCACCGGCATGCAGCTCCCCGATCAGCAAGCGTGGAAGGTCGGGTAGGCGGGCTTCGGCCTCATGCGCGAACCGGTGGTCTACGAGTTTGTCGTAGACGGCGACCGCCGGGCCGAGCGTGTCCACGGCCGACTCCATCCTGGAAACGTGTTGGGATGTGCCGGTGAGGCGGATCTCGAACTTGAAGGCGCCGCCGTTGGCGGTGTGGATATCGAGATCGGACGGCTCTCCGCAGATCCCATATCCCTCGGACGGGCCTTCGGTCTTCAGGGCGTACTTCGCCCCGAGACCGCTGCCGTTGTGGTACATGGTGGCGTGCAACAAGAGGTCTCCGGGAAGGGGACCGAAAGCCGGGGCGGCTTCCACCGCGGCCACCATGGCCGCCACACCACCGAGCATGTCGGTGATACCGCCTCCATATAACTTGCCGCCATCCTCCCACGGATCGTCGGGATCGCGGGTCCAGCCGGACGGGTAGATGCCGGCATCGATGTGGCCCTGCAGCACCAGTGGCGGACGCTTGCCTTCGCCCGGTACGCGGGCGATCACGTTCGGTCGCCCTTCGACCACATCCGCTATGTGGACATCGACACCGGCCTGCTCCAGAGCTCCGGCGATGATCTCGGCGCGAGGTCCCTCGGCTTGGGGATCATCCCACCGGACACCGCACAGGGCGCGAGTCAGGTCCACCACGCGGCGCGTGTCGACGGCGTTCGACGCGCGCTCGAATAGGTCCGTCATTTCTAATCCCTTTCCACTCGAGTGTTACGTGGCCCCGGCGTGAAGCCTCAATCCGTGATCGACTCCTCGTAGAAGCCGGCCACGGCCTCGGTCAGCTTGTCGACTCCAATCCTGAGAAACGTGTGTCCCAACTCAGCCGTACCTCTGGAGGGACTGTCGGTGAACCCATCGGTGGCCTCCCAGCTCCCTGGCCGCTCGATCCTTACCGGAGCGTCCACGGTGCCGACGAGGGGAGACGACCAATCGGGGCGGTGCGGGCGTGGCTCCCGCACCAGGGCGGTGTCCAGAGCCAGGACGAGGGATGATTCGAACGCGCCGGCGTGACCGGGGAGACGCCCGATCTCGGCGGCCCCGGCAGAGGCCAGTTCCCGGTGCGCCATGGCCCACCACGAGCACGCCGCGACTTCGAGGCCTTCTTCGAGAGCGAGGTCGCGGGCAGCTATCCCGATCAGCTCGTGGTTCCCACCGTGGCCGTTGACGATGAACAGCCGCCGGAATGAGGCCCTGGCCAGCGAACGTCCCAGATCCATCAACACAGCCAGGAACGTCCCCGCATCCAGGGACATCGTGCCTCCAAACGGAATGTGATGCGGCGACGATCCGTACCACAGCGTCGGGGCGACGGCCACCGGGAACCGGTCAGCCAGAGCCGCGGTCGCGGCACGAGCCACGTATTCCGCACCCATCGAATCGGTTCCCACCGGCAGATGAGGCCCATGCTGTTCGGTGGCGCCGACCGGCAGGATGAGGACGCCGTCGCGGGCGATGGTGCGCGATTCCTCGCGGGTCAACTCGGCGAACAGGATTCGGGTCACAGAGTCTCCCTTCCGGTGCCTTTAGCCGGCAGCCGGACTGCCCGCTCCGGAAGAGGGTCCGGCGATCCCACCGGGCTTGGTCCTCCGGCAGCGCGACCGGCATTCAGGGGGTGGTGAGACCGAGGCGATAGTCATCGCTGTGGAGTCCTCCCAAGGAGGACGGTTGGAGATGCCCCCGCCGGGCTGCCACTCAACCATGAGGTTCCCCGGTCAAGCTCGTGACGGCCGCAGCAATCGTCATTCTGAACCACCCTCCTAGGGGGCGACCGGTACACCGAGCCCTTCGGCGTGCGGTTTGGATTGGACGGACGCGGGCCGCATCCGGCGCAACCATTCTAGGGCGATGGCCGCCCGCCGGACCTTCTCACGGGCGTTGGCTATGGCGACGTCGACCACATGCCCGCCCGACGGGTACACGCCGGCGGCGTTGGCCAGCCCCATCTTCGCGTACAAGGGAGCTCCGACCGCTACGAAGTCGGCGATCTCGTGACCACGGACGACGGGGCCCATGCCGTCCGGTGTCTCGAGGTAGAGATCGACGGGCAGGGATACAGAGGCGCGGATCTCGGACAGCTGTTCGAGGGTCACGTCGGCGGGAATGTTGACGGTACCTGCGCCCATCTCCTCCAGAGTCTTAATCGTGGCCGGATTCGATACGCCCATGTAGGCCGAGATCTTCCATACCGTCTCGCTCGGTAGCTCTCCTTCATTTTGCATGCGTGTCACAACGCTCAGCAGACCCAGGTCGCCTACCAGGAAGCTGCGAATGCCCGCTTCGGTGGCGCGCACGATGTCCGCCACCGCGTAGCCGAGTTGGCGGAGACCTCGGAGCTGAGCGAACTGGCCGCCTCCGGCATTCGACCTGCTGAACACCCCGATGTCCCAGCCGGCCCGGGGGCCGGTAAACAGCGAGACCTCGAGGCCGACCGAGGCGCCGATGGCAGCCATCTCGCGGAGTTCCGCTTCCTCAAGCAGCATGCCGCCGCTGCCTTGCGATACCCGGTTGAGGGTCAAGTCGTAGCGGTCAGCTTCGTTGACGGCGACTTCGAGCACGCGCGGTCCTTCGACGCTGGGAATCTCTATCCGGAACTCGGCGCCGTCCGGGAAGCGTCTGTCGCTATCAGAAGGGGAGCTCGTGGGTCTATAGCCTTGGCGTCGGAGGAGCGCGCCTGCGTCCATGGAAGCTCCCGTCGTCGGTCCGTTTCGCCCGGGTCGGTATGGTTGCGCGTATCGCAACCGTGTTGCGTATGCAGATTATCGGAGAATAGATCCTTGCCGTCAACCGGACGTCACGGAGTCCGGTCCTTCCGTTCCGGAGTCGGCATGCGTGTAAGTGGTCCTGCTCGGGAGGAGGTGGACGTGAAGCCGGTCCGTTGTGCGGTAGTCGGCGTCGGCATGATGGGGAGTTCTCATGTCCAAGTGCTCGAGGCTCTACCCGAAGCCCATCTCCTGGCATGTTGCGATACCGATCCGGGTGCGGTCGAACGCCTGCCCGGTGGTGTCCCCCTGTTGACAAGCCTCGAGGAACTACTCGGTAGGTACCAACTCGAGGCCGTGTTCGTTTGCACTCCCCAGGATCAACACCTTCCCGTTGTCGAGGCCTGTCTCGCTGCCGGTCTTTTCGTCTTTTGCGAGAAGCCGATCGCTCACAACCTGGAGACAGCCGACCTGATGATCGAGGCGGCCAAGCGAGCGGGCGGCAGGTTGGCCGTGGGACACACGATGCGTTTCGATCCCGACTACGTCGCGCTCGCTGACATGGTCGCGTCGGGAGGGATAGGAACCCCCGTCCATCTGTCGGCCCGGCGCAACGTTCCTGACTTCGAGGGTCGGATGCTCTTCAACCGGACAACGCTCGCTGCCGAGGTCGGTGTTCACGATCTCGATCTGTTTCGCTGGTTGGCCGGACCGGTGGAGCGGGTGTTTGCGATGTCGGCCGAGACATCTACGCTCGGGGAAGGCGCCGTAGACGCCGTTGTCGGGACCATACGTTTCGCGACAGGTGCGGTGGGAGTGGTGGAGTTCAACTGGATCATGAACTCCGACTCCGCGCTGAGTGCGGACTACCGGCTGGCGGTCTTCGGGACCGAGGGCGCTGCCTATGTGGAGATGAGAGACCCCGTGACCATGGTGTACACCCTCGAGGGACCGAAGTGGTTGCGAACCGGTGGCCAGTACGAAGTCGGGGGAACCGCGACGGGGATCGTGGCTACCGAGGACCGGCATTTTCTGGCGACTGTACGTGGACTGCGGGATTGGCCGGTGAGCCTTGAAGACGCCAGGGCGGCGCTGGAGGTGGCCCTGGCACTCGATCGGTCCTTGGCCACGGGCCGGCCGGTCTACGTAGAGACCGACCGGAAGCGCGTGGTGTGAGAGGACCTGGCCAATGATCGTCGATGTCCATAGCCACATAATGTGGTACCCGGACCACATCAGCGAGGAGACCGCCCGCGAGGCCCTCGCCTCGAAGCTCGTCAAATTGCAGCACTCGGGCGGCGAGGTTCATGCCGCCCGCTTCGACCTCCACTCCTACGACTCGCGACCGCAGGATCACTGGGAGGCGGCCCAGCAGGCGGACAAGGTGGTGGTGTTCGGTATGAGCGCCCGACCGACCGGGATCTCGGTCCCGAACGAGTTGATAGCCGAGTACGTCGCGTCGCATCCCGAGAAGCTGATCGGGTGGGCGTCGGTCAACCCGGCTGATGACGACGCGATCGACCAACTCGACCATTGCGTGACCGATCTCGGACTGAGCGGGCTGAAGGTCGGTCCCACCTACCAGCACTTCGACCCGACCGACCGCAGTCACTGGCCCTTCTTCCGGAGATGCTCCGAGCTGGGAATACCGATCATGTGGCACCAGGGCACCACCTTCCCGGCCAGTGCCCGGCTCCGTTGGGCGCTGCCGCTGCTACTCGAGGACGTGGCCATGGCATTTCCCGATCTGCGAATGATCATCGCTCACCTCGGCCACCCGTGGGAGGAGGATGTGATCGCCTTGATACGCAAGACGCCCAACATGTACGCCGACATCTCTGCCGTTCACTACCGGCCGTGGCGCTACTGGCAGGCGATGGTGACCGCGATGGAGTACGGCGTGATCCACAAGCTGCTACTTGCCTCCGACTATCCGTCCGGCACTCTTTCCAACGTCATAAACGGATTGCGGGGAATCAACGACATCGTTGAAGGTACCAAGCTCCCCACTATTCCCACCGAGATCCAGGACGGGATCATCTACGAGAACTGGAAGCAGCCGTTCCCCGAGTTCCAGTCCTGACGTCTCGGTATTGGGGTCTTCGCGTGTTGTGGGGTGTTGAGTTCGCGGGATAGGGCTGTTGGCGGGATCTTGGGCCTGTTTCAGGGGTGTTCGGGTGTGTTTGGCCGGGGCGTGGGTGTGTGAGGCTGTGGTTATGGGTGCCGGGCGGCAGCGGTGGGGTGGTTCTGGACGCGGTTGGTCTGACGGGTGCGTTCCGTCGGTGGAGGATGGTTAAGGGTTGGTCTATGGGGGCGCGCGGGTGGGTGTGGGCTGGCCCGGGCGTTGGGTTGGTGAGGCTGCGGTGGTGTCGGAAGTTGACTGGTCGGCGCGGTGCTGGGGTGCTTGGGTTGTGCTTCTCGCGGTTACGGGCTCTTCGGGTCTGTTCGAGTTGTGGATAACGCTGGCCTAGCCTTCGTTTTCATGCCCCGGTTCTTGCAGTCTGCGTTCAAGCATGGTCTGTCTGAGAGGGACATCCTGTGTGCGCTCGACGACCCTATCGAGTACGAGGGGATAACTACCCGACGGGGGAACCCTGGACTGTCCGTGGAAGGACCATCTGTGTTTGGGCTGATACATGTACTCGGGGAGTATGACCCGGTAACAGGTGATCTTGTGGTGTATCACGCTAAGAGTTCGCCGAAAGGCCAGCGGCGGTATTAGGGTCTGTTCCCCCTACGGGGCCGCCCTAGGAGACTGCTGAAAAAGACGGGGGATCGCTTGGCCCGCCGCTCGCTGACCAGGGATTATGTCATCGCTCGTCGGGCCAACGGGATGTTTCTCAGCACCCTCCTAGAGAGCTGCGAGCCTGACCATTCGGCCTGTCAGAGCCCCGTTGACTTTCGCTTCTACATAGCAATGATCAGGCAGGTTCGGGTCGGTGCGGACGATGGCGCCTTCGTCGTAGTCGTACTCGTAACCGTCCGGCAGCCGGCTGATCATGTCGTTGTGCTGCCTCTCGAAGATGTGGTCGTATGCGCCTGCGTCGGCTTCGTCGGACTGGCGGAGCAGCCGCGCCTCGAACTCTTCGCGGGTCTCAGTGCGGGCATCTGATCGGGTTACCATCGCTGCTCACCCTGCCACCGTCGGGGCCGGTTGTCAAGGACAGCCGGCGGTGTCGTTCTCAACCGATGTTCGCCCATTAGCCCCAATTATTCATGCGCGAGGTTTGTGGGCATGGATCTCTACCGGTTTGTGGAAGTCCCTCCGGGATGGGTCGTATAACCCCAGGTCGGGGGTGGTTGCGAAGACCCCGTATTGACGGTGCCGGGTATGACGGTCAGCGTCGCGTCACCGCACAGCGCCGAGGCAGGTTGGGGGCGAACCTCGGCCCCTCTAGTCGTGTCCCGGATACAGGAGTCTGTCCAGGAGCCAGGTTCTGGCTACCGGGAGCCGGCCTTACGAGCCCAGGAAACGTTCCAACACATTGCGCGTCACCTTCGACACCATCTCGTCCACTGCAATGGAACACGTGTAGGAGATTGAGCCGACGGAGAACACCTCGCCGCCGCTGACCGTTCGGTGGTAGACCATCTCGGCCCCGCCTTCATCGGGGTTGGTGCCCTTGGCGATGAGCTGGAGTCCCTCCGGCGACGAGGGCGTCCTCTTGTCGGTCTCATGACCTGACGCCCCGCCCGGAGCTCGCCGGTCCAGCGACTCGGTCCCGAATCGGTCTCCCTCAGCGAGTCCGGTTCCCGCCAGAGCCCAGTGGGACGCGTCCACCACCCGGTAGGGAGCGCCGGTTTCGTAACCGGTGTGGGTTGTCACCACTCCGGTCAGGTGGGCCTCGGATTCGTGCCGGGTGCCGAAACGGCTTTCAAAATCCGGTGGCCTCTTGTGGTGGTCCTCGTTACGAACGGACATCGTCGTTTCGTCGAGGAACTCGACCTCGCAGTTCAGACTGTTACCGCCCAGCACCATCAGCTTGCCTCCGCCGTCAAAGACCCAGTGCTTCACCCGGTCATACATCCGTCGGGACCAGTACTCCGGGTGGGTGCTGATGACCAGCACCTCGTATTCCTCGAGCGGCATCTCATCGAAGTGAAGTTGGGTCTCGGCGTAGTAGTCATAGTCGTATCCTTCGCGCTCCAGCCATCCCAGCAGGCGCCATTCGGCCGGCGCTACGTGTTCCTCGCCGCGCCGCTCCATGGGATCGGTGATGGACCCCTGCTCGTCCGTCATGTTCAGCGGTTCGGGACGGTCGAACGACAGCGGGTCGTACTCATCCGCGGTCCACGGTTGGAGCGCCGGGTCGGTGTAATACACGTCCTCCTGCCGGAAGTTGAAGTAGGGCCGACGGGGGAGAGTGATCGCTGCCACATAATTGCTCCGGCCCCCGTAATGGTTGTAGGCGTTCCATGTGATGTTGGATGCCAACACCGCGATCTTCTGCTGCGGCTCCCGAGGCGCCACGATCCAGGGAAACGAGAAGAACGCACCTGTCGCATCCTTGGCGTGGAAGTAGTAGAGGCCCGATCGTCGGGGTGCTTCGACATACACTCTCGGGTCCACTTCCGGGTAGGCATATCCGTGGTCGCTCCATCGGACGCCGGTCTGGCTCACATCCCCATCCGGCAGGATCTGGCTGTAGGCGCCGCGAGGTTCGTCCGAGAAGTGACCGAGTTCGGTTATGAACTGGCGCTCCCATCCGTAGCGCCAGAGGCTGACGATGGCATCACGTGGCGAGTGGAGCCGCACCTGGCCCGTGTCGCCCGAATTGGCCCACTTCGGCCACACGTAGCCGCTGACCTTGTCGGAGAGGAGCCGGAAGTGGTGGATGGTCCCGGTCCGAACCTCCATATCGACCCACTTCGGCGTGAACCCGTCACGGCTGAGATAGACGCGGTACTCGCCAGGTTCGACATCCGTGTGCACCGACCCGGATGCCCTCGAACGCGCGGCAACCGATGCGTCACCCCGCGTGAATTCGAGCTCAACTCCGGGGATCGAGACGTAGAACTCGTCGCTCACATACCCGACGAGCAACCCCACCCCCTTGTCGACAACTCCGGGCCGGTCTCAAGTGCCCCGGCGCTCCCGGGTCCCCCCAGGCTGGTGGGGCCGAGGCAATTCACGAAGGCTACCCGGAATCCGTATTGCGGGTCAGGAGCCGGGTCGGGTTGGTGACCAGCAACTTCTCGATCAGCCGGTCGTCGGCGCCGTAGGTGACCTTCATCCGGGGAACGACCCGAGTGAGGACATGGTTGTACCCCAGGCCCCCGTAGCGGAGCAGGTAGTGCTTCTTGTGCATGTCCTGCGACATCAGCAGTTGATCCTCGAAGCCGGCTTCGACCAGGGCGAGCATGGTCTCCAGCTTGGCCTGGTCGCTCTTCGACTTCCATGTCGGCTCGAAATAGCCGTCCTGACCGAAGCTGTCGAACCCGATCAGCGGGCCTCGACCGAGGACGGCGCGGTGGTAGTCGAGGTCCGTGATCTCGTCGAGGTGGGAAAGGGAGGTCCGGTCGAGTGGATGGCCCTCCTCCTCGAGGATGTCCAAGATACGTTGCACGACTTCGAGGGCCGGAGGGTGGCAATGAACGTTGATCGGGGTGCCGGTCTCGACTGCTACCCGAGCGGATGCCCTCAGTACCCGTTCCTCGACGTCGAACAGTGTTTCGGAAGTGCCGATCTCGCCGATGATGCCGGGCCGGACCCGCGTGCCTCCGATGCCCTCGGCAACCTCCTTGCGCAAAAAATCCGTCAGGTCCGGGAGGCTCATCCCCGCCACCCACGATGGATGGAAGGCGCTTACATAGAAACCTGCCCCGGCCACGATGTGTACATCCAAGTCTTCGGAGAGCCGCGCCAGCGCCTCGGGCTCCGGGTTGAGACCGATCACGGTCAACTCCACGATGGTCCCGCCGCCGGCCCGTACGTACTCCCCAACCTCGTCGGAGATCAGTTGGTAGTCGTCGCGAGAGGTCTGGGCGAGGTTGCTCCGGTAAGCAGACTGGTTCCAGCGACTCGGACCCGCCAATCTGGTTTCGAACGGCCGCGTTCCGGCTTCGGTATCGAGGATCTCTTCGGAAGGACCCCAGGCATGGCGACCATCCAGAAAGACATGCTCGTGAGTCATCGTCGGGCCCAGCTCGGACGGGAGGATCGGGCCCCGCACCGTCATCACATGTGGCATTGACTCCTCCGTCCGGACCCCGGCAGGCGGCCCACAAAGTCCGGCCTGTTCGATCAGCCTAACCCGAGAGCCTGAGTCGGCGAGTCCATACGGTTGGCGAGGCGAGCGGAGGGATTAGGGGGGGCCGCCGAACAGATCCGGCAAGTGGGAACCGATCACTGCATCCTGGCGACAGACTTCGGTGGCTACACGTTGCCGGCGCCGGTCGAAGGCCTGCGCGAGTTCATCGCCTGCCTGCTGGATCTCGGCCTACCGGCCCACGACATCCGCAAGATGGTCAGGACCAATCCCGAGAAACTCCTGCGCCTCGATCCTTAGGAGAGCCCGGTCCCGGGATTCCCCCGCTCCTCCAGGCTGGAACCACTTCAAGTTTCGCAAAGTGGAGTCTGAGGGTTCCGCAAAGTGAAGTGCAAGTTTGTCGTAAAGTGAAGTGTAGAATCATCCCAAAGTGTAGTTTGCGTATCGTGCCAGAGGAGGAGTCGTGGTCCGTCCCGGGAATCCCGATTACCTCGATCGAGTGGTGGACGCCGAGGTAGCTGCAGCTCTGGCTTCGTCACCCGCCGTGCTCATAGAGGGCCCGCGAGGCTGTGGCAAGACCTGGACCGGCCAGAAGTTCGCCCGCAGCGAGGTGTTCCTGGACGGATCCGAGGCGCTTCGCATCGCCGCGGAAGTGGACCCGAACTCGATCCTGGCCGGCGAGGAACCGCGACTGCTGGACGAGTGGCAGCTGGTCCGGGGCATCTGGAATCCGATGCGTCACGCCTGCGATCGGCGGGGAGGGTTCGGGCACTTCCTACTCACGGGCTCGCAGAACCCACCGGACGACCTCGCCGAGCACTCCGGTGCAGGTCGGGTCGCTCGTGTACGGATGCGACCCATGACCTTGTGGGAATCCGGTGACTCCACCGGTGAGGTGTCTCTGGCTTCTCTGCTGCAAGGTGGTCGATGCCGGGCGCGGGACACGGCGCGGACGATCAGCGAGGTGGCGTCCCTCATCTGTCGCGGCGGATGGCCCCGAATGATCAGGATGGCCGCGAGCACGGCGCAGGCTCGCCTGCGTGACTACCTGAGCGATGTCGTTCGCATCGACATCTCCCGTGTGACGGGAGTCAGGCGCAACCCGCGGATGGTGATGGACCTGCTTGCGTCTCTCGCTCGCAACGAGGCCACCACCGCCTCCATCGCCACCTTGCGGGCTGATTTGGCGGAGGCCGGCGTCGGAGAACCTGCTCGTTCAACCATCGGCGCCTACCTGGACGAACTCGCCCGCCTTTTCGTGATCGAGCCCCTGCCGGCCTGGTCCGCTCATCTCAGATCGGCCTCCCGGCTGCGGAAGACCCCCAGGCGATACTTCGCCGACCCGGCGCTTGCGGTTGCTGCGCTACGCGGCTCTCCGGCCTTGCTGGAGCGCGACCTGGAGGCGATGGGGTTGCTGTTCGAGTCGATGGCGGTGCGCGACCTTCGGGTGTACGCGCAGGCTATGGGAGCGCATCTGTATTACTACCGGGATGAGAGCAACCTGGAGGCAGATGTCATCGTCGACGGTCTTGACGGCCGCTGGGCTGCCGTAGAGATCAAGCTCGGAGGGGGGTCGGCCATCAAGAAGGCCGTGGACTCCCTGGGAGCGGTGCGTTCACGGGTAGACACGGCCCGGCGGGGCGAGCCGGCGCGGCTGATCGTGCTGACGGCGTTCGGACCCGGCTACGAGACCAACGACGGAGTCGCCGTGGTGCCCCTGAACGCGCTGAGACCCTGACTGCCGTCACCTGTTCTATGCTCCGTCTCGATGAGATCGGACGCCGCGACCGTTGAGGAATACCTCGCCGGCCTTCCCCAGGATCGGCGGGAGGCGCTCTCGGCGGTGCGTTCGGTCATCCTCGACCGCCTCCCGGACGGGTACGAGGAGGAGATGCGCTGGGGGATGATCACCTACGAGATCCCGCTTGCGATCCAGCCTGACACTTACAACGGGAAGCCTCTCATGTACGCCGCCCTCGCCTCCCAGAAGCGGCATATGGCCGTCTACCTGTCGGGCGTCTACGCCGATGAGGCAGCCCGTGAGGACTTCGAGCAGGCCTACCGGGCCACCGGCAAGCGAATGGACATGGGCAAGAGCTGCGTCCGCTTCCGCCGCCTCGACGACCTACCTATCGAGGTCATCGGGGAGGCCATCGCCCGCTATCCCGTCAACGACTTCGTCGACCTCTACCACCGAGCCCGCCGCCGCTGAGCCGCCGGACGGTGGCCGGCAGAGAAGAGGCGCATCTGGGTCCGGGCGCGTTCGAGCGGAGACGCTGGAAATGTTGCTCGGCAGCGAAGTTAGACAGGCTTCTGGCCGGGTGCCGTCTTGCGGCCCATGCTACGGTCATTCTGGTGTTTCGCGGCGGGTTCACGATGCCGGGAACCAGCGCTACGGGAGGTAGGAAATGCCTGGAAGGCAGTGGTATCGGTTCAGATCCGGGTTGGTGATTATCTCGGCTTTCCTTCTCTTCGCCGGTGCCTGCGGTGGCGGAGAAGAGACCTCCGAACCGGCGGAGACCCAAGCCCCGTCCGCCACCGAGGCAGCGCCCGAGACAACTGCCATGGCTGATGATTCGGCGATGACTACTGATGAGCCGATCAAGTTGGGTTATATCTCTGGTGGTGATGCGGATCCGTTCGTGTTCATCGTGACGGAGAGCATTCGTGAGGCGGCTGCGTCGGCTGGTGTGGAGTTGTTCGAGTGTGATGCGAATTTCTCTACGGATACGGCTATTCAGTGTGCGCGGACTTTGGATGCGCAGGGGTTGGACGCGGTTATCAACTGGCAGTTCTTCCCGGATGCGGCTGAGGCGGTTTGTGAGGCGTACGGTGATCTGCCGACGGTGACGATGGACGTGCCTCAGGGTCCGTGCGAGCGGGTGTTTGTGGGGTCGAACGGTTACGAGGCTGGTCTTGTGGCCGGCGCCGGGTTGGGTGACTTTGCCCAGTCGGAGTTCGGTTGCGAGTTCGATCTGTACGTGTCGATCGAGAATCTGAGTTCGCCTGATATCAATGCTCAGCGGGCCGGTGGTTCGCGTGAGGGCTTTGAGGGTGTTTGCGGGTCGGTTCCTGATTCGAAGTTCCGGGTTGTGGACAAGCGTCAGGGCGGCTCGGATGCGTTGGAGAACGTGCGGCGCCAGTTCACGGACATTTTGACGACGGTGCCTGACGCGACGGTGATTTTGGTGATGTCGAGTTTCGGTGATCCGGACGCGGGGTCTGCGTTCGCGGCGGCGGAGACTCAGGGCCGTGGTGGGCATGTGTTCATCGTGGGTCATGGGGCGGATGCTTCGGCGTGGCCGGACATTTTGAACAATCCGCAGTGGATTGGTGATGTGGCGTATTTCCCGGATCGGTACGGGAGTCTGGCGGTGCCGGCGGCGATAGCGTTGGCGAAGGGTGAGGACCCCGGCCGGGAGATCTTCATCGATCACAAGTTCCTGGACGCTTCCAACCTCGTCGACCACTACCCCGCCGCAGCCGGGTAGGCAACAGGCAACCCGTCAGGTAGTGAATACCAGAGACGCTGACCCAGGCCGGGGCAACGGGGAGAGAGGATCCCCCGGTGCCCCGGCCGGTGGGGTGCTAACGAAGCTGGCGTCGCGCGTCCGGTTCACGGCCATGCAGGCCCGGGTCGGGGTCCTGGTCATCCTGTGCGTCTTCTTCACCATCCGGTCGCCGTTCTTCTTCACCTCCACCAACCTGGTGAACGTCCTGGTCAACGGGGCGGTGATCGGCATCATCGGCAGCGCCATGACCCTGCTGCTCGTGGCCCGGCAGGTGGACGTCTCGGTGGGATCCGCCATCGGATTCGCCGGCGCCGTATTCGCGGTGGTCGCGAGGGATTACGGCATGGCCTGGGGAGTCGTCGGGGCGGTAGCGGCCGCCATGGCGATCGCCGGCATCAACGCGGTCGCCATCATCAAGTTTCGGGTCAACTCGATCCTCACAACGCTTGCCACGCTCGTCGCCTTCCGCGGGGCCTCCAAGCTCGTGATGGACGGGAGGGCAGTTCGCGTAGAAGGGTTCAGGTTCCTGGGGCGTACGCGCTTCGAGGTCGGGGGAATAGAGATACCCGTGGCCGTGATCGTGTTGCTGCTGGTGGTGGCGGTCTTCTTCGTGCTCATGCGCCTCACCAAGTACGGCCAGCAGATGTACGCCATCGGCGCGAACCCCCAGGCGGCGCGGCTGGCGGGGATCCCGCTGGAGAGGCAGGTGGCTATCGCCTTCGTCCTCACCGGAGCGACCGTCGCCCTAGCCTCGATGATCGTCGTGTCCCAGGTTGGCGCGGTGTCCCCCACGACCGGGGAGAGGATGGAGTTCCTGGCCTTGACCGGTGTGATCGTGGGCGGCGCCAGCCTGTACGGGGGGAGGGGCTCGGTGATCGGAACCCTGGTGGCGATCCTCATCCTGGCGGTGCTGGACAACGGTCTCGTCCTGCTGCAGGTTCAGTCCTTCTGGCAGGAGGTATCCAGGGGCGTCCTGCTGCTGGGTGCGGTGGTGTTCGACCAGCTGGGACGGCGGGAGGCCGAGGTCAGGATGGATGTGTGATGTACGGGGGAGAGGTACGTCCGCTGCCGGCCGTGGTGACGGAGTCATGACCTACGTCAACGGGCCGAGTGCCCCGCTCCTGGAGATTAGGGGTCTGTCCAAGCACTACGGGACGATCCGCGCCCTGGACGACGTGAGCCTTACCCTCGACCGGGACGAGATCGTGGGCCTCCTCGGCGATAACGGGGCGGGCAAGTCAACCCTGGTGAAATGCCTGGCCGGTGCGGTCATCCCGACTGCCGGCGAGGTGTATCTGAACGGCGACCGCAAGGTGTTCTCCACGCCTGCGGAGGCTCGTGAAGAGGGAATCGAGACCGTTTACCAGCAGTTGGCTCTGGTTGACATCTTCGACATCCCGGCCAACTTCTACCTCGGCCGTGAAGTGGTCAGGGACGGGTGGCGCGGGAAGCTGGGGATGCTCAACCGCAGGTTGATGCGGAAGAGGGCCAGGGCCGCGGTCGAGGCCCTCCCCGCCCGGTTCCCGAACCTCGATGCCGACATCGAGACCATGTCGGGCGGGCAACGCCAGGTGGTGGCCATATCTCGGGCCGGCTTCTGGGGTGGCAAGCTCCTGCTCCTGGACGAACCCACTGCGGCGCTGGGTGTCAAGGAAGCCGCCGCGGTGCTGGAGATGATCGGCGCGATGGTGTCGTCGGCCGAAACAGACATGGCGATGATTGTCATCTCGCACAACATGGAACACGTATGGTCGATATGCACCCGCCTGCTCATCCTCCGCCAAGGCCGGCTGGTGGCCGACCTGCCCAAGTCTGAGACCACCCGTCAGGAAGTCGTGGCCCACATCACCGGCGCCACCGCCTGAGATAGGGGCCTCCGCAATCGTCTGGAACCCGGGCGCAGGCCTTGAAGGCAGGGGAGTGATCGTCACCGGCGCCGCCCAGGGCATCGGGAAGGCTACGGCGGAAGCCTTCGCCGCGGTAGGGGCACGGGTGTTCGCGGTCGACATCAAAGGGGAGGCGCTCGGCAGGACGGTGGGTGCATTGCCGAATCCCTCCCTCCACCATGCGAAGCGTTACGACCTCCGCGACATAGCCGGGCTCGGCGGCCTGGTGGAGGAGGCATCGGAGTTCCTGGGGAACTTGTGGGCGCTCGCCCATGTGGCCGGCACCCTGAAGAGGCAGCCTCTCGACGAGGTGGGCGAGGAGGAATGGGACCTCCAACTGGACGTGGACCTCAAGGCGGGGTTCTTCCTGTGCCGGGCCTTCGGTCAGGCTCTCGTCGCCGGGGGGCGGGGCGGCCGGATCGTCAACTTCTCGTCGCCGGGTTTCATCCGGGGCACCAGGCTGGGCGCCCATGCCTACGTGGCGGCCAAGGGCGGGGTAGTGTCGATGAGCCGCGACTTCGCCCGCTGGTACGGGCCGCACGGGATCACCGTCAACACCCTCCTCCCCGGCCCGATCGACACACCCATGCAGCACACCGACAACACGGAGGAGGTTGTGGCGGCAGGCGTCGCGTCCTGTCCTCTGGGCCGTCTCGGCCAGCCGGAGGAAGTGGCCGCAGTGGTCGTCTTCCTTGCCTCTGATCATGCGAGCTACATCAGCGGCGCCGCCATCAGCGTCACCGGCGGCGCTCTCATGTACTAGGAGGGTGCTGAAAAACGGGTTCTGCGGGGTTCGCCTCTGGCAAACTGCCTGGTACGACAGTGGTCGGGCATCACGCGAACCCCTTTGTAGGGGTTTTTCAGCACCCTCCTAGCGGGAGTGCTGACCCTCGATTAGGCCGGCTGCCTCGGCGACATTGGATACACCGGTTTTCATCCCCAGAGGGTGCGTGCGTTGCTTGAATCGAGTGTTCGGAGGCCGGTCGAACACTTAGAAGACTTGAACCACCCGTATAGGTGCGGGGTAGCCGGATGACATCAGGTCCAGAACTGTGCCCAGCGAATCTTGCCACGACAAGCCCGCCGCGGGGTCGATGAGCCGCACCGGGGCATGGTCTGTCACCCGATGCCGCAGAGCCTCGGCCACCCTGACCGTCTCCTGGTCCGGCACCAACCAGAGTTCGCTTCTATGGTCAGCAATGACCCGCACTGTTGCATCGTCGGGTAACCCGCCGGGATCTATGGGTATGTAGCTGCCTGGTCTGCGCCCTTCCCCGAACAGCACCGTGTTCAACGCCCTGGTCACATGGAAAGCGGGCCGCGGGTTCGATAGCCGGTCCAGCAGGCCGTGCACCACTTTGGTCACCCGGTCGAGATCCTGCAGCGGGTCGAGATAGACGCGGCAACCGGGCATCGTGGCGGCTGCGAACAACGCTTCCGCGGCTGCGAGGGCGTTGGCCCCGTCGTCGGCGTCCATCGGCACCAGGAAGTCGAGCCTCCCTATGGAGTGGAGTTCTGTATCGAAGGCCCGGATGTCGCTCCACACCGACTCCGAGTCGTCAACCATGCAGACCGCCCGGTCGAGAAAAAGACCGTGGCCGGTCAGCATTTCGTCGAGACGGGGTAGTTCCCGGGGCCGGTAGCCGGTCCGGCTGCGCAAGTGCACCTTGCCGGTGTCCTCTAGCGCCAGCGGGGCTAGGGCGACCCGCGCGCCCGCTCCCCGGAGTTCCGCCAGGGCCGCCAGATCCTCGCCGTCCGGAAAGAAACGGTTGGTCAACTGGACCTCGATGAAATCCGCTTCGGAGGCCTTGCGGACCGCTGCGGCAATGTCATCCGGCCTGGGACACAGAACGGTCGCTGTCAACTCCACTCCTTCGCGACGCAGGACGGCGAGTTGTCCGGCCTGCAGCGACACGTCGAGGTCGTGGATCGGGAACCGAACGTTGCGGATCCCCGCCTCGACGCATGACAGCAGGGGGTAGTCGTCGCGGATCCGGTGCCGCACGTGGTTGGGGTAGGAGATCGCCCCGTCGCTCTTGTTGGTGATGGGCAGTCGCAGGTATGTGGCTACCGGAGAATGTGGAAGGTCGACGATCGTGCCGCTCAGGATGCGGGTTCCGGCCCGGTGGTCGGCGTGCGTCTCGCCACTGGTGCGGATCAGGTGCACCGAGGTCCCCCGGTCGGTCACCCTCACCAGGAAGAAGCCGAGCTTGGTGGTGTCGATCCATCCCCGATCCGCAGGGCGGACGTTGAATGCCTCGTAGAAGCCCGGCCTGGTCGTGGTGGTCGAGGGGAGCGTGTACAGGCGGGTGTTGCCGGCCCGGTTGAACACCTGGAAATGAGTATGCCCGCTGAACAGAGCCTCGACTTCGTAGCGCCTGCACAGGTCCAGCAGCCAGGTCCGGTCGGGGTTGTCCAGTACGTCGTAGCTGCCCAGGCCGGGCTCGTCCTCGTCGACCAGGTAGGGGGGCAGGTGGAGGAACATGAAGATCCGGTGCGAGGCGTGGGCGGCGAGGTCGGCCTCCACCCACTCGCGCTGCTCTATGGCCTCCGGCAGGGTGGTGTTCATGATCTGGGAGTTGAGGACGATGAAGTGTGTGTCCCCTGCGGTCCGGCTGTAGAACGACTTGCCGAAGTCCTCGTCCCAGCGCTTCAGGAACCCCGGTTCGACCCAGCCGGCGGGCACCGTCGGATCCGGTTTATCGCCGATGTCCATATTGCCGGCCGCGAAGTTGACCTCCAGGCCCGACTCCTCGAACTGGGCCACCGCGGCTTGCCGTCCCGTGTCGAAGAACCGGGAGCCGGGGTACTCCTGAGCCAGGTCCCCCACGTGGAAGACCATGGCGGGCTCGATTGCCTTGGCAAGGGCCAAGGCCCAATCGCCGCGGTCCGACCACTCCCGCACGATCTCCGGTGTCACCGAGTCGCCCTTGGTCGAGTACATACCGGGATCGACCAGGTGATGGGTGTCGGCGAGCACCACGAACTCCAGGTCGGCCTCGGGCACGTCTGAGCGGTCGAAGCGGGGCATACCCGGACCTCCTCGGTTCTGGTATCGGCGTACGGGGCGGTTGCGAGACCGGATCCGGTCAGATGGTACGCAGGACCGTGCAGCGCCTGTCGAGTATCACTAACTTGTTCTTGGACGAATCGACGGTGGAGGCACCACCTCCGAGGTGGTGGACAGCATGACCAGGGAGGTAGGCGGATGAGTTTTCTTTCGATCGACCACGTAGGGGTGGCGGTGACCGACCTCGAGGTGTCGGTTCCATGGTGGACCCGGTTCCTCGAGAAGGAGCCGTTCATGCAGGGCACGTGGATCGCCGCCGACGTCGAGGACTACGTCGGCAAGATCGTCGGATACCCCAACTGTGACATGTCGGGCGCCTTCTGGGCTCTGCCCGGCGGTTCGGTACTCGAGATGCTCCAGTACCACAACCCTCCGCCCGGCCGGGTGGACATGGCCACTTACAACGCGGGGAACACCCATCTCTGCCTGGAGACCGAGGACATCCACCGCGACTACGAGCGGATGCGGGACCACGCGGTCTTCGTCTCGCCGGAGCCGGTGCGCTGCGCCTGGGGCAGGTATGAGGGCGCCCTCACCTGCTACTTGCGCGACCCTGACGACATCTCGATCGAGCTGATCCAGTTCGCCGACGGGGGAAGGCCGTTCGAGGTCGAGAGCCCGTTCGTCAACCCCTACGGGTAGCCAGCCCTGATTATTCATGTTTCCGCCACACCGATGCACATCAGGCCACTTCAACGCCATGATTTGGGCCTGGCCACCCTTCACCAGGCAGGTGAATGTCCCCCGCCAGGCAAGACCGCGGCTGCCGATAGTCATGGCCCAAGGTCAGGCACCCAAAGCGGCTTGGCCATTCACCGGACAAACCCCCGATCCATGAAAAATTGGGGCCAGGAGATGGAGCCGGGAGGGCGGGCTCGGGTCGGGATCATCGGCGCCGGTTCCTGGGCGATCGCCAACCACATCCCGATCCTGGCGGCACGGGAGGACGTCGAGTTGGTGAGCGCCGTCCGGACCAACCGCAAGGCGCTGGGTTTGCTCCGCGAGAGGTTCGGATTCGAACATGTCAGCGACGATTACCGGGACGCGTTGGAACTCGGCCTGGACGCGGTGGTCGTGGCCAGCCCGGCGGGACTCCACTACGAGCACGTGAAGGCGGCGCTGGAGGCGGGAGCCCACGTCCTGTGCGAGAAGCCTTTCACTACGGAGCCCGAACATGCCTGGGAACTCGATGACATCGCCTCGGAGCGAGATCGCCACCTGCTCCTCGCCCTCGGCTGGAACTACCGTCCCACCGCCATAGAGGCCAAGAGGCTGATGGAGAACCCCGGCGTGGGAGAGGTCCAGCACGTCCTGGTGGCGATGGCCTCGGGCCTGCGGGGTCTCCTCCAGGGTACGGGGAGCTACCGGGGCCAGGACGCCTTCTTCCAGCCCGCCCGCAAGACCTGGACCGATCCCCGGCTCTCCGGCGGCGGGTACGCCCCTGCGGCTCTGAGCCACGCCCTCGGGCTGGCGCTGTGGCTCACGGGCCAGCGCGCTTCCCAGGTCTTCGCCTTCATGAATGACGAGGGCGCCGGAATCGATCTTCATGACGCGATCAGCGTGCGGTTCAGTTCCGGGGCCACGGGTTCGATATCCGGCGCGTCGTCCCCGCCCGGGGGTAGCGCGATCGATCAGGAGGGCGCTCCGTGGCCCCGGCACCAGCTCCAGGTCCGGGTGTACGGGACGGAAGGCCATCTCGTGGCCGATCTGGAACGGGACTTCCTGTGGCTCTTCCGCGACGATGGTAAGGACGTCAAGGTCGATCTACCACCCCGAGCCGGCCTCTACGGATGTGAGGATCCGCCCGACGTACTGATCGACCTAGCCCTCGGAAATGCCGCGGAGAACCGGTCCCCCGCCGATGTGGGCGCCAGGACCGTCGAGCTGCTGAGCGCCGCCTACGAGAGCGCGAGCACCGGAGCCGTCGCCCGGATCCGGGCGGATGGGTCGCAGGGTCAGTCCGGGCAGCCGGACTAGGCAGTCTTGGCGGGAGGTCTGATGGAGCCATCGCAGGAGAGCCGCAACGCATCGGAGCGGGTGAAGATCGGTTTCTTCGGTGTGGGGACCGTTGCGACCGCGGCGCTGAGCCTATGCCGGCAGCGCCCGTGGATGGATGTGGTGGGCGCAGTCCGGAGATCGGCGCCGGCGGCGGGTGGACAGCGGCCGCGGCCAGGATCCTGGAGAGGCGTACGTGTCTGGTCGGACCCAGAAGGGATGCTTGACGAGGCACGCCCCGATGTCGCGCTTGTAGCCACCCAGTCCGAGATCGAGTCCGTATTACCCCTCGTCGAGCACTGTGCTCGCAGGGGTGTTCACGTCATCAGCACGAGTGAGGAACTCGCCTGGCCGGATGTCGAACGGCCCGGAACCGGCGCCTCGCTGCAACGCGCCGCGGAGGAAGCCGGTGTGGCCATCGCCGCCACCGGGATCAATCCCGGCTTTGCCTTCGACGTCCTCCCTCTCATGTTGGCGGGGGCTGCATGGGATGTCTCGAGGATCGTCGTTCAGCGCACACTCGACGCGTCGGTGTTCGGCCAGGACGTGCACCGTTCGCTGGGTGTCGGCTACATCGAGGCCGAGTTCCGTAGGGCCGTCCGGTCGCGGAGGGTCCGGGGCCATATCGGCTTCGCGGAGAGCGCGCGCATCATCGCGGACGGGATGGGGCTTGAGATCGAGCGGTTCGAGGAGGAGATCGAACCGGTAGTCGCAGATCGCGTCCATGTCCTGGCCGGGTACACGATCGAGCCGCCCGAGACCGCAGGCGTCGTCCAGCTGGCCACGGCCATGGTGGGAGGACGGGAATGGCTCCGGTTTGAACTGTCCTTGCATGTCGCTCCGGAAGCGGTCGGCTGGGAGACCTGCGACCGTATCCGCATCCACGGGGAGAACGAACTCAACCTCACGATTGAACCGGGTATGCCCGCCGTGTCAACCACAGCAGCCCTGCTCGTGAATGCGGTTCCCGCCGTCCTGGCGGCCGAGCCCGGTTTTTACCCGCCGGCGCGGCTGGTTCCCAACCCGCCCTGGCTGGCTGAGTATCCCCCTCCCGGCGCACCATGATGCACGCCCGGTCCAGAGGCGATGCGGTTGTTCAGTCGAGGTGCCAGGCCTCGTCGGCCCAGTAGAGGTTGTGGTCTCGGGCTGCCCCGATCTCGACTTGGCTAGGACCGTCCGGTGCGGACCAAGGTTGCGCCATCCATTCTCGCAAGGCGGGCATCAAGGGTGTGCAGTGATTCGGCGCCGGCACTGGAGGCTGCAGCGATGATCATCAGATCCGAGAAACCCGGTCCGCCCCGTCTGTAACGGAGCGCCGAGCGGGTGACATCGTCGGCGGACTCAATCACCAGGCAGTCCGTCGCTACCAGTTCCAGCAGCACATCGGCGATCCTGGCTCGTCCGAACCGGTAGGCCCGTTCGAGCACCCAGACGACCTCGACCGTAACCTCGCGACAGACGAAACCGGGGCGTTCCCGCGTCAACCCTTCCAGCAGTTCACGGGCTGCCTCGGCTTGCTCGGCGTCGTCTCTTACCAGGTAACGGACCAGCACGTTCGTGTCTATGCCGATCACGCCCTCCGCGCTCCCTCGGCGATGGCGTTGTCCATGTCATCAAGGGTTGCCACAGGGCCGTGGTGCTGAAGCACCCCGTACAACCGCTTGATGGGACGCACTCCGAGCAGTCGTACCTGACCATCCTGGATTACGTACCGCACTCGGTCCCCTGCGTTGACAGATAGGGCTTCACGCACAGCTTTGGGCAAGGTTGTTTGCCCTCTAGCAGTAATCGTGGACTCAATCATTGTTGGGACCCCACTTCCCTGCCGTGTAAGTAGATTCCTTACTCTAGGCAGGGTAGTAAGGCATCAGCCAACCAGCAAGGGGCCGAGGCGGTGGGCTGCTCAGTCGAGGTGCCAGACCTCGTCGGCCCAGTAGAGGTTGCCGTCCTCATCGACGAGGCTGAGGATCACGTCCTCGAACCACTTCGACCAGCGGCCGTTCACCTCGGTGGCGCCGATTTTGCCGAAGGCGGTAGCGACATCCGGATGGGCCTCCACGTAGGCGATGATCTGGGTGCCGCGGCGGAACAAGCTGTAGTTCTTGAGCCCGGCCTTCTGTATCTCCTCGACGAGTTCGGGCCATATCTCATCGTGGCGCTTCTTGTACTCGTCGGCCTTGTCCGGATAGATCTCGAACGTGAAGCACGCTCGCTGCATGGAAGCCTCCTCCAAACCGTCTGGGTGCTCGACCGAATCTAGCAGTCTCACCCTTGGCGCCCATCTGGCGTGGCACACGGAAATGTGACCACCAGGGACCCGCGATTATTGTTCGGAGCGCTCGGTGTCGACAGCGGATTGGAGGGCTCATGGGAGCGAACGATCGGGTGCGGGTAGGTGTGATAGGCGCCGGTTCTTGGGCGGCGGGCAACCACATCCCCGTGCTGCAGGCGCGGGACGACGTGGAGCTGGTAGTGGCAGTCCGCAAGGGCTGGGACGCGCTCGAGATGCTGAAGGACCGTTTCGGGTTCGAACACATCACCGAGGACTACCGGGATGCGCTCGAACATGATCTGGACGCCGTGGTGGTCGGCAGCCCGTCGGTGTTCCACCATGAGCACGCCAAGGCCGCCATGGAGGCCGGCGCCAACGTCCTGTGCGAGAAGCCGGTCACCATCGATCCCGCCGACGCCTGGGACCTGGACGCCACGGCCAAGGCGCTGGGCCGGCATCTGGTCATCTCGTTCGGCTGGCATTACCGGCCCACCGTCATAGAGGCCAAGCGGATGATGACCGAGGACGGCGGGGTAGGGGAGATCGAGCACATTCTGGTGGCGATGGCCTCCGGCACCAGGGAGTTGCTCAAGGCCACGGGCTCCTACGAGGGCTCGGCATCCGACTTCATGCCCGATTGGGACACCTGGACCGACCCGGCCATGTCCGGAGGAGGCTACGCCCCCGCCCAGCTGAGCCACGCCATGGGCCTGGCCCTGTGGCTGAGCGGCGAGCGGGCCAAGGACGTTTTCGCCCTGATGAACAACGTCGGCGCCCGGGTCGACCTGCACGACGCCATCAGCATCCGCTACCAGTCGGGCGCCACCGGGGTCCTGAGCGGCGCCAGCTGCCCCAGCCAGGCAGGTATCGGCGACATCCCCGACGAGCCGTGGCCCCGCCACCAACTCCAGGTGCGTTTCTACGGTTCCGAGGGCCAGATGATCGTCGATCTGGAGCGGGACTTCCTCTGGCACTTCCGGGAGGACGGGGTGGATGTCAAGCCCGACCTGCCCGATCACGCCGGGTTGTACCAGTGCGACGGCCCGCCCAGCACGCTGATCGACCTCACCCAGGGCAAGGACGTGCCCAACCGGTCGCCCGCAGAGGTCGGCGCCAGATCCGTAGAGGTGGTGGCGGCCGCCTACGAGAGTCTCCGCACGGGAGGTTTGGCCAGGGTCTCCGGCGTGTCGTAGGGGTCTGTCCGCACCCGCGATGAGGGTCGGGATCGACACCTACTCGTACCATCGTTTCTTCGGCGAGATACGAGAGGGTGAAGAGGACCCGGGAACCCGCTGGACGACCTGGGACTTCCTCGACCGGGCAGCCGAGCTAGAGGTCGACGGGGTCAGCCTGGAGACCTGCTACCTGGACCTGGACGACCCGGCCTTCCGGGAGTGCCTTGCGGGGTTCCTGACCGATTCCGGTCTCGAAGCCGTACTGGCGTGGGGTCATCCCGGCGGCTTGGAGATGGGCAAGCCGGACCGGCGCCTCCAAGACCTGCTGGCGATGATCGATATTGCCGCGTCCATGGGTATTTCGCTGGTGCGCCTAGTGGTCGGTACCTACACCCATTGGGGAATGGAACCCCCTGATGCATCGGTGGAACGCCTCGTCCCCCGCGTACGCGCGGCCTGCCGCCACGCCGCCGAGCAAGGCATCCGGCTGGCGATAGAGACCCACACAGCGCTTCCAATCGCCTCCCTGGCCGAGTTGATCGACCGGGCCGACGCCCCCAACCTCGGTGTGGTACTCGACACCGCCAACGTGGTCCGCGTCGGCAGCGACCTGCTGCAAGCCACCCGCCTCCTAGCCCCCAAGACCGACATGGTCCACCTCAAGGACCTCGACCTCGCCGACGCCTCCTTCAGAAACCCCGGAGGATGGTGGCCCTGTACCTCACTTGGTGAAGGCGACTTGGACCTGCCAGGCGTCCTCGCGGAACTACGCACCACAGGGTTCTCCGGCTTGGCCTGCGTGGAGCTGGCCACCCTCCCACCAGGCACCGAAGAGGACCAGATGGTTGAGGAGAGCGTCACATGGCTGCGTGAGTCGATACACCTCACGGGAAGGCGGCAGGAGAAGTAGTCGCTGCCTACCCCGCGCCTCACTTGGCCATCTTCAGGGCTTCGGTGTTTCCCCCAGCGCGGGCGGTACTCTCAGAAGGTCGGGATTCTCACGCGACCGGAGGGTACGCCGTCGGTCTCCACTGTCACGAACACATGATCCGGCAGGGTCGGATCCAACCGGACGATACGGCTCGACCCGTCGAGGACGTAGCCATCCGGGAGCTGTCGCTCCAGGTAGCGGACGTTCTCCGCCAACACGTCGTCGTACGCGCCGGCCTCCACCTCCTCCTGCTGTCTCTGCAGGCGAGCCTCGAACTCCTCAGTCGTTTCGCGACGCTCTCTTGTCACCATTCTCAGACCGTCCCACAGTTCGCCGGCTATGTCAACGCCGACCGCTCATGTACCTACGGATCTTCCCTTCGGACGCCTTCTGCGCGTGAAACACCACGAGATCACTTGCATGGGCGGTCCTGAGACCGATCAGGGGCCAAGGGTGGCTATGGGAACTACCTGGACGCCTTCGCGGTGCTTGAAGCCGTAGCCGGTAGCGGTGATGACCACCAGGGCCGATGGCTCGCCCATCCGGTCGGTGTCGACCCTGTTGCGAAGCCTCAGCAGGGAGTTCACGCCCTGGTTGATCAGTTTCTCGCCGCCGAGTTTGATCTCCACGGCCATCCATTCGCCGTCGCCCCGCTCGATCACCGCGTCCACCTCCAGCGACGTGTTGTCGCGGAAGTAGGACACCCGGCAGTCGTTGGTCTGCGCATACACCCGCAGGTCTCGCATGACCAGCGACTCGAAGAGCAGGCCGAAGAAGCCGAGGTCGGCGCGCAGCCGGGTCGGAGAGGTCCGGAGGGCTGCCACCGCCAGCGAGGGATCGACGAAGTAGCGTTTCTCCGAACGTCTCAGCTGCGCCCTCGACCGCAGGTGCGGCGCCCAGGCCGGTAGGCCCTCCACGATGAACAACCGCGTCAGAGCGTCGATGTAGCTCTTGGCGGTGCGGGGATGGACCGGTGTGTCGCGGCCGCCGCTCATGTCGCCTGCCAGCGTCTTGTAGGAGACATTGGTGGACTCGTTGCGGCCCAGCGATACGAGCAGGCGGCTCACGCCTGCGGGATCATGGGCCGGGCCGCCCGAGCGGGCCACGTCGGTTCTGGCGATCTCGCCCAGGTAGCCGCGCAGCCGGGCCTGGGCCACTTGAGGCGACTCTCCCAGGAGCCAGGGCCATCCGCCTTGGCACACGATGTCTACCAGGTCGGCGATGCTCAGATCGGAGTGTCCGCCTGCGGTCAGCTCACCGTCGAGAAGCCTGCCCAGCGAGACGGCTCCGCTTGACTCGCCCGACTCGAGCAGCGACATCGGTCTCATCCGCACGCGTAGCACCCGTCCTGCGCCGGAGTGCCTGGTCACGTCGTCGGGGGGATCGGCGGAACCCGTGAGGATGAACTGGCCCGGTCGGGTCCTGCGGTCGCAGGCATGCCGCATCGGATTCCAGATCCGCGGCGCCAACTGCCACTCGTCCAAGAGCCGGGGAGTGTCGCCATCGAGTAGGGCGGCGGGATCGAGTGCCACTGCCAGCCGGACGTCGTCGGAGTCGTCGATGGTCACCGCGCTGGCAGCGAACCGGTGCCCCGTCCAGGTCTTGCCCGTGGCCCGTGATCCTTCAATGACAACCGCCGGAGCGGCCCGCAGTGCGAACTCCACCTCGCCGTCCGCCACCCGAGGCAGGTAGCCGGCGGGTGTCAAAACACCATGCAACGTCGCCTCCCTTGCTGCCGGGGTACCCCTAGTCGAGTGCTGAATCATAACAGTTCTGAGTGTGAATATATGGAGCTATAACATGCTGAATCATAGAGTCGGCAAGTGACCATGGTCGGCCCAAGCAGGTGTCAACCAGGCGGGTCAGATATCGATCCACACAGGCAGCTCAGCAAATCAGGTAATGAATTTCCCGCTTTTGCACGAACATCATTCCCGCTTTTGTACAAGACATGGTGTTGGCTCCCGCTGCTTCTGGAAGAGGCTTCAGTGGTCCCCGGTCCCAGGACCGGGTCGCCGAATGGATAACCTATTCTCCGATCTCTTGCGGCAACGATTGGCAGGGAGTGAACGAATGACGCAGATGAGAACCGGGTCCGGCGGCCCTCCCATTCCCCCACCGTCCATCGGTGACGTGCAGGAGGCGGCCGGTCGTATTAGCGACGTGGCCTTGCGCACCCCGCTCCTGAGGTACAGGACCATGGAGCCGGGAGAGCCTGTCTGGCTCAAGGCGGAATGCCTCCAGCCTGCTGGATCGTTCAAGCTACGGGGAGTGTTGAACTGGGCCTGTTCGCTGTCCGCGGCCGAGCTCGAGAGGGGGCTGAGTACACAGAGTGCCGGGAATACCGCCCAGGCTCTCGGGTACGTGGCCCGCCTTCTCGGGGTCCCGGCCAGGAGCCTGCTGCCGGACAGCGCTCCGAGGGTGAAGGTCGATGGTGTGCGCTCTTACGGGGTCACCCCGGTGCCGGTGCCTTTCTCGGCGTTGATGGACTATGTCTTCGACAGGGGATGGGAGCAGGAGCCGTACAGCTACCTCAACCCGTGGGGTGACCCCTCGATGCTGGCAGGCTCCGGAACGATCGGGATGGAGATCCTCGAAGAGCTTTCCGATTTGGCGGCCGTCTACGTACCCGTGGGCGGCGGCGGGCTGGTGGCGGCGATCGGCAGCGTGATCAAGGAGTTGCGTCCGGCCGTCGAGGTGGTGGGAGTGCAGAGCACCGCCTGTCCCTCGCTGGGAGCGGCCATGGAGGCCGGAAGGCCCACATGGGTGCAGGCGGGGGAGACGATCTGCGACGGCACGTCGGTGCCGGTGGTGGTGGATGAGATGTACCCGCTGGTGAGCTCCGTGGTGGACAGGGTCGTTCCGGTCTCCGAGGACGACGTGCGTACGGCCATCGCCGGCCTGGCCTTGGGGAACAAGCTGGTCGTGGAGGGCTCCGGCGCCATGTCCCTGGCGGCGGCCCTCGGAGAGCGGAGGGACGGCCCGGTCGCGTGCATATTGAGTGGCGGCAGCATCGGCGCCGACCGCCTGGCGGAGATCCTCACAACCCGATCCGGGTGATGATCACCGGTCCCGATCATGCCGGTAACCGCCCGGCCTTCGAGCGACCTGACGCGCCGAGACCCTGGGAGGATGATCCGCAGATGATCAGGCGCCAGGGGCCTTCTCCCCTCTATTACGAAGCGAGCCCCAACAACCGTCCCACCCTGCAGGTGGAGCCGGGCGAGGTGTTCGAGGTGGTCACCCAGATGAACCGGGGTCCTGACAACTCGGTGGTGCCTGACGAACTTCGGGATGAGTGGTCGAGGCACCATTCCTACGAGGTCGAGCGCGCCAACCCGTCTTCGGGGGCCATCTCGGTCCGCGGCGCCGAGCCGGGAATGGCGATAGAAGTCTTGATCGAGGACATGGAACTGGCGCCGGTCGGGTATACCACGTTCGCGGGGACCAACCCGCTCTTTCCGAGCACACCCGTCACGAAGCCGGACCTCGCCGCGGCGCGGGTCGTTCGGATACGTGATGGTCAGGTGATCTGGGATCGAGGCCTGACCATCCCTGCCCGGCCGATGGTGGGGATGGTGGCTGTGGCACCCGCCCACGAAGCCCAGTCGACGGTGCGGGTCGGCCACTGGGGCGGCAACATGGATGTTCAGGAGGTCGGGCCGGGAGCCAGGGTGCGCCTGGTCGTCAACGTCCCCGGTGCTCTGCTGCACATCGGCGATGTTCACGCGGTGCAGGGCGATGGCGAGATATCGGGCACCGGTATCGAGACCAGTGCCCTGCTGCGGATGAGGGTCGAGTTGATGAAACGGCCGCCCGAGATGATCTGGCCCCGGATCGTCACCCTCGATCGCATCTTCGCGGTGGCGGCCGACCGCCCGGCGGAAAGGGCCTTCAGGGTGGCGGTGACCGAGTTGATCCGCTGGCTCCATGCCGACTACGGGCTCGAACCCCGGGAAGCCGTCCTGCTGCTGAGCCAGATCCTGGAAGCGCGCGCCACCCAGGTGGTGAACCCGACGATCACCTACGTCGCAGGTGTCAGGCGGGAACTCCTCCGGGGACTCCTCTGAAACCGGGAGGGCGGCTGGGGCCACCTGTACCTGCTCGACGGTCAGGGTCACCCCGTCAGGCGGTGAGACCGACCTCTACGGGATGGTCGTGACGCTGATTGCCCACCGTGCCGAGAGGATGCTGAGAGGGAGGCCTCGGCGTTCGCGGCGGACGGCGATGCCTGCCGTGGTGCTGTACGGATCGGCGCCTGGTGGACTAAGCTTAGTGGACTAAGGCAGTGGGAAGCGTGAACATGCGGGTTGTGAACATGCACGAGGCGAAGACTCATCTCTCCCGGCTCGTGAAGGCTGCGGCCGGGGGCGAGCCGTTCGTCATCGCGCGTGCGGGCAAGCCGCTCGTGAAGGTGGTGGCTCTGGACGCGCCCGAGCCCGCGCGCGCCCAGAGGACCGGGTTCCTGTCCGGTGTCTCAGTGCCTGATGACTTCGACCGGATGGGCGGAGCCGAGATCATCGAACTGTTCGAGGGAGGAAGTTGAGCCTTCTGCTCGACACACATGTGTTGCTCTGGGCCTCGGCTACTCCGGACCGGCTGACGCCCGAGGTCCGCAGGATGATCGAGGACATGTCGGAGCAGATCCTCTACAGCGCGGCGTCCATCTGGGAGGTAGCCATCAAGGGCGGCTTGGGCCGGGCGGACTTTCGGGTCGATCCGCGCCTGCTGCGGCGAGGTCTGCTGGAACACGGCTACGACGAACTGGCGGTGACCGGCGTCCACGCAGCCGCCGTGGACCAGTTACCGCCCATTAACAAGGATCCCTTCGATCGGCTTCTGGTTGCCCAAGCGCAGATCGAAGCCGTCACTCTGCTGACCGCGGACAGGATCGTGGCGCGGTACCCCGGTCCCATCCGGTTGATCTGAACACCAGTGTCTCGAACCGCCCCGAGCGGAGGCAGCATCGGCGCCGACCGCCTGGCGGAAATACTCACTGCCCGATCCGGATAGGGTGGAGGTGTGACTTCCAAGCTGTGGCTGATCGGGATGATGAGTTCCGGGAAGACCAAGGTGGGCCGGAGGCTATCCGAACGTAGTGGGTTCCCCTTGGTGGATACGGACGCTCAGATCGTGGAGCAAGCCGGAATGACCATCCCCGAGATCTTCGCAACCCTCGGCGAGCCGGCCTTCCGGTCCATGGAGCGCGAGGAGGTGGCGCGGATCGCCGGGCGCAGGGAACGGCTGGTGGTGGCCACCGGTGGTGGCGCCATCCTCGACAAGGCGAACCGCACCTTGATGCGCGAGACCGGACTGGTGGTTTGGCTCAAACCCTCGATCGCTTCCCTGATCACCAAAGGCAAGACCAAGAACCGCCCCCTGCTGCTGGGCCATGCCGACCTGGCCTCCCGCTACACCGAGATCTGGGAGGCTCGCAAACACCTATATATGGAAGCCGCCCACATGAGCATCCCCATGGACGGGAAGACCCGTAGCCATGCCGCCGAGGAGATCTGGAGACTCTGGCAAGCAACCTGATCACCGCCTTCAGACGAGGGGAGGGGACGCGGTCGGGCGGGTGTACTCGGTCGCCAGCAGCGCCTTGCCCGAACGGCTGAGCAGCGCGGCCGCCACCCCCACCAGCGTTATCGCGCCGCCGCCCACATGGACCAGGGTCACGCCTTCCCCCAGGAAGAACCAGGCCATGGCGGCTGCCAGGAAAGGCATCGGCAGGCTCATGAGCGGCGGGACGTTCGCCGGCACCCAACGCAGGCTCCAGAAGAGCAGCATGGCGCCGATCGCTCCCGGCACGGCCACTACTGCCGCCACGTTGAGCATGTCCGCGCCGGACAGGTTCCAGACGTCGGCGCGGGTGACGAAGCAGAACAGGGACACGAACAGGGTGCTGGACGCCAGCATGCCCACCGTCAGCGGGATGGTGTCCATGGTTCCGCGGGCCCGCTTCACGCTCACGAACTGGAGTGACCAGCAGAGGACCGACAAGGTGCCCAGGGCGATTCCCAACGGGTGGCCTCCGGGACCTATTGATCCTCCAAGGACCACCAGCGCGGACCCGAGCATTGCGACGAGCGTCCAGAGACGGAAGCGCAGCCCGGGACGCTCCGCGAACATGGGGATCGCCCACAATGCGATCAGGACCGGGTTGAGCATCGTCAGCAACGAGATGTCCACCACCGAAGTGAACTTGACGGCAGTCATGAACATGGTCATGGAGGCGGCGTTGAGGAAGCCGGCCCAGACGGGAAGCCTCCACTCGCGGCCCCGCGGGAAGGCGAGATCGAAGCGCCCGGCCAGCGTGACCGCGGCGAAGGTCACCACGATCCCGATCCAGGACCGCCAGAACGCGAACACCGGACCGCTCGTCGATGAGGCCTGGATGAACACGGGTGCGGTGCTGAAGGCCACCGTCGAAATGCCGAGCAGGAGCAACGGCCGGCGCCTTCCCAGCTCGTGCAGCTGCCCGATTGTCGCCGAAGGTTTCAACACCCGCGCGGCATGCGAACCCGAGTTGCTCCAGATCGCCGTTCCATAGTGTCGGAAGGATATCGCTCCGTCCATCGATGGTCGCCGCTTTCGACTCGGTCCGGAGCGGCGTAAGGGTGGAGCGCGATCACTCCTGGGCTTCGATCAGCGACACGTCATAGGGATGGAGGGTGAGGTCGGCGGTCACCAGGGCCAGGGATTCGAGTTGCGCCTGGGCGACAAGCATCCGGTCGAAGGGGTCGCGGTGGTGCGGTGGGAGGGAGGCTGCGTGCTCGGCATGCCGTGCCGAGATCGATAGGGATTCGAACCCCTCGGCCTCGAGGCCGGCGGTCAATCCGTCCGGGAAGGAGACCTTGCCGAGAGCCTTCTTGATCCCGAGTTCCCACGGCGTGACGGCTGAGAAGAACACCTGATCCGCGCGCCCGATGGACTGCCGGCACGTCGGCCCCAGCGATGGGTGCGCCTCCAGCCACCAGAGGGCCACGTGGCTGTCGACCAGAAGTCTCAAGCCATCCCGCCCTCGGCCGATTGGGCGAACATCGCGTTGACGTCCTCATCGGGGCCGACGACATCGCCCTGGTAACTGACCCTGCCGGCCCATGCGCCCGGTCGGCGCTCGGGTCGAGGCGGTGGCCAGGCGATGATCTTGGCGACGGGTTGCCCGTTCCGGGCGACGATGACCTCGCCGCCTTCCTGGACCTTGCGGATCAACTCCGACAGTCGCGACTTGGCTTCATGGGTGTTCACGATCGTGGCCATGTACTTAGCTTAGCCAGACCAAACTAAGTGAGACCCCGACCACCGCTTCGACCCGGGTTGCATTGCCGACTATCGGCCAACTGGACATTTCTCAGTACCCTCCTAATCTCGTCAAGTCGGAGGGAGCGGTATGCGCAAGATGCGGATGAACCAGGCCATCGCCACGGCGCTGGCCGATGAGATGCGCAGCAACCCCGATGTGGTGATGTTCGGTGAGGACATCGCAGTGGCCGAAGGGCCCTTCAAGACCTCGGCAGGGCTGCTCAAGGAGTTCGGGCCCTCGCGGGTTCGGGACACGCCGATCTCCGAGATGGGCTTTCTGGGCACCGCCGTTGGCGCCGCTTCGACCGGGCTCCGTCCGGTGGTGGAGATCATGTTCATCGAGTTCATCGGGGTGGCGCTCGACCAGCTGGTCACCGAGGCGGCCAAGTTCCACTACCTGTCGCGTGGGACGGTCTCGGTGCCGGTGACCGTGCGAGGCTCGATCGGGGCGGGCCTCGGGTTCGGGTGCCAGCATTCCCAGACGCTGGAATCGTGGATGTACAGCACGCCCGGGATCAAGCTGGCAGTTGCCTCCGGCGCCCACAACGCATACGGGCTGCTCCGCGCGGCCATCCGCGACGACAACCCGGTCGTCTTCCTGGAGCCTCGGGCTCGGTACGCCAAACGGGAGCCGGTGCCGACCGGTGAGGACGCCATCATCCCGCTCGGTCGGGCGGCCACCGTCAGGGAAGGGTCCGATGTCACATTGGTGGCTCTGGGAGCGATGGTCCCAGCCGCCCTACAGGCCGCCGAAGAAGCACCCTGGTCGGCGGAGGTGATCGATCTCCAGACCCTGGTCCCCTACGACAAGGAGACCCTGGCACGGTCGGTCTCGAAGACCGGACGGCTAGTGACGGTGGAGGAGAACCCGCTCACCGGCGGATGGGGAGGCGAGATAACCTCCTTCGTGACAAGCGAACTGTTCGGAGACCTCCAGGCGCCGCCCGTTCGCATCGCGTGCCCGGACATCCACGTGCCGTACGGGAGGGAACTGGAGCAGCGCTACCTTCCCGGTCCCGACTACATCGCCCAACAGGTTGGTTCCCTTCTCGACACCGGAACCCGACCGGCCCACTGGTGGGAGACCCGGGAGGTGGTGACATGAGCGGCGCAGACGCCTCACTGGACCGGCGCCTCCGCCTCCAATCGGGCCCAGCCGGACGCTACGAGGCCATGTTCGAGATACGGGCTTTCGAGGATCGGGTCCAGGCCATGTTCTTCGAGGGCACCGTCCACGGCACAACCCATACCTGCCAGGGCCAGGAGGCGGTGTCCGTGGGGATCGCGGCGGCAGCCCGGCCCACCGACACGGTGACCTGCACCTACCGGGGCCACGGTCACGCCCTGGCGTTGGGTATGCCCCCGGTCACGGTGCTGGGGGAGATCATGGGACGGAGATCCGGCTCGGTCGGCGGCGTGGGCGGATCCATGCACCTGTGCGATACGTCCGTCGGCCTGCTCCCGACGTTCGCCATCGTCGGCGCCGGCATCCCTGTAGCGGCCGGCGCCGCCCTGACGGCTCAGGTGAGGGGGACGGACGATGCGGCGATCGCAATCTTCGGGGACGGGGCCACCAACATCGGCGCCTTCCACGAGGGGCTGAACCTGGCCGCCATCTGGAAGCTGCCGGCGGTGTTCGTGTGCGAGAACAACCAGTACGGGGAGTACAGCGCCATCCATCTGACGACCCCGATCGAGAACATCGCCGACCGGGCGGCTTCGTACGGCATTCCGGGCCACGTGGTCGACGGCCAGGATGTGGATGTGGTGGCCTCGGCCGTGGGGGAGGCCTTGGAGAGGGCGCGGGCGGGCCACGGGCCAACCTTGCTCGAGATGAAGACCTACCGCTACGCGGGCCACTCGAGGGCCGACACCGCCCCCTACCGGCCGGAGGGCGAGTTCGACCGCTGGTACGAGCGCGATCCGATCAACACCTACCGGAGCCGCCTCATTGAAGAAGGGGAAGTCACGGCAGAGGCAGCCGAAGAGATCGAGGCTCGGGTCGCCCGCCGCATCGCGGAGGCGGAGGCCACCGCTTCAGCCGATGACCCGGCGACGGTGGACGACATGTTCCGCCACATCTACGCCCCGTAGCCAAGACCTACGCGTGGACGCTGAGGACCCGGCCCGCCCAAGTCGTCGAGCCGGCCACTGGTAGATTGCCCGATACCTGGTACAGGGGGACGGATATCCGTAGCAACGTGAAGATGCCGAAGCTCGGCGAGACCGTCGACGAGGTCCTGGTTCTCGAATGGGCGGTCTCCGTGGGGGACGTCGTTTCCCGGGGCGACACCCTCATGACAGTGGAGACCGACAAGGTGGAGGCCGAGCTTCCCTCCCCGGTATCCGGAACGGTCGTGGAGTTGCTGGTCGAGATCGATGACGAGGTAAGCGTCGGCACCCCCGTCTGCACCATCGAGACCTGAGCCGATGCCAGATCTCAACCGGCCGCGTGAATGAAGGCGGCAGGGTGGGCTCCTGAACCATTCGAGGCTGACGACGGTACGGTCCCTTTCGAGAGATTCATCGAGGATCTCTCGGACTTCAAGTTCGTGGTGCTCGATGCTGCCATCCGTCGCGTCCTGGCCGTTCGTGGAATCGGCCTCATGCGCACGGAGTGGCTGAGGGCACTCGGGCGGGGTCTTCACGAATTCCGGGTCCGGCACGATGGCGATGAGATCGCAAGGATGTTCAGCACGGAAGCTCGGCCAGCAGCGGCCCCCCCCGGAGAAGGTACTTCTCCGGGTATTCGTGCATTTCTACGGAGACAGAATCGTCTTGTTACTCGGCGGTTACGACAAGGGTCGATACCCGCAGAAGAAGCGTCAGCAGAGAGAGATCGCCCGGGCCCGCAAATCCCTGCGCCAGTTCAAGCGCCTGCGCCGGCTCCGCCGGTAGTCGACGGGGGAAGGGAGCGGCGGTTGACAATGCTATGGGTAAAACCCCATACTGTTGGTAGGGAGGTGGTCAGTGGGCCGTAGCTACGAAGAGGTCACATCGGAGCGCCGGTCTCGGCTCGGACCCGACGCAAATAGACAACGCTCCGTGCTTGAGCAGGCATACGAGATTGCCCTGCAGGTCGTGGCGTTACGTGAACGGCACAACCTCACCCAAGCCCAACTGGCGGAGCGCTGCGGGATTGATCAGGGCGACATCAGCCGGATCGAACGCGGTTCCACCAACCCGACTGCGCGCACCCTACAGCGCATCGCCGAGGCGCTGGATGCCGATCTCCGTTTGGTGGCCCGAGCGTCCTGACCCCTGGCCGTGCTGCTCCTGAGGCCGGAGGTCCGGGAGGGGGACGAGCCGCGCAAGCGCTTGGACACCAGCTAATCACTCCCCGAGCCGCCTGCAGTCCCCACAGGCAACCTGAATACGTGTCACACCCGGTCTCTACAGTCCTCGACATGAGCACAATGTCCAGCGGCTCGAATCCGAGCAGCGGCTATGCCGCACAAGACCGGTGGCGGCTCAACCGAGCCGGCATCGTCAACGTGTACCAATACGAGAACGAGGTGTTGCACTTCGGGGGCGGCCGTCTGCTCCTGCGTGGCGTGAACGGTTCGGGCAAGTCGACGGCGATGAACATGTTGCTGCCTTTCCTGCTCACCACGCACCAAGGCCGCATAGATGCAGCCGGCGAGCAGACGGGGATCCTCAAGTCGTGGATGCTCAGCGGGCGCGACGACGCTCAACCGGTCGGCTACCTGTGGATCGAGTTCGAGCGAGCGGGTCGGTTTCTGGTCTGCGGTTGCGGCATCAAGGCCAACCGCCAGTCCGACACCGTAAAGACCTGGTGGTTCATCACTTCGAAGCGACCCGGCATCGACTTCCGGTTGGTCGAGGCGGGCGGTGTGCCCCTATCGGCTACCCGGCTGCGTGCGGTAGTGGAACCTGATGAGGTATTCGGCGAACGCCGTCGCAGAGACTATCGGCGGGTCATCGAGCAGCGTCTATTCGGCGGTGCGTCGGTAAGCCAGCACATGAGGCTGATCGACCGGGTACGCACCCCGCGGGTGGGCGACCGGATTGATCTGGATCTCCCGGCCTACCTCGTCGGTGCTTTACCGCAGCTCTCTGAACAGGCCCTCCTGGAGGCGGCGTCTCCGCTCGACGACCTTGAGGAGCACCGGCGGAACGTGGCGGAACTGGAGAAGACCTCAGGGGCGATACGCGGCCTGCTCGACGTCTACCGCTCGTACTGCCTGACCGAACTACGCGAGCGGGTGACCACCGGGAGCGACGCCCTCGATGCCCTCCGCCGGTGTGACCGCGACGAGACGGCGACGCTTCGCGCCGCCGAGGAGGCTGCGTCCGAGGTCGAGCGGCTCGATGTCGAGATCGGCGGCCTCGATCATGACACGCGGCGCCTGCGCAGTGAGATCGCCGCCCTCGAGGAGTCCCGTGTGTACCGCTCGGGCCGGGAACTCGATGGACTGCGCGATCTGGTCAGCAATTTCGCCGCCCAGCATGAGGGCACTCTCGGTCGGGTCGCCGCCTGGCGGGAGAGAGTGGAGGCCGAGGCTCAACAGATGCGCCGAGCGCGGAGTCAAAGCCGCGCCGATCTGGCTCGACTCAACAGGAGCCTGGCCGAGGCATCAGAACGGAGCGAAGGCGCCAAGATCGACCAGCGGCCGCCGGGGCCGGTTGTAGTGCCCGAGGACGAACTGGCCGGTATCGAGGCCTCCGAACCGACCGGCGACTTCGAGACCGCGGCGCCGGCTCAGCGAATAGTCGCGACGGATGGCGCGATCCTCCGGCGGCAAGCGGACATCGAGGATGTGGACCAGGCCCGAGATCGCTTCGAGGCGGCAGAACTGCGCCTTGGCGAGGCCAGGTCCCGGCATGAGGCGGCGGAGTCCACAGCCCGGCGAGCTGCGGAGCGATCGGGTGAACGCACCCGTCGCCTCGCGACGGCGCGTGGCGAATGGGCACGTATGACGAAGCTCTGGGCATCCCGAGTCCGCCCCATTGCGAGTGATGCGGGGGTCGAGACGCCGGCGGTATTCGGCTGGGCGGGCGATCTCCCCGATGAAGACCCGGACATCCCGGGCGACCATGAGGACGCATCCGTTCGCTTGCTCTCCGAGATCGACGGTCTTGCCGCCCACTGGCAAGCCGGCGTGGCGGAGATCGAGCAGCGCCTAAGGCTGGAACGGTTGGCCGTTGAAGAGGAGAGGGCGCTTGTAGAAGAACTGAAGGATCGGAACCGGCTCGATCTGCCCCTCTTCGGCTGGCAGGTCGCCGGGGAGTACTGCCTCGCCGACCTGCTTGACTTCGCGCCTCATCTCGGCGACGCCGAGCAAGCAGGCGTAGAGGCCGCCTTGGAGTCGTCCGGGCTGTTGTCCGCGCGGCTGATCGACAGTACCACCGCGGAATTGGCCAGTGGAGAGCTGGTCGCCATCGTCACGGGCGGCGTGCCGCGCTCGCTGAGCGACTACCTCACGGCGCGGATCCCGGATCGGCTCCTGGGTGAGATCGACGAGGGGCTGGTCGCGAAACTACTCGAATCGATTACATGGGACATCGGGAGCGACGCGGCCAACGTCATAGCGACGGACGGTAGCTTCCGGGTGGGGTCGTTGCGTGGCAGGCACTCCAAGTCGCGTGCGGAGTTCATCGGCTCGGCCGCCCGGAGCGCCGCGCTTGATCGAGCCCGGAACGAAGCGAGAGAGCGCCTGAGCATCGCCCGATCGGTTGTGACCGGGAGCGAGGCCGAGCTGGCTGAACGCCGCTCGACACTCGACGAGATCGCGCTGCACCGCTCGAACCTTCCGTCCACCCGCCAGATCGTGAGAGCGGAGGCCGAAGTCGACTCCGCCGCCGAGGATGCCGCTGCCGCTGAAGCCGAGATGGCCCAAGAGCGCGAGCGGCTGGCCGAAGCGGAGAGGGCTTCGGCCGGTGCCTGGGACGCTCTTCAACGGGTGGCTACGACCCTCTCGCTTCCCGTAGACCGCAGGGGTATCGATGTGGCGCGTAGTCAGCTGCTCGAGTTGAGGTCGGTTCTGGAACGGTGCCGTTCAGGCCTCGACGCTGTGAAGCGATCCGTGCGCCACTGGCGCGATGCGGTTGTGCGCTGGCGCGCGGCCACGCGCGAACTTCAAGCCGCGCGGGAAACCCTGGCCGAGGACGAGGCCCGGCTCAGCGAGGCGAGGACCCGCCTCGCGACCAACGAGAAGAATGTCGGAAGGGAATACGCGGATGTTGTCGCCGTACGTGACACACGCAAGACACAGTTGACCGACGTAGAGGCCCGTCTGCCCATCAAGCGCCGAGAGCGCGACCAGGCTGTCGAGTCACGCGCCGAGGCGCAAGCGGCAGCGCGCGCCGCCACCACCGAGAGAGTAGGTGCCGAGAAACGATGCGAAGGATTGCGTACGTCACTGACCGAGGTGCTGGCGACGCCGGGACTGCTCGGCAGCGTTGGAGAGTCCGATGACAGCGAGGCGATCATTGCCCGATCCGCCGGATCCGACGGACTACGCGAGATGCTCCGGGCCATCGAGCGCCTGCTCCCCGACGATCCGGCGGAGGCCACGAGCGCCGACGGTGTTCGCCAATCGCTGATGCGGCGGCGGGACAGTCTCGGGGCGGGCTGGGACGCCGAAGCCCGCCGGCCCGACCAGACGCTGCCGCTCCTGATTGAGGTAAACGGTCCGCTGGGCAAGGCGCCGCTTGCAGATTCGGTTCGGGTTGTCTCGCAACAGCACCAGCAGATGTCAAGCCTGCTCGACCGCAAGCAAAGCGACGCGTTGCGCGGTCTGCTGCAGGGAATGATCGCGCGCGAGATCGCCGAGAAGATCCACAGAGCGGGGCGCTTGGTGGAACTGATGAACCGGCGGCTCCACCCTGTCACGACCGCTCATCAGGTGGGAGTTCGGTTGCGGTGGCGAAGATCCCCCGAACTCGACCAGACCACTGCGCGCATGGTCGATCTGCTTTCCAAACGCCCCGACCTACGGACAGAGGAGGAAGAGACCGAACTACGCCGGGCCCTGTCGGAGCGCCTCGACGAGGCTCGGGCGCTGGAACCCGATGTTGCTTACCGGCAGCTCATCGCCGACACCCTCGACTACAAGAAATGGCATGAGATGTCCGTCATGGTGCGCCGTTGGGGCAGCAGGGAGAAGAAGCTCAGCCGCAGGACGCCGCTGTCGGAGGGCGAGAAGAAGCTCGTCACCTATCTCCCGCTCTTCGCGGCCGTGGCCGCGTCCTACGACGCGCTGGCCGAGCAGAACAACATCCCCGAAGGCTCACCGCCGGGGATCGCCAGATTCGTTCTGCTGGACGACGCGTTCGCCAAGGTGTCGGAGGATAACCACCCGGCTCTGTTCGGGTTGCTCGTAGAACTCGATCTCGACTTCTTGGCGACCAGCGAGCGACTGTGGGGAGTGCATTCAGAGGTCCCGGAACTGGCGATCACCGAGGTGGTACGCGACGCGAGCCTTGGAGCGATCCTGCTGGATCACTACCGGTGGAGCGGCACCGCTCTCGAACTGGCGGGCGTGTCGTGACGGGGAAGCCGAAGGATGCCGTCGGCGGCGATACGGCACGGGCCCGTCAACTGTTTCGCTATCTCGGAGGTGAGGAGTGGCAGGTGTACCGCGCGATCGTCGGGGTCTTCGCCGGCACGTTCTTCACGGAGTTCACGCCGGACAAGGTTGCGGCCGAGCCCAGCGTTGTGGCCACCGGCGTCGATCCGGCGGTGGTTCCGGATAGGTTGGAAAGCCTCCGCAGGTGGGGGAACCTCACGGTGTCGTCCTCGGTCGGCAACCCTTCCAGTCTTGATGACTACTACAGGAGACGTAACCGGTACCTGATCACCCGGGCCGGCCAGGAGGTGTACGACCTCACCGAACGCGTGCTGACCGGAATCGACGACATCGCCGATGTGCAGGCGGGCCGCCTGCGCGACCTGCACCGCGCCCTGAGTGAGTTGGTAGACCATGGCGATGCGGGATTCGAATACGTGGAGAGCGAGGTTCTCGCCGACCAGGTGCGCACCGTGTTCGATGTCCACGAGAGGTTCACTACCGAACTGAGCCAGTTCTTTGCCGAGCTGAACCTGTGGCAGAGCCGCTACGACCTTGATGCCGAAGAGGTCCAGCTGTTTGCCGGGGTTCTCGTCACCTACGTCTCCGAACAACTTCGGGAGATCGACCGCATGGTGCGCCCCATCGCTACCAGCCTCGAGCGAATCCTTGCCTGGCTCGATTCCCTAATCCCCGCTCTCCACCACGGTTTGGCGGAGCGCGTAGAAGAGGCCGGCTTAGCCGATACGGTGAGCGTACGGAGGCGGCCTGGGACGACCACCGAGGACTGGGAGCGCCTGGCGGCGTGGTTCGTCACCCGCTCGGGACGGGTGTCGCGGCTGGACCAACTGACGCACCAGGCAGTGGCCGCGGTGCGTACGCTCACGGCCAACGTTACCCGCCTGTCGCGTGTCGGGCTCGGAGCGGTTTCCAGGCGTGCCGACTTCGTCCGGCTCGCCCGCTTCTTCGACCAGGCCGCCTCGACCCGGGAGGCACACGAGATCGCCGCCGCTGCCTTCGGGCTCGGCTCGTGCCGCCGTCTCGGGATGCTGTCCAGCGACGCCGGCGACCCGGCGCCTACCGTCACGCCTTGGCGCGATGCTCGCCGCGCTGTCGTTCCGATGCCGCTGCGAGTCCGTGGCGACACCGGTCAGCGGGGTCGGGCGACACCGATCCGCGACCGGGCGGGCGATCGTGATCTGCTGCGCCGCCGCCGCGAGATGGACCGGGCAGCGCGCGAGACGGCCGCTTCCGAACTCCTGGCGTGCGCAGGTGAAGATGGCTGGATAGCCGGCGCTTCGATGTCGTTGGCGTCCTTTTCGATGCTGCGCGATCTCATCAGCCGGTCCACATTCGGGACCGAGGTCGGGGTTGGCGTGCGCAGTGCGACCCATCTCGGGGTTCGGTGCGAAGTTCGTCGAGTCGCCGGTACGGAAACAGTTGTCGACTGTCCCGAGGGGCGGTTCGTGATGAGGGATCTGATCGTCACAGTTGTAGCCGACGACCGGCCCGATCGTGTCGGAGCCTCTGCATGAACGGAGCGCTCGAAGTTCGTGCTACGGCCCGTCACCTCGTTGCCCATCCTCTCGTACTCGCCGAGTGCGAACCCGAGACCTTCCGCCTCATCCGCCGCCACGAGCACACGTTGGACCGTTGGTTCACCCAGCGCTTCGGGTACCGGCTCCAGGTCACCGCCGATACCGCCCGCCTCTTCAAATCGGCGATTGTGGCCCGGCGACGCCCCCTCCTCACGGCGACGGGACAGAGCCGTCCCTTCTCCCAGCGCGAGTACACGATGCTCGGGCTGGCGCTGGCAGCCGTTGCCGCGGGACCGGACGTGATCAGCCTTCGTGATCTCGTACATGAGATTCGCTCCATGGCGGCGGACGCCGGTGTCACCCTTACCGAAGAGGCGGCTGACCGCCGTGCTCTGATCAGTGCTCTCCGATGGATGATTCGAAACGGTATAGCGACCGAGATGCACGACCGCGTTGATCGCTATATCACCGACGACTCGGCGGACGCGGTGCTGCGTATCCGTCCGGACCGGGTAGCGCTCTTGCCCCTTCCGGTTCTGTCGAGGTCGGAGACGGTGGCGGGGTTGGTCGACCGTTCCGATAGCAGGCTGTCATCCCGGGCGTGGATGCGGTCGATCCTCCTAGAAGAGCCCGTGCTGTACCGCACCGATCTCACCGACCGGGAGTGGTCGGAACTCCGGCGGCGGCTAGGAGAGGAGTCGGCGATCTTCGACGAGATGTTTGGGATGGAGCTCGAGGCGCGTGCAGAGGGTGTGATGGCGATCGATCCCGAGGGCGGTTCGACGGACAGTCGGTTCCCGCGCGGTGGCACCGTCGGTCATGCCGCTCTCCTGCTGATCGATCTGCTCCTGAAACAGGACCGGATGTCGTTCGACCGAGGCGAGGTAGTGGATGCGGTCTCGGGCCTGATCGAAGAGTATCGGCGGTACTGGTCAAAGCTGGCCGACCATCCGGACCGCCTTACCGGAGAAGTGCTCGTGTTACTCCAGAACCACCGTCTCGCCAAAGTCACCGAAGACGGTGTGCGTATCCTGCCGGCTGCTTGGCGCTACTCCGTATCGATCGAATACGAGGATGACGGAGAGCCCTCTAGCGACCAGATGGCACTTCTGTGAGGGATCACCCCGTTCCTGACTCGCTCCTGGATCCGGACCTCGCGCCATTGTGGTCGGCCGCGCGGCGACAGCTAGACCGCTTCGGAACCCGGCGGCGCGGCACGATCGCTCGCCCCCTATTGAACCCGAGCAGCACCTTGACGCTCGAGTCACTGCTCGGGCACCCGCCGACCAGCCGCCTCGACCTTGCCGAACTCGAGGAGTCGCTCGTGAGGCTCAACGTCGGCGAGAACCTGTGCGATGCGCTAACCCGCCTAGCTCACCCGCCGTCGGAAAATGCGGCGCAGCGGCGTGCCGCTCGGTTGCGTTCGCGGGAGGCGCGTGACGCCTTGGCACGCGCCTCCGCGTCCTGGGAGGAGCCATGGGCGTCCAAGTGGGCCGATGAAATGGTCCGCACCGGAGTGCTAGGAGACCTCGACAGCCAGGATGTCAGGGGTTTGACAGTCGATGTGCGGCGCTTCCTCGATCATATTGGTCGTGTGGCGCCGTCAGTTGTCAGCCGGACGGAACTCGCCGCCACCCTATTCGGGTCCGCCCATGCTCTTGACGAAGGGGAGAAGCGGGCGGCGGCCATAACCCAGGCGCTGCGCTACCGGGAAGAAGGAGGCTTCAATCTCAAACGCCGCGCACTCTGGGAGGTGGCCGGCATCCTGGCAGATAGGGTCTCGGCGCCGGTGCTCACCTGGTCTTTGCCAGCGGTGGGCGGAACAGTCCTCGACGAGCAGACCCGGTCAGCGTCCGCCGGAGGGCTCCCACTCCATATAAGCCTGTTCGCCCTGCATCGGTATCCCATCACCGTTCCGCAAGGCACACAAGTTCTCGTTGTCGAGAACCCGCGACTCGTCGAAGCCGCAGCCGAGCGTAGGCTGCCGAGCTGTGTCATCACGTCGAATGGGAATCCTTCCACAGCGGTTACGACATTGCTGCAACAGCTGCGGGAGTCCGGGGCCTCGATCTGGTACCACGGTGACTTCGATGCGGCCGGATTAGGGATATGCCGGCGGATGTACGAGCGTGGCGCCACGCCGTGGATGATGGGCGCCTCGGACTACGAAGATGCCATCCATCGGGCCGAACAGGCGAGCATACGACTCGAGCGCGATCCCGGCGATTGTGGCGCCACACCGTGGGATCCCGAGTTACAAGCCGCCTTCAGGCGCCACCAGCGCGTCATCCACGAGGAGTTTGTCCTCGACTGCGTTCTCAGCAGGTTCAGCAAAGGGGCAGAGGTAGCCGTTATCCCTTAAGGGGATTGGTCGAATCCCTCAGCACCAGGGTCGTGGGCAGCACTATGCGACGGGGAGGCCGGCCTGGATCCTCGAGACGTTCCAAGGCCAGACGGGCGGCCGAGCTGCCGATCTCCGTCACGTCCCGATCGATCACGGTGATGGGTGGGTTGTGGAGTTGCGACAGGGGCACGTCGTCGCACGAGATCACTGCGATGTCGATTCCTGGTCTGATCGCGAGGCTTCGGAGACTCCGTACGACTCCGGTCAGGATCTGGTTACCCCCGACGATCAGCGCCGTGGGCGGGGAGGGCATTCGCAAGACTTCGATGGTGGACCTCTCCCCGTACTCGGGGGAGAAACCGATCGGCCGGACCAGATCTTCCGGGCAGGCAAGACCGGATTCTCTGTATGCCTCCCGAAAGGCTTGCACCCGTTGGGCGGAGGGCCTTACGTGCAGGGATCCGGTCAAGAGCGCCACCCGTTCGTGTCCGAGCGACAGGAGATGCCTGGTGGCCTTTCCCATCCCGCTGCCATGGTCGGTCTCGACTATGGAGGCGTCCGGAAGACCGTCTACCTCGCGGTCCAGGAGGACGATCGGTCCTCTGAACCTCCGGAGCTCCTCGATCAGATCCCCACGTGTCTGGTCGGCGAGCGAGACGATCAGAGCGTCCACTTGGCGGTGTCGCAGCAAGCGGGCCATGTCGGCGTCCCGGTCGGCGTCGCTGCTCGAGGTCGTGATCACCGCCGCGTAGGCCAACCGGCTCAGCACGTCTTGGGCGGCGGTGACTATCGAACCGAACAGGGGGTTGCGCAGGTCCGGGACGATGAAACCGATCGTGCGGCTGCTACCTCTGCGGAGTCCGGCTGCCAGCAAGTTGGGTTCGTAGCCCAGTTCCGCGATCGCCTCGAGCACCCGAGAACGCATGTTCTCGCTGACATCGGGGTGGTCGTTCAACACGCGGGATACAGAAGAGAGGGCCACCCCCGCCAGCCGGGCGACCTCCTTGATGGTCGGTCTCGATCCGGACGGAGTCACTGGAGTCCTCTCGCAGCCGGATCGCGGATAAGGGCGTCAGGAACCACGGCGAGCCCTAGCCAAACGAACATACGGTCCGACACTCTAGGGGGCACGGTGATCTCGCCGCGCAAGGTCTAGGACCCGGACCGGTTGGGGCCGGCTAAGGCATGTCCGAGGTGTCGGTGCCCGTCAAGGTACGGCGATTCGGGATGTACGGCGATTCGGGATCGTCTTGCCGAGTGAGCCCGAACCGTCGGGAAAGCGACGTCACAGGAAGACGGGATGACGCCTCGCGCGGCACCGAGGATGTCCACTAGGTATCCCAGCCGGCCGCGAGCAGGCAAGGAAGACTGGCCACTCACCACTCACGGCTGACCACTGATCAGGTCATCACCCAGCCACCGTTGATGTCGATGGTGGCGCCGGTGACGAACGAGGCGCCGTCCCCAACCAGGAACGAGACCACGTTGGCGATCTCCTCGGGCTGGCAGGATCGACCCACGGGTATCTGGCTCACGTACAGGGCACGGTCGGCATCGTTGACATGGCTAGTCATGAAACCCTCCACGAATCCGGGCGCTATCGCGTTGGAGGTGACGCCGTAAGGGCCGTAGTTGCGGGCGAAGTTCTTGGTCAGCGAGATCACGGCCGCCTTGGTGGCGTTGTACACCGCCGAATCCGATACCCCGCCTGTGCGGGCGCCCACGCTCGATATGTTGATGATCCGCCCCCAGCCGCGCTCCTTCATGCCCTCCACCAGACCCTGGCAGATGAGGAAGTTGGCGCGCAGGTTGACCGCGATGGTGTAGTCGAAGTCGTCAACCGTGAACTCGGGTACCGGCTTGTGGAAGAAGATGGCGGCGTTGTTGACCAACACGTCGACGTCTCCGGCCTCTGCTACGAGGAGTTCGCATTCGGCGGGATCGGAAAGGTCGATCTCGATGTAGCGGTCCGAGTCATCATGCTCGTGCTCGATGATGTCGGCGCCGATCACCCGCAGGCCGTCCTGGCGAAGCACTCGACAGATCGCCGCGCCCATGCCCCGGGCCGAGCCGGTAACCAACGCTGTCCTGGTCATGCGCCTTTCCATCATCGTCGGCCGGGCGGATGCGAACAAGATAGCCCGCCCCGGGGGGAGTTGCATCCCGGGATGGGCCGAGCGCCGGTCGGCGGGTATTGCCGTTGACCTGGCAGGATGCAGTCGGTGTCTCGGGCAACATGAAGAAGCAGGGCTAGTGTCCTGATTCGGTAGTCCGTTACCCGTCCCCCCAGGCGTCGAGAACGCGAAAAACGCCGGAACACACCCCTCCCCGGCGGGCCCATCCCCCAGCCACCACCTCCTTCGGTCCGAGCGCGTTCGCCATCCCCCGACGGGTCCGCTCCCATTTGATCCCTGCTCCGGTCCCCTCGACGTCGATGAGCAAGAGACCGGTGGTGCTTGTGACTGCCGTCCAGTATGCGACGGGCCTGTGACAAGTTCAACCCCATTGTCCGGGCCGTCGGGCCCGGCCTCACTAAGACATGAAAGGCGGTCTCCCGCCGGTTCCATTCCCCGTGCCGCCTGCCCAGCGTTCTCCAACTCACACCTCCTTGAAGGGCGGCACCTGCTCGAAGCAGTTCTGCGAATTCGGCGAGACGTTACCGCTAAGTTATAAGACGCTCCACATATTTATCAACGTTATTCACAAAGTCCCTATACTTGCTCGTGCATCCACCATAACCGCGTGGAGCCGGACTGCGAACCTACTAAGGAGCCACGATGAGCTTTCCAGAAGCCATAGGGAACGTGCTGAGGAATTATGCCGTATTCAGGGGCCGGGCGGCGAGGTCCGAGTACTGGTGGTGGGTGCTGGCCGTGTTCATCGGCCAAGTGATAGTCGGCATAGTCGGCGATGCCATTGACGTTCCGTACCTGGGTCCGTTACTCTCGCTTGCGATCCTGCTTCCGTCTCTGGCTGTTGCGACTCGTAGGCTCCATGACACTGGCAGGAGAGGCTCATGGCTAGCACTCTGGATCGCGATTTACGCCATTCTAGGCGCTATTATGGTCGTTAGCACCGGAGCGGTCTTCTTGGGAATGTTGGGGCTCGCGGGCGGTGCACCGTCTGAGGACGTGATGGTCGGCGGAGTGATCGGTGTCTTGGTGTCGGCATTGGCCATGCTGCCCGTAGCGATCTGGTCGATTGTCTGGCTGGCCGGGAAGGGAGACGACGGCCCCAACCAGTTCGGACCGGACCCTCGGGTAGCCTCCGACGCCTGACGGTATAGCTCCGCAGCCTGCCCCGAAGGCTAGAGCCGTCAATCGAATCCAGGTCTCCGAGACGCCGGGAGCGGACCCGGGAGTGGTCGAAGTGCGGCCATCATCGTCCATACCGTTATTTGTGTTCCCATCGTAGGGTCGGGGCTAGTGATGTTGGGTAGTCATGCCCGCAGGTCGGGATGCGGGATGTCCTCTTGGCTTCTAGCGGCTACTGGGAGGGTTGCAGACGGGATGGATTGGTCCGACGTCCGCTGACCCGTGGATCATGTGATCGCCCGACGGGACGTTTCTCAGCACCTTCCTAGATCCGGTAGACCTTCTCGGCGTTGCCGGAGAAGAGCGCCGTCTGCTCGGATTCGCTGTAGCCCGAGACCAGCTCGCGGTAGGCGTCGACTACCACGGGGTAGGTGGAGTAGTCCTTGTCGACCGGCCAGTTGGTGCCGAAGAAGCTCTGCTCCACCCCGAACACCTCCAGGCAGCACTCCACCCACGGCTTGATGGTGTCGAGCGTCCACTTCCGCCCGGCCATGTGGTCGCCCATGCCCAGACCGGAGATCTTCATGTAGACGTTGTCCATGCTCCTGAACTCGGCGATGCCCTTCTGCCAGTTGTAGAAGTACTCGGCGGTCCGTTCCTGCGGGAAGCCGGCGTGGTCGATCACCAGGTTGATGTTGGGGAACTTCGCTGCCATGGCCGCCGCCTTGTGCATGTTCTCCCAGAAGACGTCAAGGTCGTAGACGAGGTCGTACTTCTCCAGCAGGGCGTATCCCCGGTGGAAGTCCGGATCGACCAGGTAGTCACCCTGCGCGAAGTCACGCAGGCCGCGGAAGTTGGCGTACTCGACGTGGCGTTCGATGGTCGCTTCTACGTCGGGGCTCTGCATGCGGGCATCCCCTACGATGGCCAGCGGGTAGCCGGTGCGGTCAACCATCTCCTGGAGCCACTTGGTCTCCTCCACAGGATCCTCGCTGCCGATGGCCGCCTGCACGTGAACCGCCTTGCAGACGCCGGCACCCTCGACCTCGGCCATGAATTCGTCGACCGCATATTTCTTCATCGACTTGAGGAGAACCGTGTCGCCCAACTGGGGGTGGATGAAGTCGTCCTCCAGCCACACCCAGGTCAGCGTGGGATGGGGTCGCTCCCAGAAGTGCACGTGCGTGTCCACGAAGCTGACATCACTCATCTTGCCTCCCCGGGTAGTGGTCTGCGTCGGAAGAATAGTCCGAACGAGATCCCCGGAATCGGGGTCGCGAAGTTCCGGCCTACGGCTGGTGGTCTGCCTCTGAAAAGTTTGGTGGTCTGGCGGTCATCGGTGTCCAGTCGCTGCGTTTCACCTCCGTGACGTACCGCTGCGGTTACGCCTTCGTCAGCGGGTCTTGCGAGGAACACCGCTGTCGTCGCCATACCACACCGCCCGTTCAGAGGACAGACCACTAGTCTCTTTCGATTAACCTGCGGGTACTCATGTCCGGGGTAGGCCGGTCGTGCTTGCTGGTTCCCCGGCGAAGGCGGGGAACTTTTCAGCGATCAGAGGGAGGATTGATGAGAAAACTCAAGGTGCTGGCGTTTCTGGCGGCCCTATCGATGGTGGCAGCCGCGTGCGGGGGTGGTGACGACGAACCGGCGGAGACCACCGCCGCCCCTGCCGCTACCGAGGCCACCACTGCTGCCGCCACCGGAACCGATGACGGCGCCACGCCAACGGACGACGCTCCAACGGCGATGGCGGATATGCCTGCTGTGTGTCAGGGTTATGACGGTTCGGGTATCACGATTGGTTATGGGGATCTGTCTGCTGGTATTCCGTTCGTGACTCAGGTGTTGGACAATGTGATGGCGGTTGCTGAGGCGTGCAATGTTGAGATCTTGTACGCGGATAACAACCTGGACGGTGAGACTGCTCTCGAGAACGCTCGTACGTTCACCCTGGCTGGGGTGGATGGTGTGATCGAGTTCCAGCTCGACGCGTCGATCGAGGGCGCGATCTGTGACGAGTTGCGGGCGAACGATCCTGATCTGCCTGTGATCGCTATCGATATCGCGCATCCGTCTTGTGCTCTGTTCTTCGGGGCGGATAACGGTCGAGCGGGTGAGCTGGCCGGTCTGGCGCTTGGTGAGTGGGCCCAGGACAACTGGGGTTGCGAGATCGATATGGTCGTGACGATGGAGTCCTTCGTGGTCGGCCAGGTGAACATTGATCGGGCCAACGGCATGATCCGGGGTATCACTCAGGTGTGTACGGGTCTTGATTACGGCGATTTCGAGAATTGGTCGCCGGATTCGACGGGGATCGTGACGCGGATTGATGGTGGTGGTACCACCGATGGTGCGTTCCCGAAGGTGTTGGACACGTTCACGGCTAATCCGGACAAGCGGATCGCGGTGGTGTCTTTGAACGACGATATGGGCTTGGCGGCGTTGGCGGCGGCCCGTGAGTTGGGCATCGAGGACATGGTTGCGTATGCGAGTCAGGGTGCTGACGCGACGATCCATGAGGAGATCCGGAGCAACCCGCAGTACATCGGGTCGACGGGGTACTTCCCCGAGACGTACGGGAACTATGTGATCCCGGCCATCCTGGCGATGATCGCCGGTGATCCGGTGCCGGACCCGCTCTACGTGAACCACATTTTCGTGAGCGCGGACAACATCGACCAGTTCTACCCGGGCTGAGTCAACGGTAGGTAAGAGGGGGCGGCACAAGCGAGCCTTGGTGCCGCCCCCTTCATCTGTTAGGAGCTAGACAAGCTATGGACGAAACGCCGGTCGACAAGGGTGGAGGCGGCTCGCCGGATGCTGCGCCGGCAGTAGGCATCGGCAGCCGGGCCCGTATCGCCCGCATATTCGTGGCGATGCCACCCGAAGTGGTGCTGATCGTGGTCCTGGTGATCCTCGGCGCGATCTTCTGGCAGGGCAGCGAGTTCTTCCTCACCACCCGCAACATGCGCAACGTCCTGCTGTCGGTCTCGGTGCTGGGCATCCTGGCAGCACCTGGCACCTTGCTTCTCATATCGGGCAACTTCGACCTGTCGGTGGCATCGGCTGCAGCCCTGTGCGGCTGCATAGCGGGCGTCGTCGCCGAGGAGAACAGCGCCGCCGCCGCGATCCTGGCCGCACTCGGTGTCGGTCTCCTGGCCGGGATATTCAACGGGGTGCTTTCCGCCTACGCGGGTATCGCCTCGATCGTCGTAACCCTGGGTACCTGGCTGGGATACAGGGGGCTGGCGCGCCTGTTCTCCAACGGCCAGACGATCAGGATGAACGGCAAGGTCGAGTTCATCACCAACGACATCCTTGGTGTACCGGCCCAGATTGTCCTATTCGTCCTGATCAGCGTGCTGGCGTGGTTCGTGGTCCGCTACACACGCTTCGGGCGGTCGGTGTACGCGATCGGTAGCAACCCGACGGCGGCCCGGCTGTCCGGGATCCGCCAGAAGCCGACCATATTCGTCATGTTCATCGTCAGCGGTCTCCTGGCCGGGCTGGCCGGGCTGATCCTGGCGTCACAGCTGGACGCCGCTTCCGGGAACGCGGCCACGGGCGTTGAGCTCGAGGTGGTGGCCGCCATCATCCTGGGAGGCGCCAGCCTCTCCGGTGGGCGGGGCACCATACCGGGAACGGTGCTCGGGGTGTTCATCCTGGGCATCATGCAGAACGGACTCACCCTGCTGAGTATCTCGTCGTTCTGGCAGGACGTCGCAACCGGTGTGGTTCTGGTGGCGGCGGTCGGGCTCGACCAGGTGAGGCTGCGTCTTAGCGGATCATGACGACGGAGAACGGAGCGCTGAACCAGAGGCTCGAACTCCGGGCTACCGGACTCCGCAAGAGCTTTGGCGGGGTGGAGGTTCTCCACGGCGTGGACATCGCGGTCGAGGGTGGCGAGGTTCTCGCTCTCCTGGGTGAGAACGGTGCCGGTAAGTCGACCGCCATCAAGATCCTGGCCGGCGACTACAAGCGGGATGCCGGTGTCATCGTCATCGACGGCGAGGAGGCGGACATCCGCAGCCCGCGCGACGCAGGCGCCTACGGGCTCCGGGTCATCTACCAGGAGTTCTCGGACGCGCCGGATCTCACGGTGGCCGAGAACCTCTCCTTGGGACGGTTGCCGCGCAATCGTTTCGGTCTGGTCGACTGGTCCCGCGTACGTCGCGATGCGAGGCGGATTCTCGAAAAACTCGGTATCGAACTGCCCATCCGGACCCTCGTGGGCAACCTCGGCGTGGCCGAGCGCCAGGTGCTGGAGATCGCCCGGGCCCTGGCCGGGAGTGCCCGCCTCCTCATCCTGGACGAGCCGACCTCGGCGCTGACCCTCGAGGAGACGGATGCGCTCTTCGCCTTCATAGAACGTCTGAAGGCTCAGGGCGTGGCCATCATCTACATAACTCACCGGCTCGACGAGGTGGAGCGGATCGCCGATACCGTGCTGGTCTTCCGGGACGGAGACGCGGTCGCCGAGGGGCCGGTCAGCGAGTTCGGCCGCAAGGAGATGGTCGAGGCCATGGTCGGCCACGAGTTGGTCGAGGAGGTCGCCTCCCTGCGCGGGGAGGACCACGACATCGGTGAGGCCGTCCTGACCATCGAGGGCGCCACGTCGGAAGGGATCTTCCGAGACGTGGACCTGGAAGTGCGGGAGGGGGAGATACTCTCCCTCTTCGGGAGGATCGGCTGCGGAGCGTTGGAACTGGCCGAGGCGGTCTTCGGCCTCCGGGAGATGACCGGCGGTTCCATGCGCGTGGGCGAACAGAGTGGCCAACCCACCTCACCCAAGGATGCCATCGCCCGCTTCGGGGTCGGGTTCGTCCCGATCGACCGCAAGACCGACGGGTTGCTAACCGTGCTGAACGTGGCCGAGAACCTGAGCGTGGCGTCGTGGCCCTGGATGACGACGGCCGGTCTGCTTCCCCCCAGGGCCACCGCCAAGGTCTTCGAGAGGTGGTACGAGACACTTGATATCAGGGGTAAAGGAGGCGCCACCCAGATCGTCGACACCCTGTCCGGAGGCAACCAGCAGAAGGTCGTCCTGGGCCGCTGGCTGGAGCGCGAGTCGAGATTGCTGGTGCTGGCCGAGCCGACCCGTGGGGTGGACGTGGGCGCCCGAGCGCAGATATATCAAGTGCTGCGAAGGTTCGCCGACAAGGGAATAGCGGTGCTCATCGTCACTTCGGACATCGAGGAAGTGGTCAGGATCTCCGACACCATCGTGGTCATGTCACGCGGCCGGGTGGTGGCCCGTCACCGGGCCGGCGAGGTGGACCGGGCCCAACTCATCCGCCAGGCCGCCGAGGACGCTGTAGAAGCTGCCGCGGTCTGAGCAACCGTCACGTCCAGCACGTCGCTGGTCAAGAGCCGCTTCGACCCTTACGTGTTACAAGAAGGGATTGAGGTCTATCTGGTTGTCCGGTTCTCGACGCTTCTTCGAGCCTACCTAGTACCGTGACGGCGAAAACGTCTAGCCAAGAAATAGCCGCCAACCGCCAGGCTGCTGCCTACGGGAGGCATGCCCACGATCCAAGCAGAACGCTCCAGGTAGAGGCCCATCATCGACCCGGCCACGCCGAGCGTCATCACGGCAAAACTCAGCCACATCTCTAACCGTGCTGCATCCTGCTCCCGCTCAACCATCTTGAAAATCCGCTCAGAGGCGTCAGGCTGAGCCTCGTTGTACGCAACCATGTCAGATGGCTTTGGCAGGGGCGCAGACCAAGACTGCATGGCAACCGAAGATACGAGATGTTCCACAATCTCAGGTAAGGGAACGGCCCAGGGCGGTATCGCCTCGGCGGACTCAAGCTCGTCGCCTGCGGGTTTAGGCCCATCATCGCCATCCACAGGCCTTATCTCAGTCAACTCCCAGCCCTTCAGCTTTCAGGGTACGCATGGCGTGCCGAAGATGGTCGCCCACTTGTTCCCAGGCGAAGTGGATGTTCCACGCATACTCGCAGTAAGCCTCACGGATGTACTCGAAACGGGAAGGCGGCGGCTGCCGTCGCGCCTGTGCCTCCATGAACATTTCCAACAGGCGGGTGGTCGCCTCTGGATCGGGGAGCAAGACGACCATCGTTGCCGCCGCCCGCAACGCCTCATCTGATTCTCGATTGAACTCGTGTGGTGGCCCAACTTCGGGAACCTCGGGATGGTCGGTTGCGACAGCAGCAGTCACGCTCGCTCCTTCCCTGACGTGCGTTTGGAATGTCTCATCCGAACTTCTCCCATCCTAACCTTCCGGAAAGGGTAATACCTAGCCGTGGGTACATGTGCTAACATTTATCTGCACCGTCTTGCGAGACGGTACGGTGACAGTAGAGTACCAACACAACCACCCCTCTCCCGGGACCCTTCCCAGTTCCCATCTCCCGCTCTACCGGGGATTCAGTTCCCAATCAAGATGCAGCATGGGTGCGATAGTGTCAATCCCCTCGTATCCGAGACTGCGGCGAGTCGATCACATCACCACGCGCGGTGTGATGCCGGAGCCGTTCGTTACGATCAAGCGTTGATCGGCATCACGTCGTGACCGAGAGTCGTATGGAGGTCCCCGAATGACCGGCGTTGTCCAGACCGTCACCGGGGCCATCGCGCCGGAGGAACTCGGTGTGACGATGCCGCATGAGCATCTGCTGCTGCTCAATCCCTCGTTCGTGGAACCGTTGGATGCCTCGGAGCGCCACCGGGCTCACGAGCCGGTGTCGGAGCGGAACATCGAGTGGGTGCGGCAGTACTGGACCTCCAACGTCGACAACCTGCAGCTCTACGACGAGGAGACCGCCCGGGAGGAGGCCTCTTGGTACTACCGAGCGGGAGGAGACTCGATCGTGGATCCCACGACCCGGTACATCGCCCGCGACCCCCGGGCCCTGGTGCGGATCTCCCGGGGCAGTGGGGTCCGGATCGTGGTCGGGACCGGGTTCTATGTCGCCGAGACCCATCCTCCGGACATGGGTACCCGCTCGGCGGAGGATCTGGCGGCCGAGATGATCGGGGAACTCACCGAGGGTATCGACCACACCGGGGTGCGGGCCGGGTTCATCGGTGAGATCGGTTGCTTCTGGCCGCTGCGCGACGACGAGCGGAAGGTCCTCCGTGGCGCTGCATTGGCCTCCATCGAGACCGGCGCCGCCGTGATGGTCCATCCGGGTCGCCATCCCGACGCCCCGGCCGAGATCGTGTCCGTCCTCACCGAGGTAGGGATGCCGACCGACAAGATCATCATGGCCCACATGGAACGGACCATCCTGGAGGCCGAAGCGGTGCTCCGGTTCGCGGAGAGCGGCTGCTACATGGAGTACGACATGTTCGGCGTAGAGACCTCCATGTACCCCACCGTGGCGGAGAAGACGCCGGCCGGCCTCGTCCCCAGCCGGCCGCCGGGGCTGTCCATGATCAGCGACGCCCAGCGGCTCGACAGGCTGGACCTGCTGATCGGGCACGGTTACGCGGAGAGGCTCCTGATCTCCATGGACATCTGCACCAAGCATCGGCTTCACCGCTACGGCGGGCACGGCTACGACCACATCCTGGAGAACATCGTGCCTTGGATGAGGCGCCGGGGCACGCACGAGGAGGTTCTGCAGATCCTCCTGGTGGAGAACCCCCGCCGGGTGTTCACCATGCACGGGCACTGACGCGAGACCATGGCGAAGCTCAGGGCCGGCGTAATCGGGGCGGGATCCTGGGCCGTTGCCTCGCACATCCCCAACCTCGTGCAGCGATCTGACGAGGTGGAGCTCGTGAGCGTGGCCCGTCCCGACCGCGAGTTGCTCGACTGGGTGGCCGGTGAGTTCGGATTCCGGGTAGCCGCCACCGACTACCGCGAGGTGCTCGATCAGCAGCTCGACATCTGCGTGATCTCGAGTCCCAACCGGTTCCACTACGAGCACGCCAAGGCCGCCATGGAGTCCGGCGCCCACGTGCTGGTGGAGAAACCGTTCACCGTCGACCCTTCAGAGGCCTGGGAGCTGGTGGACACTGCCGAGCGTCTCGACAGGCATCTGTTGCTGGCGCTGGGATGGAACTACAGGCCTATGGTCCGCCGGGCCAAGGAACTCGTGGACGGGGGCGGCGGCCTGGGTGATGTGGAGAGCATCATGATCGACATGTCCTCGGCAGCCCGGGATCTGCTGGCGGTCGGCGCTCCGTACGAGACCGGGTCGTCGGTGGCGACCGCCCGGCCCGACACCTACATGGACCCCACCGTGTCCGGTGGGGGCTACGCGCAGGCCCAGCTCTCGCACGCTCTCGGGCTGGCGTTCTGGCTGGCCGAGGACGTACGCGCCGTCGAAGCGTTCGCCTTCATGTCTGCGCCCCTCCAAGCGCCGGTGGAACTACACGACGCCATCAGCGTCCGTTTCTCGAACGGTGGGATCGCCACCGTCTCGGGAAGCTCCTGCCACCTCGGCTACGACGGCAACAAGCACGCGCTGGCGGTCCGGATCATCGGATCGGAGGCGATGGTGTCGGTGGACGTGGGCCGTGAGTTGGTGTATTGGTACCGAGGGGGTGGTGATGCGGTCCGGCTCGATCTGGATGAGCATGCCGGGGACTATGACTGCGACGGGCCGGTGCACGCGCTGGTCGATCTGGCACTCGGCCGGGACGTCCGGAATTGCTCTCCAGGGCATGTGGGAGCGCGGGCCGTCGAGGTTACCGAGGCGGCCTACCGCAGTGCCGGGACCGGCGAGGTAGCCGGGGTGGCTCGCCGATGACATCCCGTACGGCGCTGGTCACCGGAACTGCCCAGGGCATCGGGCGGGCCATCGCCGGTGAACTGGCGGCCACCGGCCTCCGGGTGGTGGGTGTCGACATCAAGCCCCATTCGGATGAGGCTCTCGCCGACGTGATCGTGGCCGACCTGAGCCGCATCGACGAGTGCCTGCGGGTGGTCTCCGAGGCTGGCAAGGTCGATGTCCTGGTCAACAATGCGGCGGTCCTGGTCCAGGAACCGTTCGAGACGTTCGACATGGGCGACTACGAGCACGTGATGGCTGTGAACCTGCGAGCGCCGTTCCTGCTGGGACGCGAGCTCGGACCGCAGATGGCGGCTCGGGGATGGGGCCGGATCATCAACATCTCGAGCATCGGCGCTCGTACGGGCGGCCTGGCGGACTCGTCGGTCTACTCGGCAGCCAAGGCCGGTCTCATCGCCTTCACCAAGAACTTCGCCCGAAACCTCGGGCCAAGGGGTGTCACGGCCAACGCCATCACGCCGGGGGCGATCCTCACCCCGATGGCTGCCGGTATCTTCGAGCGCGATCCCTCCATCGAACCCAGGATCACCACGGACATTCCCCTGCGGCGCTTCGCCCAGCCGGTCGAGGTGGCGACGGTGGTGGCTTTCCTCGCTTCCGACGAGGCCGCCTATGTCAACGGTGCCACCATCGACGTAAACGGCGGATGGGTCATGACCTGAGAGCACGCCCCCTCGCCGGCGATCCGCCACCTTCGAGACGGCACGGGTGAAACCTGTCTCCGGCTAAACGGCATCGTGGGCAATGGGGGCTAACGTCGTCGGCGGACGATCCCCGGAGCCGGCGTCCGGCAGCGGCTACTTGGCGGATGGGAGTGCGTAAGGGTGCGAGCCAACGAGAACATCCGGTACGAGCCCGAGGACGCGTGCCCGCTTCCGGCAGCGGCCGGTGTTGCGATTCAAGGTGTCATGCTCATCCTGCCCACAGCGGTGGTCATCGTGGCGGTTATCGCGGGGGCAGCCGGCCAGCACGACAGTTACCTGGAATGGATGGTGTTCGCGGCCCTGCTGGTGGGCGGGTTCACCACGGCCCTCCAGGCGGGCCGGATCGGTCGGTTGGGCACCGGACACCTCGTCATAGCTCTCGTTTCGCCGAGCTACATAGCGGTCTCTCTTCTTGCGCTGTCCAGAGGGGGGCCGGCATTGCTGGCCACCTTGCTCTTAGTGGCGGCCCTGATCCAGTTCGCGCTGGCAGGATGGCTCTCCTCGCTGCGGGTTCTGATCACCCCGGTGGTCTCCGGCACGGTGCTGATGCTGATCGCAGCCACCATCCTGCCGGTCGCGTTCGACAGGTTGGATGAAGTTCCGTCCGGCGCGCCGCCCGCGGCCGGGGTGGTCATCGCCGCCGTCACGCTGGCGGTGACCGCCGGGCTGATCCTGCGTGGTGCCGGCGCCTGGCGGCTCTGGACCTCGCTTATCGGGATCGTGACCGGTTGCGCTGTGGCAGCGCTGATGGGGAGCTACGACTTCCGGCCTGTCCTCGACGCGCCCTGGCTCGGCATCCCCGAAATCCAGCTGCCCGGACTCGACTTGACGCCGGGTGCGGATTTCTGGGCACTCGTGCCGGTCTTCGTGATCATCAGCGTTGTGGTCGGCATCAAGAACATCGGTGACGCCTTGGTCATCCAGCAGGTGTCGCGGCGGCGACCGAGGACCAGCGACTTCCGGATGGTCCAGGGACTGCTGAACGGCAACGGGGCGGGCTCGCTGCTGTCGGCGATCACCGGTATCCCTCCCATGTCCGTGGGCTCGGCGACGACCGCTGGCCTGGTCGGTTTCACCGGGGTGGCCTCCCGCCGGGTCGGGTACCTGATGGGTGCGATCCTGGCGGCATTGGCGTTCCTGCCCAAGCTGGTGGCCTTCCTGCTGACCATTCCCAGGCCTGTCATGGGGGCTTACCTGCTAGTTCTGATGGGAATGCTCTTCGTGGAGGGCATAAGGACGGTGCTCCGCGACGGCCTCGATCACCGGAAGTCCCTTGTGGTGGCGCTGGCGTTCTCGATCGGTGTCGGCATGGACGGGCGCGGCGTCTTCAGTGACCTGCTGGGGGAGACGTGGGGCGCCTCGCTGGACTCCGGTATGACGCTGGGAGCGCTGGTCGCCCTCGCCCTCACCCTGTTCATCGAAGCCACCGGTCGCCGCCGGGCTCGTCTCGAGGTCTCGCTGGATATGACCGCTCTGCCCGAGATAGATCGTTACCTCACCACGGTGGCCTCCGGAATGGGGTGGAACGCGGCCTCGACCGATCTGCTGCGGGCCGCCGGCGAGGAAACGTTGTCGAGCCTGTTACAACCCGCAGACCCGCAACCTGCCGCTGATGCGCCGCCCCGTCTGGTCATAGCGGCCCGTCCCGATCACGGAGCTGTCGAGATGGACTTCATCACCGTCTATGTAGAGGACAACCTCGAGGATCGGCTCAACTATCTCGACGAACGGAGTCATCAACCGGATGAGCGGGAGGTTTCCTTCCGTCTCCTGCGGCACTACGCCTCCTCCATTCGCCACCGGAAGTACTACGGCGCGGAGGTCGTCACCGTGCGAGTCGAGTCCTAGGGCTGCCCGATCGGCGGGGACTCCGGAGTCATTTCACGGGCAACAGCAGCCGCGTAGGCCTCGTTCCCGATGTTGTCCAGATGCCAGGTCACCGTTGGGAGGTCCGGAAACCGGAACGCGCTTCGCTTCCTCCCGCTTTGCATAACCGGTGGGATCTCGAACGTCGCGGGGTCGGTGGACAGGCCGGTGCCGAGAGCCTTCACGAGAGCCTCCTTCAAGGTCCAGAAGTCGAGGAACAGATCGGTTCGATCTTTACCCTCCGCAGTCGTGAAGGCGGCCTGTTCCGTCTCGGTGAAGACCGTCTCGATAAGCCGATCCATGTGCCGCCGAGGCTGCCGCTCCTCGACATCGATCCCCAGACGGCCCAGGGGGGCGACCGCGATCAACCCATGGTCACCGCTGTGGCTGATGTTGAAGCTGATCGCAGCCGGGACGCCATCGACCCTGGCGAAGGGCTTCCCGCGATCGTCGTTGACGTCGAATGCGATCCGTTCGTTACGGCACGCCAACCGGCCGGCCAGCACTGCTCGCAGGGCTGCCCGGCACAGGGCGAACCGCCGCCCGGGGCCGCGCAACCGGAATCTCCCCAGCCGGCGTTGCTCCGCTGCGTCCAGCCAGGCGAGCGAAGCCGCTTCGTGGTCGGCATGCGGCCTCAGGTCGACATGGAAGATGGTCGTGTCGCCGAGCGTTCTGTAGGGCCGCCACCAGGACCCGCCGGTACGGGGTTCGGTCACATCACTCTCTTAGGGAGCCTCGGGCACCGATCTCCAGAACATCGGCGAGCACCAAACGGACCTCCACCACGTGGTCCCCTGGTTCGATCCGGGCGTGCGGGAGGGTGACAACCATCCTCTGGTCCCGGCGTATGTAGAAGCCGGTGAGCGGGCCGAGCCTGTCGACATGTGTATTGGTGTGGCCCTCGCCGATCGATGGATTGGCCAGGGTTGCGCCGGCCAGATCGATCTGACGCCCGTCGATGGTCAGCGAGTCGACGGCCGTGATGTACTTGGACTGCGGGTGCGGGTTGTGCAGCTCGAAGGTCATCGATCCGTTACGGATCCGGCCCGAGTCCTCCACGACCACCAGGTCGCCCGCCTGCAGGCGCTCTACGAGCTGCCGCAGCATCATCCAGCTGTCGGCCCTCTCACCCTCCGAGAACCCTTCGATGATCCGGGCAAGACGCTCGACGGCGTGGTCCGCCATGATCTTGCCCCACTCCCGGCTGGCGGTGAAGCGAGGGTTGGCGGCGTAGATGCCGACATGTTCGGCCTCCGGATCGTCCTCGAGGGTGGCGAGGTCGACGGTGTGGGGATGGAACTCCATCAGGTAAGAGGTCTCCACCTTGGCGCCGTGGTCGTGGATGTCACCCTCCATGCCGGCGTTGAGCTCGTTCCACACCGTGGTGAGAGCGTTAACGTCCGGGAACTCGTCCATCAGCCGATCCGTCTCCTCCCGGAGCACGTGGAGATGGTCGAGCGCCCCGTGCCCGGAGAAGACGACGATCACCTTGAAGCCGCCTTCGGCGAGCTGGCCGAGTATCGGTCGGACGACCGACCGGAGGACAGTGACATCGACCACGATGCCATGGGGGAGCGGTAGCACGCCCGACGCCAGCCAGAGGGGAGGCAGGACCACGCCGTCGGTGACAGCGGCTGTCCTGTGGCAGATGTTGTCGGCGGTCAGCATGTCCACGCCCAGCGGGAGGTGCGGCCCGTGGTATTCGACACACCCGACCGGAAGGAAGACGATGGGGGCCTCCTCCAACACCTGCCGCATCCGGGCCGGGCGCACGAACTCGTAGGCGGTGGGGTCGAGGGAAGGATCGGCCACGGGCGAATCCTAGATGGTTGGGCGCGAAGGATTCCAGCAGTTGTCCGATCCCATGGAAGGACTCGCCCAAGAGGTACTCAGGTGAGCGTTCTACACCTGAATACACATCATGGTGTATCATCCAAGGATGACTCGGACCAATATCGACATCGACGATGACCTCGTCAACCGCGCCATGCGTACGTTCGGAATGCGCACCAAGCGCGAAGCGGTGCATCTCGCCTTGGAACGCCTCCTCGGGGGCGGACCGATGAGCCTCGAGGAGCAACTGGACATGGAGGGCGTCGGCTGGGACGGAGACCTGGACGCCTTGCGCTCGAACCGGTTCGGCGGCTGGGACGAGGGTGCTGATAGCTGATACATCCGCCTGGATCGAGTTCCTGAGAGGGACCGGGTCCTTCCCGGCGCGACGTTTGCGGCAGGCCATCTCCACAAAGGAGGTGATCGTCATCGACCCGATCCTGATAGAGGTGATGGCCGGTGCCCGTCGCGATGCCGTAGCGCGCACTCAGCGACTGCTCGAAGCGCAGCACATGGAGGCATTGTCCTCCAAGCTCGACTGGCTGGATGCCGCAACCATCTACCGCGAGCTCAGATGGCGCGGAGTGACGGTTCGCTCGCAGATCGACGCCTTGATCGCGGCGGTGGCCATCCGCCTTGATGTGCCCGTGCTGCACCATGACCGCGCCTTCGGATACATCGCCAGTCACACACCCCTCCGGACGGTCGAGACCTGAATCGGCGGGGGGTCGCGAATCGTCGTGGCGCGTAACCTATCGGAGATGGAACGGGAGGATCGGAAGATGGCATCACCACCACGGGCGATGGTCACGGGAGCGGCGAGCGGGATCGGGGAGGCCGCAGCCCGGCGCCTGCTGGAGGAAGGGTGTTCGGTCATCGCCGTGGATATCAACGAGTCGGGTCTCGAGCAGATCGTTGCCGCCGGCGCCGAGCCATTCGTAGCCGACCTGGCCGACCTCGACGATCGGGCGAGGGTCATCGCGGCGGGGCAGGGCATCGACTACCTGGTCAACGCGGCGGGGATCATCCGCCTCAAACCACTGCCCGATTTCACCGTCGAGGACTGGCGTGACATCTTCACCATCAACGCCGAGGCGATCTTCTTCCTTTGCCAGGGCATCGGGCCGACCATGCCTCCGGGCAGCGCCATCGTCAACCTCTCCTCCAGTTCCGCGAAGCTGTCCAACACGGTGGAGGCTGCGGTCTACGGCGCCTCGAAGACCACCATCCTGTCGATAACCCGCTCCTTCGCCTACGGGCTCGCAAAGATCCCGGTTCGGGTCAACGCGGTGTGCCCGGCCATCATCGACACGCCGATGCAGGACAAGGTACTCGAGATGGTGGCGCCTCTGCGGGGCATGACCGTGGAGGAGTTGACCGAGGCCCGCAACGCCTCCGTGCCACTGGGGAGAACGGCGGCGCCGGAGGAACTGGCCGGTCTCATATGGTTCCTTCTGGGCGAGAAACCCGGCTACATGACCGGCCAAGCTGTCAACTACGGAGGAGGCTACGTCACATGGTGATCGAGGACCTGCGGCGGATCCACCACATCGGAATCACGGTCCGGGATGTGGGCCGGTCATTGGAGTTCTGGCGCTCCTTCCTGGGCACCAAGGAGCGTTGGCGGCAGATCCTCGACGCTCCCTACCTCGGCCGCGTGACCGGCTATCCCGGTGTCAGCATTGACGCCGCCATCATCGACCTCCCCGGCGGCGCCGTGCTCGAGATCCTCAACTACCTGGTCGATGACAAGAACCCCAACCCTCCGGAGACCGCCAATCCCGGCAACGTCCACGTCTGCATCGAGGTTGACGACATCGAGGAGATGTGGGACCGGGCCGTCCGGAGCGGCGCGACTCCCATCAGCCCGGGCCCGGTGCGAGTGACCGCCGGGCCCAACACCGGGGTGAAGGCATGCTACCTGCGCGATCCGGACGGCATCACCCTGGAGCTGTTCAAGCCGGTCACCGCGGTTCGGTAGCATCGCAAGACTACGAGCAGGCGAGTCTTCAGGAGACCTATGAAGGTTGCAAGAGTTGAAGCCATCCCGGTCAGCTACCCCGAGCCGAACGACTTCAACGCCATCCGCCATCTCTGCCTGGTCAAACTGACCACCGACGACGGGACGGTGGGGTGGGGCGAGTCGGTCACCATGTGGCCGGAGTCGAGCTTCGCCACGGCGTCGATTATCGAAGGCATGGCGGATCTGGTGATCGGTAAGAACCCTGTCCACAACGACGTGATCTTCCGCTCCCTGAAGGACCGGGCCTGGTGGTACGGCTACGAAGGGGGCATCGCCAGCTTCGCGATCGCCGCGCTCGACATCGCCCTGTGGGACTTGAAGGGTAAGGCCCTCGGGGCGAGTGTTCTCGACCTGTTGGGTGGGCCGGTTCACGAACGGTTGCCGGGCATCGCTTCGTCCCACGCCCACTACGAGTCGATCCCGGACATGGCGGAGGAGGCCGTCGAGTGGCTGTCCACCGGTCTCCAGGGAGTCAAAGTGGGCTTCGGGAAGCGGGGCAAGGCCCACCTCGGGTTCGAGCACGACCGGGACGTCGAGTACGTGCGGCAGATGAGAGAGGCCATCGGACCCGATAGGAGCCTCATGATCGACCTGGGATGGGTGATCAAGTGGGATGTGATGACCGCCATCAAGCGGACCCAGGCCTTCGACGAGTACGACATCGACTGGATCGAGGAACCCCTGGGTGACTGGGACCCCGAGGGCTACGCCAATCTCCGATCCAAGACCAAGACCCTGATCGCCTACGGCGAGAAGGAATGGACGCTGCGGGGTTTCGAGCGCGTCCTGGCGACCGGGACGGTCGACGTGGTCGGGTGCGATCCCGGCCGCGCGGAGGGCATAACCGGGTTCAAGAAGATGGCCGACCGGGTCGAACACCACAGGCGGCAGGCCAACGCCCATGCCTGGTCGTCGTCCATAGTCACCGCCGCCAGCCTGGCGGTGAGCTTCAGCAGCAGCGCGTGCAAGGTGTTCGAGTTCAAACCGCTCGAGAACCCGATGCAGCACGATCTGGTGGCCGAGCCGTTCGACCACGAGGCCGGCTGGGTGTACCCGCCGTCGGGCCCGGGACTCGGAATCGAAGTCGACGAGAAGGTCGTGGATCGTTACCGCACCCAGCGGGTACTGGGCTAGACCACCGAGAACGAAGGAGGGAACATGGCGTGGAACGTCGCTTCCGGGCTCGAGGGGCAAGGCGTGATAGTCACCGGAGCGGCCGGTGGGATCGGGCGGGCCACGGCCGAGGCCTTCGCGACCGCCGGGGCACGGGTGATGGCCGTCGACCTCCATCAGGCAGCAGCGGACGAGGTGGTCGAAGGGATGGAGGGCGAGGGTCACGTCGCCGCGGGCATCGACCTGAGGGACCTGGATGCTCATGGCGCCCTGATCGCCCGGGCCTACGAAGAACTGGGCGGCCTCAAGGCACTGGCCCATCTGGCGGCGGTGCTGTCCCGCCAGGACTCCGTGGGGGACGTGACCGAAGCCGACTGGGACTTCCAGTTGGACACCAACCTCAAGGCTGGCTTCTTCCTGTGCCGGGCGGCGGCCGACGCGATGATCGAAGCCGGCGGGGGAGGGAGTATCACGCTCTTCTCGTCCCAAGGATGGTGGACCGGCGGCTTCGGAGGGTCGGTCGTCTACTGCGCCTCCAAGGGAGGGATCGTTTCGATGACAAGGGGCCTGGCCCGCACCTACGGTCCTCACCAGATCCGGGTCAACGCCATCGCTCCCGGCCTGGTCGACACCCCCATGCTCATGGACGATCTGTCCCCCGAGGTCTTCGAAGCCCTCAAGGAGGCAACCCCGCTGAAGCGGGTCGCCGATCCGTCGGAACTCGGAGGAGTGGTGGTGTTCCTGGCCAGCGATCACGCCTCCTACGTGAGCGGCGCAACCCTCAATGTCAGCGGCGGCTTCCTGATGTACTGAGCCGCGCTAGCGGGTGGCCGTTGGGCTAGGTTCCCCGATTGTGCGGACACCGCTCTGAACGGCTCGCAGAGCCGTGCCCGCCACCGGCCAATTGCCATACCGAGCCCGCCGGGCCAACCACAACGCCTGAGCCTCGCTCCAGCCCTTCCGCGACCCTGTGACTAGCCCTGACTATTCATGTCCCCGGCACACCGATTCCGCATCAGGCCACTTCAACCACATCATTGCTAAGCGGACACCCCCTCACCTTGGCGGTGAAGCCACCTCAGGAAGAAAGTGAGGCTCTCCAGTACATAACCCCAGGTCAGGGACCCGAAATGCCACCGCTTTCTCCCTTTCAAACCCCGGCCATGAATGATCGGGGCTCGCTTAGTTTCCTCCGTCCTCCGCGGACGATGCCTCCATCGGGATGACCAGTTGCGGCTCGTTATCACCTTCGAGGACCCAAACGGTGTTACCGGTGGACGTCAGGAACTCGTACTGGCGGTACCGGAGCAGACTTGGCGTCAACGACTGATCGACCAGCCGGTTCGCTTCCGCGATGCCCTTCGCTCGTTCGATCTCGGCGTTGGCGACACCCTCGGCAGCAATCTGAGCCGTTTCGGCATCGATCTCGGCCTGGTCCTTACGGAACTCGGCCTCTCGAGCCGCCTGTTCCGCTACCAACTTCCGGTCGATCCCGGATTGCAACTCCGCCGACCGGGCCGACATCGATCGTATCTGCACCGCACGGATCGCCACACCCACACCGAACTCGTCGACCCGGGTAGTGATACCGACTCTGGCACACTCGCCTATCGCCTCACGCTGAGACGTCCTTGCCTCCTCGAACGCGACCGCGGCAATGCAATCACGGATCACGTCACGGCTAACGGGCCGCAGCAGATCGAGCCTGATCCGGTCCAGCGTCCGGTACTGTCGGTATGCCGCGATGGCCGAGTCACCTGTCAGGTCCAGAGCCCACAGCACCGACGCTTCCACGTCGACTACAGCATTGTCGGCGGTGATCGCCTCGACAGCGTCCGGTCCACCCCTCTCACCCTCACCGACGGTGTTCGAGTATGTGCTCTCCTGCTGCAATCCGGGTATCTGCGAAACCGTAGCCAGCGGGTTTTTGAGGTGGAAGCCTTCCTGGAACGCCCTGGTCGGTTTCCCGAAGAAGACTTCTACACCTGCGTGATTGGCCTGGACGACCGTGAACATGCCGGTGGCTAGCACTATCACACCTGCTACGAGCGCCACAGCCGACGCCCATCCGGCAATCGTCGCGATCCCTTGGGCGTCTCTGATCTCGTATTCGTTAGTCGCCTTCCGCACCCTGCGCCGTGCCGATAGCCAGCCGAATAGCGCGGCGATCGCGACCAGCACGAGAACACCGGCGATGATCGCTCTTATCATTGGGTTTCCTTTCGTTACGACCGCTCGGGGGAGGAGTCGTCCTTCATCTTCGGGACTTTGCCCGGTTGACTATGGCAGGTTCGTGACCGCACCCGGGATTGGTACTTTCACTGTGCGGCCAGGAGGGGGCAAGATCAATCCCCCTGATGGCAAGACTATCGCCATCCGTTGCCTATACCCGCCGGTTTTCCGGTGGGTGTGGCCGTGTCTTCCAGGGATGGTCGGCTTGGGCGCAGCTGACCACGAGTTGCGGCGGCCCTTGTCGTTCGATGGAGCCGAGGCCGGCGGTACTCGAATGGCCGGCACACGCTTCGGGTGGGCGGATTCTCGAGCCGGGTTCTCCGGCGCGATTCCCCGGACCGCCCGCAGCGTCGCGAGGTCGAGGGAATTCGGTCGCGAGATGTACCGAGCGGCTGGGTTCATAGATCCGTTCAGATTGGGCTCACGTAGAGAAGCCGAGTGGGGGCGGGTCTGGCCGGTCTCCGTCTTCTATCCGTCTGCGATGGGTGTTACGGTGTGTAATACAGAGAAGGAGTTCTAGACGTGGGCACAAGGACGGTTCGCCTCAATGCTGCTTGCGAGTTGAAGCTGGAAGAAGTCTGCAAGAGGACCGGGCTATCGGTTTCGGAGGTGCTACGCCGAGGTATCGAGGCATACGCCGCTTCGGTCGACCAGGCGGCTGAGACCCCGTACGAGGTCTTCAGTCGCCTAGACCTGGGTCCGGGCGGATATGCTGTTGCGCCGGCCCGTGAGGCGAAGCAGGCAGTGGCCAGAGTCATCAGGCAGAAACACGACCGGTGACCCTGATCGATGCCGGCCCCCTGGTAGCACTCTTCGACCCATCCGACGATGCGCATGCCGGATGTGTTGATCTACTCAGTACGATCCACGAGCCGATCCTTACGACCTCATGCGTGCTAACCGAGGTTTTCCATTTGCTGTCACCTGATAGCAGGGGTGCCCGAGCCCTGATGGCCTTCGTCGGCAAAGGAGGCCTTCGAATTCGCGAGCTAGACCGTGAGGACCTGATGAGAGCCTTCGAGTTGATGGTCAAGTACGCTGATGCTTCCATGGATCTGGCCGATGCCTCGCTCGTCGCGATAGCCGAGAAACTAGATCTCCGAAGGATCTTCACATTGGACCGTAACGACTTCTCGTTCTATCGGATCCGTCTCGGTCATCGCCATACCGAGTTCAAGGTTATGAGCCCGTCCTGATCATCCAACCTCCGGGGATCCCGCGCGCTTATGCCACCTCGTAGTCGAGGGCGTAGGAGTGCTGTCCTTCTTCGTTGTGGATCTCCAGCGTTCCCGAGATTCCGGCCAGTTCCCCGGTGCCGGAGTCGGGCACGATCGTCACTTCGAGTCGGCCGTCGCCCCGGTTCATCAACCCGCTGTGTTGGAGCACGAACGAACCCGACCTCCTGCCCACCGAGCCCGTGAAGTGCTCGATGGCCACGTAGCCCGCCGATCCGGGAGTAGCGGTGACGGCTGCGATCATCTGCGCTTCCGAGGCGCCGGCCACGTCGCCGGAGAACACCTTGCGCACCACGTTCCGGTTCAGCTTCAGGTCGTCCTGTTCCAGGAACGGGCGCTCGGCCTCGATGTTCACGTCCATAGGTCCGCGGGCGGTGGGCATGGCAACCTCTCCGTGTCGTATCGGTAGGTTCTCGGCCAGTGGCCAGTGGTCTGTCAGTTAGACCTATCCAACCAGCAACCGTAGTAAGCCATCGGGGCTGCTTCACCGTCAGCCATCACCTCAAGATCCTGCGACAGGCCGGGCCTGGTGGTGTCCGAGAAGCGCGGTCGCCGGGTCTATTACCGGACCGTTCCGGAGCGCGTGGCCGCTCTCAGCCGGATCCTCCAAACCTGAGTCGAGGCTGTGGTGGGTCGGCCGTTTCACGCCGTGGCAACTACCTCAGATGGTGCGGGAACACCGTTACCATGCGCGACCGATGAAGCAACGCCCCCCTCGGTACTCCGCGGCCCGGCTCATCAGCCGGGTCGCCCGCAAGAGGGTCTGGCCGCGGGTGTGGCGGGAAGCACCGCTGCGGAACAGCTACGACGTGGTCGTCATCGGCGGTGGTGTTCACGGGTTGGCCACGGCCTACTACCTGGCCGCCAACCACGGCATGAGCAACGTGGCCGTGCTCGAGAAATCGTATCTGGGAAGCGGGGGCTCCGGCCGCAACACCGCCATCCTCCGGTCCAACTACCTGACGCCCGAGGGCGTGGTCTTCTACGACCGCTCTCTGGATCTGTACAGAACCATGGCGATCGACCTGAACATGAACGTGATGTTCTCTCGGCGCGGTCACATAACGCTGGCGCACAGCGACGCCTCGCTCCGGACGATGCACTGGAGGGCCGAGGTCAACAAGCTGCAGGGAGTCAACTCGAGCGTCATCGGGCCGGCCGAGATCAAGAAGCTGGCACCGGTGCTCGACACCTCGAGCCATCCCCGCTACCCGATCCTGGGCGCCCTCTACCACCCGCCCGGGGGCATCATCCGCCATGACGCCGTGGTGTGGGGATATGCACGTGGCGCCGACACCCTGGGTGTGGAGATGCACCAGAAGACCGAGGTCGTAGACATCAAGGTCACCGGCGGCGACGGCCCCGGCGGCAAGGGCCCCGGTGGCCGGGCCACCGGTGTCCGCACCAACCGCGGCGACATCTCCGCGCCGGTGGTGGTGAACTGTACGGCGGGATGGGCCTCCCTGATCTCCGATATGGCCGGCGTGAAGCTACCCATCAGCACTCGCCCCCTGCAGGCCGCGGTCACCGAACCGGTCAAGGTGTTCCTGCCCGTGGTGGTGGTGTCCGGGACCCTGCACGTCTACGTCAGCCAGACCGCCCGGGGCGAGTTGGTGTTCGGCGCCTCTGTCGACCCGTACAACACCTACAGCATCCGGGGTTCCCTCGAGTTCACCGAAGGGACGGCGGGACACCTGCTCGAGCTCATGCCCGGCATCTCCCGCATGCGCCTGCTGCGGCAGTGGGCCGGCCTGTGCGACATGACCCCCGACTACTCGCCGGTGATGGGCTTCACCCCGGTGGAGGGCTTCCTCTGCGATGTCGGATGGGGTACCTACGGCTTCAAGGCCGGGCCCGTGTCGGGCGAGCAGATGGCCGAGGCGATCGCCACGCAGAGGACCCCCGAACTGATCGCGCCCTTCTCCTTGTCCCGCTTCGAGCGAGACGCCCTCGTCGGCGAAAAGGGCGCCGCGGCGGTCGGACACTAGTGCTGATCGTTCCCTGCCCCAACTGCGGTCCCCGGAACGCGGCCGACCTGCGGTACGTGGGCGAGTCCCGGCCCAGACCCGATCCCAACTCGGCCTCGGCCAAGGAGTGGCGCGCCTACCTGTACGAGAGGGCCAACCCGGCAGGAATGTTGCGTGAGACCTGGTACTGCCGATCCGGGTGCCGCCGGTATTTCGTGCTCGAGCGGGACACCGTCAGCAACGAGTTCACCAACCCGCCGACACCCGTTGCCAAGCTCGGGAAGAGGCCATGACCCGCCTCCCTCCCCAGCCCGGCGAGGTGATCGACCGGTCCCGTCCCGTCGACTTCACCTGGAACGGGCAGGCGATGTCGGGTTTCGCCGGCGACACCATCGCCTCGGCGCTCGTGGCGGGAGGTGTCCGGGTCGTGTCCCGGTCGATGAAGTACCGCCGCCCCCGCGGTTACATGAGCAACGACTACTGGGATCCCAACGGGCTGGTGCAAGTGGGCGACGATCCCAACGTCCGCTCGGCCCACCGCCTGATCGAGCCGGGCATGGCGGTGGAGGCCCAGAACGTGTGGCCGTCGCTCGAACGCGATTTGAGGGCGGTCACCGGGCTTGCCTCGCGGTTCCTGACCGCCGGCTTCTACTACAAGACCTTCATGCGACCGGCGTGGCTCTGGCCGACCTACGAGAAGGTGCTGGCCACCTTCTCCCCCGGTGGGAGGATCGACCCCGACACCCCCCACGGGTACCACGACAAGCGTTACGCCCATCCGGATGTTGTAGTGGCCGGGGGAGGGCCGACCGGCATGGCCGCTGCGCTCGCAGCAGCCGGGGCCGGAGCGAGGGTACTTTTGGTGGAGGATTGCCACCGCCTGGGTGGCCACCTCCTCTGGGGCGACGAACACGACCGGGCGCTGGCCGCCGAACTTGCCGCCGCGGTTGAGGCCGCTGGGGTCGAGGTCCTGGTCGACTCGACCGTCGCCGGCCGCTACGAGGACAACTGGACCGGCATCGTCCAGCGCAGCCATCCCGTTGCGGTCGAGCGCTTGGTAAAGGCCCGGGCCAAGGTGCTGGTCGTGGCGCCGGGTCTGATCGAGCGGCCCTACGTGTTCGACGGCAACGACAAACCCGGTGTCATGCTGTCGGGAGCGGTCCGACGCTTCGTGAACATGTACGCGGTGAGGCCGGGCAGGACCGCGGTGGTGTTCACGGCCAACCCCGACGGCGACGCGGCAGCCGCCGATCTGGAGCGGGTTGGTGTGGAGGTGACGGTGGTCGACGCCCGGCGGGGCGAAGGCATCGTGCGAGCCCTAGGAGGATCGAAGGGTGTCAAAGGTGTCGCGCTGGCCGACGGCAGGAGGCCGGACTGCGATCTGCTGGTCACGGCTGCCGGCTGGACCGCTCCCACCTCGCTGCTGAACATGTCCGGGGACCGACCGGTCTACGACGAGGCGGCGGCCCGCTTCTTCCCGTCGGTCTCGATCGGCAACGTCCTGGCAACCGGAGGTCTCGCGGGCGACGGCACCCTGGATCAACTCATCGAGCACGCTATGGCTACCGGCCGGTTGGCCGCTGCGCGGGCGCGGGCGGTGAGTCATCGGCTGCAGGCCGCCACGGCTCGGGCCGTGCCGGTAGATGGTGAAGGACCCGAGTGGCCGGTGGATGAGCGCCCGGACCTGCCCCGGGATCCCCATCCGGCCCTTTTCCGGTCGACCACTCACGGGGTTGTCGACTTCTCCGAGGATGTGAGTTCCAAGGACATGGTGGGAGCGGCGGCCGAGGGCTACGACTCGGTCGAACTGCTCAAGCGCTACACGACCGCCACTATGGGCCCGAGCCAGGGCAAGCTGGAAACTGTCAACACGGTGGCGGTGCTGGCCGAGGCTAGGGGACAGACGATCGCCGAGGTCGGGACCACCGTGTGGCGTCCCCCGTACGCGCCGGTCACCATGGGGGCGCTGGGCGGGCGCCTCTTCGAGCCGGTGAGGGTGTCGTCGATCCATCCCTGGCACGAGGCCAACGGCGCCGTCTTCATGCTGGCCGGCCAGTGGGTCCGGCCCGACCACTACGGAGACCCGGCCGGCGAGGCGCTCAACACGCGCCAGAACGTCGGCATCATGGATGTGACTCCGCTCGGCAAACTCGACCTGCGGGGACCCGACGTACCGGAGCTGCTCAGCCATCTCTACACCAACAAATGGATGAAGCTGGCGGTCGGCTCGGTGAGGTACGGCATCATGTGCGGCGAGGACGGCGTGATCCTCGACGACGGGGTCACGGGGCGCCTCTGCGAGCAGCACTACATGATGACCACCACGAGTTCCGGCGCGGCTACGGTTTGGGAATGGGCCGAGAACTGGCTCCAGACCGAGCATCCCGACTGGCGGGTCCATGTCACCCCGGTCACCTCCGGCTACACGAGCATCAACGTGGCCGGTCCCGAGTCACGGACGCTCATGCGGCGCCTGGTGGGGGATGTCGACCTCGATCCCGAGGCCTTCAGGTACATGCAGGTGCGCACCGCGACGGTGGCCGGCATCCGGGACTGCTTCATGTGGCGGATCGGTTTCACCGGGGAACTCTCTTTCGAGATCCACGTTCCCGCCGGCCATGGCCTGGCGGTGTGGGAGGCCCTGCTCGAAGCCGGTGAGGATCTCGGTATCAGGCCGTTCGGCGTCGAATGCCAGCGCATCATGCGGCTGGAGAAGGGCCACTTCATCGTGGGCCAGGACACCGACGGGCTCACCAAGCTGCCGGCCGTGGGGATGCCACACCTTCTCAAGCTGGACAAGCCCGACTTCGCCGGCAAGCCCGAGCTGTCCTGGGCACTGGATGACACATCGGCGCCCGTCCTGGTGGCCATCCAGCCCACGGACCCCGGTGTCGTGCCGGACGAGGCGAGCCAGATCGTGCGGCCCGGCACTAACGAGATCATCGGCCGGATCACCTCCTCGCGCATGTCCCCCACCCTGGAACGCTCCGTTTGCCTCGGCCAGGTGCTGCCCGAGGCTTCGCGCCCAGGCTCGGAACTGACCGTGGTCATGATCGACGGTCGCCGCATCACCGCTCGGGTGATGGAGCACCATGCTCACTTCGATCCGGAGGGGGAGAGGGTCCGTGGCTGAGCTACCCGCCTACGAGAGTCCGGTGAGCACGAACTTCGTGTCCCATGGGGGCGCGCCGATGGAGCCCGGTGGGCCGGGCTCGCCGCCGACGCTCCATGACCTCTCCTCGACCACCAAGATCATCGTGAGGGCGGGATCCGAAACGAATACCTACCGCCAGTTGTCCACCCCCTTCGCCACCAGCCGGACCGAGGATGGTGTGCTCATAGTCGGCCAGCGACCGGACGAGTGGTTCCTAATGGGCCGGGAGCTCGCTGTCCAGGCCATCGCGGGCAGGCTGGACCGGACGGGTCATGTCAGCGTGATCGATGGCACTCACAGCCGGGCTATGTTCCGGTTGGCAGGCGCCGGCGCGGCCTCGGTTCTCGAGAAGCTATGCAGCCTTGACTGGAACGATCACATGACGCCGGACGGCGCGGCCGTGTCGGGTTCGGTGGCGAAGGTGACCTGCGACATCGTCCGCAACGACCTCGACGGCGTCCCCTCCTACCTCATCTCCTGCGACCGGTCCTTCGGTCAGTACCTGTTCGACGTCATCCTCGACGCCGGCCAGGAGTTCGGCATCAGTACCAACGGAGGACCGGTCACTTGATCCAATCAGGCGTTCGGCTGCACTGACCTGGGCAGACTTAGGGTGGGGGAAAGAGGTGCTCGTACTTTCGTTCAGGTCCTTGGGCGTGGAAAACCCGACTCCTTCGCATGTCGATCAGGACAACGACGGGTATCGCTTTGGTTGTGAACCCGGCGACCGCTGCAATTCCCTCCCGCGGGAAGTCGGCCTGTTTGCCTACCGGGTTTGACAGCACCCAGTAGATGTCGTCTTCGCTGAACCTCTTAAGTGCGGACTCGAGGACGGTGGGGGACCGTGAGGTGTGATCAACCAACCCAGACCGGTAGTTGGGACCGGAGTTTGTCGGCGAGGTCGTCCGGTATACGGGAAAGGATCTCGTTCTGTTGCGGGACGCTCACCTGTGAGAGGCGCCTGACGGAGACCTCGATGGGCATATCGCGTATATCGGCAACCTGTTTCTCCACAGGGCGCCGCAAGAAAATGGAGTCCGCCAATTCGGCTAGCCAGGCGTCCTCTTGGTCCGTAAACGGACGCCCAGCGTTGCCGTCGAACGACACGTCGGGGTCTTCGGAAAGAGCGATGATCTCGCGGTAATCGACTTCTGCCACGGGCTAATCGTACCCGAAGCCCCCGGGTAGCGTGGTGTGATTCTCGGCGGACGGACGGTCACCAGTTCCGAGTGGTGGGCGCTAGCGGTTGCGCCTGGCGCCGGGGATCCATGCGGTGCCGGCCACCGGTACCTGGGCCATGGCGGCTGCTTCCACCGTGAGGGCGGCGAGGTCCTCCGGTTCGAGGTTGGCGACGTGCGACTTGCCGCAGGCCCGAGCGATCGTCTGGGTCTCCATGGTCAGCACCTTGAGGTAGTTGGCTAGGCGACGCCCCCCGATCACCGGATCGAGGCGGGAGGTCAGCCGAGGGTCCTGGGTGGCGATGCCGGCCGGGTCGGTCCCGTCCTGGAGGTCGTCCCAGAAACCGGCTGCGGAGCCCAGCTCCCGGTACTCGTCGTCGTAGGCGGGATCGTTGTCACCGAGGGCGATCAGCGCCGCGGTGCCGATGGAGACTGCATCCGCCCCGAGCGCCAGGGCCTTGGCCACGTCGGCGCCGGATCGCATACCTCCCGACGCGATCAGCTTCACCGAGCGGCGGTGCACGTCGAGATCCTGGAGGGCTCGAGTAGCTTCCGGGATGGCGGCGATGGTGGGTATCCCCACGTGCTCGATGAACACGTCCTGGGTGGCGGCCGTGCCCCCCTGCAAGCCGTCGACTACCACCGCGTCGGCACCGGCCTTGACGGCCAGGGCGGTGTCGTAGAAGGGTCGGGCCGCGCCGATCTTGACGAAGATCGGGACCTGCCAGTCGACGATCTCGCGCAGCTCGTGGATCTTGATCTGCAGGTCGTCTGGTCCGGTCCAGTCGGGATGGCGGCAGGCCGACCGCTGGTCGATTCCGGCGGGCAACGTGCGCATCCCCGCCACCCGCTCGCTCACCTTCTGACCGAGGAGGATGCCGCCCCCGCCTGGCTTCGCCCCCTGGCCGACCACGACCTCTATAGCGTCGCCCCGGCGGAGATCGTCCGGATTCTGCCCGTAGCGGGACGGGAGGTACTGGTACACGAGCTTCGACGAATGTTCCCGCTCCTCCGGCAGCATCCCGCCGTCTCCGCTGGTGGTCGAAGTGCCCATCGCGCTGGCGCCCCGGCCCAGCGCCTCCTTGGCCTGGCTGGACAGCGAGCCGAAGCTCATGCCGGCGATGGTGATGGGGATGTCGATCCGGAGGGGGCGGGCTGCTCGCTCCTCGCCGATGACGAGATCGGTTCCGCACGACTCCCGGTAACCCTCTAGGGGGTAGCGCGACATGGACGCCCCCAGGAACACCAGGTCGTCGAGGGTCGGCAGCTTCCGTTTGGCGCCCCAGCCCCGGATCCGGTAGACGCCGGTGTTGGCAGCCCGGTGGATCTCGGCGATCACATGGCGGTCGAAGGTGTACGACTCGCGCAGGCGCCAGCTGTCTCCGGTGCCGCTCATCCGGCTCTCCCCGCCACTTCGGCGTCGATGTCGTCGATGTGGAAGTTGTAGAGGTTGCGGGCCGTTCCGTAACGCTTGAAATCTCCCGGGTCGGCGTCCATGCCGGCCGCGTCGAGCAGCCCGGAGAGGGTCCGGACGTGTTCGGGCCGCATATCTTTCCGGATGGCGTCCGCTCCGAGGCTCGCGACCTCGCCCCGCACGTAGAGGTTGGCTTCGTAGATGGAGTCACCGAGGTCGGCGCCCGCGTCACCGAGCACGACCAGGTTTCCGGCCTGGGCCATGAACGCGCTCATGTGGCCCACGTTGCCTCCCACGACGATGTCGACACCCTTCATCGAGATGCCGCAGCGGGCGCCGGCATTCCCCTGGATCACCACCAACCCGCCGTGGCCGGTGGCCCCGGCCGACATGGTGGCGCTGCCGGTGATGCGCACGGTTCCCGACATGATGTTCTCGGCCAGCCCGGTGCTGGCGTTGCCGTCGACGTACACCGACCCCTTCTGGTGCATGCCGGCGCAGTAGTAGCCGACCGAACCGCGGACCTCGACGGCGATGTCGGTGTCGATGCCGCACGCCACGGCATGGGCGCCGCGCGGGTTCAGCACCCTGAACGAGCCCTGCCGAGCCTGGTGGAGCATCCGGTTGAGGTCGCGCAGAGATGTCTCAGCCAGGTCGACAGCGGTGACCGGACGCGGTGCGCTCACGCAGCCCTGGTCCACGTGTAGATGACACCCGGCGCGGGCTCCCATACGGAGGCGTGGCCGGAATCGGGGAGGTGGGTGATGGCCCGGTACTCCGAGGACATGGCCACCCAGTCGTCGGTCTCGGCGACGATCGCCGGCTTGCAGGCGATGGGGTCTCGCAGGATGGCGAAGCCGTCCTCGATGCCGATCGCGAACGTGAAGAACCCGTCGAGCGCCACCAGGGCGTGCTCGAGGGCCTCCTTGATGCTGTCGCCTTCCCGGAGCCGCCACGCCAGGTAACCGGCTGCGACTTCGGAGTCGTTCTCGGTCTGGAAGATCTCGCCCTGCCGCTCGAGGCGGGTCCGGAGCCAGTTGTAGTTCGACAGGGATCCGTTGTGGACGAGGCAGGTGTCGGCTCCCGTGGCGAAGGGATGGGATCCGTTGGTCGTGACCGCCGACTCGGTCGCCATCCGAGTGTGGGCTAGGGCATGGGTTCCGGAACGGGAGCGGAGGTCGTAGTTGATGGCCACCAGATCGGGATCGCCGACCGCCTTGTATATCTCGATCTGGGATCCGTAGCTGAGGACCTCGAGGTCAGGGAAATTGTCGATCAACCACTGGCGGGCCCGGCCGCCGTCGCCCGGGGTCTCGAGAACGGCGTGATCCCTGATCGGCCGGACCGACACCTCGGCATCCAGAACGGTCTCCAGGTCGGCGCCGGTCCGGCTCCAGTCGGGCCTCTGCCCTTCCGCCAGCACGGTTATCCGGGTCACCTCGGCCCGACCCTGGTCGTAGATGGCGAAACCGGCGCTGTCGGGACCGCGGTCACGCATCTCGTGCAGCATGGCGGCAGTGAGCTCTCCCAGCCTTGGCTGGAATCGTTCGGTCTTCAGGAAGAGGCCGACGATGCCGCACATGGTGCCCTCCGATCGGATCGCCCCAGCACCGTGGGGCTAATGTAGCCTCGCACACTACTAGTTAGGTCCCGTTTCCCAGCAGTCGTGGCAGGGGATCCGTCGCCGTCTCGATTGCCGGGAGGCTATCTGCGGGGAAGCTGTCTTAGGAGGTTGACGTGGGCTCAGTGGAGGACATCCGGTCCAGGATCGAAGCGGATGGCGTGGAGTTCATCTACGCCATGTTCGTGGAGATGCACGGCAAGCCGTGCGCCAAGCTGGTGCCCGTTGAAGCGCTCGACGGTCTGATGGCCGACGGCGCCGGGTTCGCAGGCTTCGCGGCCGGTCCCATGGGCCAGGACCCTTCCGGCCCGGACATCCTGGCGATTCCGGACCCCGCCTCCTACACCCAACTCCCCTGGCAACCGAACGTTGCCGCCATGCAGTGCGACCCCACCGTGGAGGGTGAGTTGTGGCCCTACGCCCCCCGGGTCATCCTGCGCAGTGCTCTGGACTCGCTGGCGGAGCGCAACCTGGTCCTCAAGGCCGGTTTCGAAGCCGAGTACTCGCTGGTCGTGCGGGACGAGAACGGCGACATCAGCGTGGCCGACGAGAGGGATACGGATCCACGGCCCTGCTACGACGCCCGGGGGCTCACCCGGATGCTGCCCCACCTGACCGCGGTGTCGAAGCACATGAACGCGATGGGCTGGGAGAACTACGCCAACGACCACGAGGACGCCAACGGCCAGTTCGAGCAGAACTGGAAGTACTCGGATGCCATGACCACCGCCGACCGTCTCATCCTGTTCCGCCTGATGGTCCATACCCTGGCCCAGCGGGACGGGAGGTATGCGTCGTTCATGCCCAAACCGTTCGCCGACAGGACCGGGAACGGTCTCCATGCCCACATGAGCCTGTGGACCGAGGACACGGACGAGCCGCTGTTCCCGGCCGGTGACACCGACAGCAAGGGTCTCGGCCTCAGCGAACTCGCCTACCAGTTCACCGCCGGCCTCCTCGCCCATGCCGAGGCCCTGGTGGCGGTGGCGTGCCCGATCGTCAACTCCTACAAGCGGATGGGGGTGGGCGCGCCGACCTCCGGAGCGACCTGGGCGCCGGCCTACGCGGCCTACGGCGGCAACAACCGCACCCACATGATCCGGGTACCCGAGCCGGACCGGATCGAGATCCGGCTTCCCGACGGCGCCGCCAACCCCTACCTGTTGTTCGCCGCCATGCTGGCGTGCGGTCTCGACGGGGTCGACAACCAGATGGATCCCGGCGCTCCCAACACCGACAACCTTTTCACCCTGTCGAGCGAGGAGGTCGCCGCCCGGGGCATCGTGACCCTGCCGCCGACGCTGCTGCACGCGGCCGACAACCTGGCCGGCAACGAAGTGCTGCGCGCCGGCCTGGGCATGACAGCCGACGGGCCCTACAGCGACTACTTCGCGGCGGTCAAGCGCCAGGAGTTCCTCGACCACCACCATCAGGTGACCCGCGCCGAGATCGATCAGTACCTGACCCTCGTCTGAGTCGGACGCCGAGAGCCCGGCGCTTCGGCTGAATCAAGATGGCGGTGACATGGTCGGATTTCCGGCACGCCGAACCCGCTTTGGCTGCATCCGTCCAGGGGAGATTCGAGAGCCACCGTCACGCGGTGATGGCGACCCTCCGGCGTGACGGGGCACCGCGGCTCTCGGGTATGGAGGCTCCCATCCGGGATGGTCACGTGTGGTTGGCTATGGACATGGTCTCGCGCAAGACGGACGACCTTCGACGAGATCCTCGGTTCTCGATACACAGCGCTCCCGACGGGGAAGAGTTGTCTTTGGGAGACGCCCGGATCGAGGGACTGGCCCGGCCCGCTCTGGTCAGCGAAGTTGCCCTCTTCATCGAAGGCCACCGTTTTCCCGTCGATGATCCCTCGACCATGGCGTTGTTCACGGTCGATGTCACCCGCGTCGTTCTTACGCGTGTGGAGGACCGGGCCTTGCGGGTGATCACCTGGACGCCGGACGGTGGGGTGGCCACAGTTCGCCTACCGTGATCCCTGGGGAGGGCTGCGCCCGTTCATCGTGCCCTTCCCCAGGTGGCGAGGAGTAAACGGACAAGGCAAGGTGTCCGGGCTGCTGCGGCGGTATGATCGTCCGGCACCGAGAACAGGCGACCGAAGGACGCGAGATGGCACTGCCCGGCATCAGCGAGTTGGTGAGCCTCGAGGGGAAATGTGCCATAGTCACGGGCGCCGCTCAGGGGTTCGGTGCGGCCATCTCCCGCCGCCTCGGCGAAGCGGGCGCGACGGTGTTCGTGGCGGACCGCAACGTCGAGGGCGCCGAGCAGGCCGCGGAGCGGTTGAGGAGCATCGGGTACGACGCGATCGCGCACGGCGTAGATATCGCTGACCGGAACAGCGTGGAAGCGCTTGTTGATGCCGCTGCAGAGCGGGCCGGACGGGTCGATGTCCTGGTCAACAACGCCGGCATCTACTCCAACTACTACTTCGCGCAGATGCCGCCGCAGGAGTTTGCCGACACGGTGTCGGTGAACGTGGTCGGCACGTTCCAGATGTCCCAGGCGGTGGCTCGACGGATGATCGCCGACGGCCAGGGTGGTTCCGTCGTGAACATCGCCTCGGTCGACGCCTTCAACACCTCCGCGGAGGGCCTGGCTCACTACACCACGTCCAAGCACGCCCTCGGGGGGTTGACCAAGTCGATGGCGATCGAACTCGCCGGCCGCGACATCCGGGTCAACGCCGTCTGCCCCGGCGCGGCCATGACCGAGGGGGCGATCGCCCTGGTCACGGCGGGCGCCCCGGAAGGAATCGACGTGGAGGCGCAGTGGGATGGGATCAAGGACAGGACCCCGCTCGGGCGCCTCTGCGATCCCGACGATGTGGCGCGGGCCGTATTGTTCCTCGCCTCCGAAATGGCGGCCTTCGTGACCGGGGCCTTCCTCGTTGTCGATGGCGGCATCCTGGTCCAGCCTCTTGAAGGATACGTTCCCTCGTCCGGTCACTGACCGGGCGCCGGTCACAAGGAGGCTCTGAGTGGGTAGAAGGATCACCGCCGCAGAGACATTCGACATCAGGTTTCCCACATCGCAGCAACTTGACGGGTCGGATGCGGTCCATACCGATCCCGACTATTCGGCCGCCTACGTGATCCTTCGCACCGATGCCGGCGATGGTGTCGAGGGCCACGGGTTCTGCTTCACCCTAGGCAGGGGAAACGAGATCGAGGTGGCTGCGCTCGAAGCGCTCGTTCCGTTGGTCGTCGGTCTCGACCTGGCCGATATCGTGGACGACTCGCGGTCCTTCTCCCGCCTCCTCACCCAGGATTCCCAGATGCGTTGGCTCGGTCCCGAGAAGGGCGTGGTCCACATGGCCGCGGCTGCCATCATCACGGCCGTCTGGGATCTGGTGAGCAAGGCGGCGGGCAAACCCCTGTGGAAGTACCTGGCCGATCTCTCCCCGGAGGAGTTGGCGGCGATGGTCGACTACCAGTACCTGTCGGACGTGCTGACCGAGGAAGAGGCGGTCGAGATGTTGCGTCGTGCCGAGAGCGGCAAGGCGGGGAGGGAGCGCCTGTTGCTGGAGCACGGGTATCCGGCGTACGCAACGAGTCCGGGGTGGCTGGGCTACTCGGACTCCAAGCTGGTGCGGCTGTGCCGTGAAGCGGTTGATGACGGCTTCACGCTCATCAAGCTCAAGGTCGGTGGTTCCATCGACGACGACCAGCGGCGCCTGCGGCTGGCCCGGGAGGCGGTGGGGCCCGACGTGCTGATCGCCGTCGACGCGAACCAGAAATGGGACGTGGGGGAGGCCATCGAGTGGATGGGCGAGTTGGCGTCGCACGCTCCTTACTGGATCGAGGAACCTACAAGTCCGGACGATATTCTCGGCCACGCCGCCATCCGGCGAGCGGTCGCTCCCATAAAGGTCGCCACGGGCGAGGCGGTCCAGAACCGGGTCGTTTTCAAGCAACTGCTCCAGGCCGGAGCGATCGACATCATGCAGATCGACGCCACGAGGGTGGCCGGGGTGAACGAGAACATCGCCAACCTCCTGCTGGCCGCCAAGTTCGGCGTGCCGGTAATCCCGCACGCGGGCGGGGTGGGGCTGTGCGAGGTGGTCCAGCACCTGGCGATGCTCGACTTCGTCGCGATCGGGGCCGAGATGGAGGGCCGGTCCATCGAGTTCGTCGATCACCTGCACGAACACTTCGTGGATCCGGTGGTCGTCGTCGACGGTTCCTATGTCGCGCCCCGCCGGCCCGGGTCCGGCTCCCAGATCCGGCCTGAATCGCTCGACGAGTTCGCCTACCCGACGGGTCCGGCCTGGCGCCGGACAACCGCGCGATAGGGAGTCTCCTGCTGAAAAAGACCTCGACCCCGGCTCAGCCGGGGTCGAGTTGGGAGGAGCGAGGGCGAGGCTCCACGAACGGCCGGACTCGGCACCGTGACCCTCTCCGGTTCCTTCACCGCCTGATCCTTCAGAACCTTGACCGGCGCCTGCGTTTCCGGTTCCTTGGCGCCTACTTCGGCGTGGGCGACCCAGGTGTCGAAGGGTTGGGTTGGTCCGCGGTGGCTCGGCCTGGGGTTTGGTGGCCGGCCGGAAGGCCGGCGTGTGAGACCGAGGCTGGGAGCCGTTACCGGTTCAGGACTGAGTGAACGCCCGTGCCGGCACGAGCGGCGTCGGGATGTGGGCTTTCTCCAGGTGAGTCAGCTCAACGTGGAGTTCGTAACTCACTCGGGGTGTAGCAACTCCCAGATCACGTCGGGACGGAGCGGGGTCCCTTCGATCCGAACGCCGAAAGGAGCGAGCGCATCCGCTACCGCGTTCGCGATGGCAGGCGGTGAGGCGAGCGTCCCGGACTCACCGACGCCGCGTGTGCCCAGCGGGGTTTCCGACGGCGTGACGATGTTGTCCAGGGTCAGCCGGGGTACCTCCATCGCGGAAGGGAGCAGGTAGGAGGCGAAACTGGCGGACGGAACCTGGCCCGTTTCGTCATGGCTGACCTGCTCGTAGAGCGCCTGTCCTATTCCCTGGGCGATCCCGCCATGAATCTGGCCGTCCACGATGCCCGGGTTGATCCCCGCGCCGTAGTCGTCCACCGAGACGAAGTCGAGGATCCTGACCTTTCCGGTTTCCGTGTCCACCTCCACGACGGCCGCGTTGGCGCCGAAGGCGAAGTTGACATCGGGCGGATCGTAGAAAGCCGTGGCTTCGAGCCCTGGTTCGAACATCGGCCCGCAGCGCTTCAGGAAGTGCGCCTCCTCGGCTACCTCCTGCCACGAGACCATGGACTTCGGGCTCCCGGCGACGGTGAACGAGCCGTCTGCGAAGACGATGTCTTCCTCAGCCGCCTCGAGCATGGCCGCCGCCACCTGCCGCGCCTTTGAGACGACGCGCTGGGCCGACAGCAGCGCGGCATGGCCGCCGACTACCGCGCCCCTGCTGCCGTGAGTGCCACCCCCGAACGGGATGGTCTCGGTGTCGCCGTGCAACACCGTGATGTGGTCGAAGGGGATCTGTAACTGGTCGGAGACGATCTGGGCGACGATCGTGTCCGAACCCTGCCCCTGTGGCGAGAGGCCCGAATACGCGACCGCCTTTCCCTGGGGGTCCACCCGGATCAGCGTCGACTCGTGGCCGGGGAAGAACTTCATCGGGTTCCAGTCGTGGCCCGAAGGAGAGAAGCCGCACAGCAGGTTGTAGGTCGCAAAGCCCACCCCGATATAGCGACCTGATTTCTTCGCCTCCTTCTGACGAGCACGCACCGACTGGTAATCGACCAGTTCCACCGCTCTCCTCAGGAGGGCGGGGTAGTCGCCGCCGGTGTAGGTGAGGCCGAACGGTGTCTGGTAGGGCAACCGGTCCGGCGATACCAGATTGCGTAGCCGGATCTCGACCGGATCCATGTCGAGCTCACGGGCTGCTTCGTCGATCATTCGCTCTAGCACGAAGGTTGCCTCGGCCCGTCCTGAGCCGCGCAACGCTTCGATCGACATCTTGTTCGTGAACACCTTCTCCAGCCTGATGTCGACGCTCGGTATGTCGTAGTTGCCGGTGAGGGTGTCGATCGTCAGGTCCGGGACGACGGGAGTGAAGAAGTGGAAGTAGGCGCCGAGATCCCCTACGAAGTGGCTGCGCAGAGCGAGGATCCTGCCATGGCTGTCAAGAGCCAACTCCGCGTTGTGGATCTGGTCCCTGGCATGGACGCCGGAGGTGAAGTTCTCGGTCCTGGTCTCCACCCACTTCACCGGTACGCCCAACTCCAGCGCGGCCCAGATGACCGCCAGTTCGTCGGAGTAGAGGTTGAGCTTGCTCCCGAACCCACCGCCGACATCGGGGGCGACGATCCGCAGTTTGGATTCGTCCAACTCGAATATGTGAGCCAGCCATGTGCGGAGGGTGTGGGGACCCTGGCATGACAGCCACACGGTGAGATGACCGGTGGCCGGCTCGGGAACGGCCAGGATGGCGCGCGGTTCCATCGGAGAAGCGGAGATCCGCTGCACGGTGAGCTGCCGGGACACCACATGGTCGGCTCTGGCGAACGCACCGTCGGGGTCTCCGATCATCTTGTGGATCTCGCCGATCTTGTTGGTCCCCCGCTCGGGATGCACCAGAGGGGCGTCCGGCGAGAGCGCCTCCCATGGATCGAGTACGTGGGGGAGGGCTTCGTACTCGGCGGCAATATGCTCGGCAGCGTTGAGAGCGGTCCGAGGGTGGTTCGCCAGCACCATCGCCACCGGCTCACCCACGTAGTGGACGCGGTCACCAGTGAGTGGGTGACGCGCTGGCGAATCGTCGGCAGCCGCGCTGGGGATGAGTGGCATCCCTCGAGCGGACTCCGGACCCGAGTAAGCGGCGACCACGCCGGGGACCCGGCGCGCACCCTGCAGGTCGATCGAGGTGATATCGGCGTGCGCGAATGGGCTCCGTACGAAGCGGGCATGCACCGTGTGGGGGACGGTGATGTCGTCGACGTATCGGCCCCCACCTGACAGGATTCGAGGATCCTCCTTGCGGGGCAGCCGGGAGCCGATGGCAGGCATCATTGCTCGCTCGACGCCGCGACGGACAGGATGGCATCGACGATGTGCTGGTAGCCGGTGCAGCGACACAGGTTTCCCTCCAAGGACTTCCGTACCTCCGGTTCGGATGGGTCGGGCTTGTCCCGCAGGAAGGCGGTGGCGGCCATCAGGAACCCGGAGGTGCAGAATCCGCATTGCAAGGCGAAGTGATCGGCGAAGGCCTGCTGCAGTGGCGAAAGGCTCCCGCGCTGTGCGAGTCCTTCGACCGTCTCGATCTCGCGGCCGTCGGCCTGGCCGGCAAGCACGGTGCATGACTTGACGGCGGCCCCGTCGAGTATGACGGTACAGGCGCCGCAACTGCTCGTGTCGCATCCCACGTGCGTTCCGGTCAGCTCCAGGTTCTCCCGCAGGAGGTGCACCAGAAGCGTCGATGGATGGCACTCGATCCGTTTCGTGACGCCGTTGACCGCCACGGTGACCCTCATCGGCCGTTACCCCGACCGGCGGCGCGCTCGATGGCGCGCCCTGCGAGAACCCTCACAAGTTCTCGCTTGTACCGGGCGCTGCCCCGATCGTCGCCCACCATTCCCGCCGACTCCGCAGTGGCCTCGCCCGCCCGCGCGATCGTCGAGGAGTCCGCGCCGGACCCCACCAGGAGACCCTCCGCTTCTGCGGCGCGAGGGGCGACATCCGGTCCGCCGGTCACCGCGATGCCGGCCTGCGTGATTCGTCCCTCTCGGTCGATAGTCAGCTGGACCGCCACAGCGGCCACTCCGTAGTCGGCCGCGGCCCGCTTCATCTTCTCGTAGGCGCCGACCGATCCCCCGGGTAGCTCGATGCTGGTAATGAGTTCGCCCCGCTCCAGGGAGGTCTCGAAGGGCCCGACGAAGAGGTCATCACAGCCGATAGTCCTCGTACCACCCGGCCCCTCGGCCACGACACGGCCGCGGGCTGCCACCAGCGCGGCGGGGAGGTCGTTGAGCGGATCGGCATGAGCCAGGTTCCCGCCGACGGTGCCGAGATTGCGGACGAGGGGGTCTGCCACCACCGAGGCGGCCTCGGCCCACAAGGGTGAGAGCAAGCGGACGGTTGCGCTGCGAGCGAGCCGGCCGGTGGTCACGAGGGGGCCTACCTCCAGCCGCCCATCCGATGACTCGATGGAACCGAGGCCCTCGATCCTGCCGATGTCGACCACGGTGGAGGGCCGGATCAGCCGGAAGCGCATCATGGGGATGAGGCTCTGCCCTCCTGCCAGCGCCACGGTGTTGTCCTCACCGCTCAGGGTTGCGATGGCTTCCTCGACGGTGCTGCACGAGCGGAATTCGAAGTCGGGCGGCCGCATCAGCTACTCGGGGACGGCGCACCGGGTACCGCTCTGGTGCGGTCCGAGCGAACGCTCCCTGTCTGGCCACGATGCAAACTCATGAGCAGCCGCCTTCCCGGGGCCGAGGCCTTACGTGGCAAGCTACCAGATGCCGGGAGAAGGTGGGCTTGAGCGTGGCACGACCTGGCGCCATACGTTCTCGGAAGGGACACCTCGTGGAGAACTCGCCTCCGGTGTCGTAGCAACCCGGAAGGCTGGCTTGAAGCGGGGAAGGGCGGCCGGTGCCTCTACTGGTTCAGGACCGTGCGAACAGCCGACTCGACACGGGCGGCGTCGGGGATGTAGGCGTTCTCGAGGGGCGGGCTCAGCGGCACCGGGGAGTGGGGGCAGGTCACCCTCCGCACCGGGGCGGCCAGCGCGTCGAATGCGTGCTCCGAGACCATGGCGGCGATGTCGGTGGCGATGCTGCACCGGGGTGGGCTCTCGTCCACCACCACCAGCCGGCTCGTCTTGCGGACCGATCCGAGGATCGTCTCCGTATCGAGCGGTGAGAGGGACCTGGGATCGACCACCTCGGCCTCGATGCCGTCCGATGCCAGGGTGCCGGCAACCTCCAGCGCCAGCTTCGCCATGTACGAGACCCCCACGATGGTCACATCTGCTCCCGTACGGGTGACGGAGGCCGAGCCGAGCGGAACGGTGTAGGGATCCTCCGGTACTTCCTGGCGGGTGTTGTAGAGGCGCATGTGCTCGAAGAACAGCACCGGGTCGTCATCCGCGATCGACTCGAGCAGCAGCCCCTTGGCGTCATAGGGCGTGGTCGGGACGACCACCTTGATCCCGGGCAGGTGGGTGTACACGGAGTACAGGGTGTCGGAGTGCTGACCGGCTGCTCCCAGCCCGGCGCCGATGGCCATGCGCAGCACGAGAGGGACGTTCGCCTGGCCGCCGAACATGTAACGCAGCTTGGCGGCCTGGTTGTGGATCTGGTCGAAGGCCAGCGGTGTGAAGCTGGACCACATCATGTCGACCACGGGCCGGATGCCGGACGCCGCCGCGCCGACCGCAATCCCGACCAGGCCGGCCTCGGAGATGGGGGTGTCCCGAACTCGGGAGGCTCCGAACCTCCGGAACAGGCCTCGGGTGGCGCCGAACGTGCCTCCCATCGCACCCTCATACGGCTCTCCGAGTCCCGCACCGCCGACCACGTCCTCGCCGTACACGACCACGGTCTCGTCGGCTTCCATCGCCTGGAACATGGCTTCACCCACGGCCTGGAGCATGGTGATCGGTCTTCTAGCCACCGTACGCTCCGCTGTAGACGTAGTCGGTCACACCGTCGGGGGTCGGCCACGGATCGGCCTTGGCCGCCGCTACGCCCCGGTCCAGTTCATCGACGATGGCCGCTCGGATCCCCGCGACGGCTGTTCCGGTCAGCAGCCCGGCCGCGGCCAGCTCCGAGCGGAATCGCTCTAGAGGATCCCTCTTTCTGGCATCGGCAAGATCGTCCTCGTTGCGGTACTTCTGGGTGTCGCCCACGTAGTGGGCCGAGATGCGGGGGATCTTCGCCTCGATGAACGAAGGACCGTCACCGCGGCGGGCCCGATCGATCGCTTCTGCGGCTACCTCGTAGACGGCGAAGACATCTGCGCCGTCCACAACGTGGCCCGTGATGCCGAAGCCGTCGGCCCGCCTGCTCAGATCCTCGACGCTCTGGGAGTAGGACGCCGGGGTGGACTCCGCCCAACCGTTGTTCTCGCATACGTATATGACGGGCAGCTTCCAGATCGAAGCCAGATTCATCGACTCGTAGAGGATGCCCTGCCCGGCCCCGCCGTCCCCGAAGAAACTGACCGAGACGTTCGGCGTGCCCTTGACCTGATGGGCGAAGGCCCCTCCGGTAGCGAGTCCGATGCTCCCTCCGACGATGGCGTTGGCGCCAAGCATCCCTATCTCGAAGTCGGCGATGTGCATCGATCCGCCCCGGCCCTTGCACAGGCCGGTTTCGCGCCCGTACAGCTCGGCGAGCATCCCCGCGATCGAGCATCCCTTGGCGAGGCTGTGGCCGTGGCCCCGGTGGGTGCTGGCGATGAGGTCTTGGTCCGACAGGTGGGCGCACACACCCGTAGCCACCGCCTCGGCGCCTATGTATGTGTGCACGAAGCCGGGCATGTCGCCCCGCTGGTATTCCAGCGTGACCCTTTCCTCGAACAGCCGGATCGTCATCATCGTCTCGAACATCTCGAGAAGGGTCCGGTCGGGAATGGTCATGCGGATGTTCCTTCCTCGACCAAACGCCGGTACTCGGAGTCGTCCTCCGCGATCCAGCCGATCACCCTCCCGATCGGGTAGTCCTCGCCGACCGGGGCCCCGTGATGCACGATCCCGCCCGCGCCCGCCTCGATCTCCATCTCCACCTTGTTGGTCTCCATCAGGAACAGGGCGTCACCGGTCCGGACCGTGGCGCCCTCGTCCACCAGCCAGGCGATCAGGTGGCAATCGTCCATATAGATGCCGGTCTTGGGAATGAAGACCTCGTGGGCCATCGGATGTCTCTGCGCTAGCCCGGGATCAGCACTTGCTTGCCGTTGCCCGAAGCTACCCCGCCCCAAGCCGAGGCTACGCCGGAGATAGGCGTCTCGATGACCGGTAGGAGCAGATCTCCGGCGGTCGCCAAGTCCACCATCTCCAGGTAGGTGGCGACCACAACATCACGCGGCACCCCGAAGTTGCTGTATCCCCTGATCGTGAGCTGCTTACCGCGGACCAGGCCGGACACGACCGTGGCAACGCCGCCGGCCGCCTGCCCGACATGGATCACCCTGGCGCCGAGCGCGGTAGCGGTGAGCGCCGCCTCCAGGGGGCCGCCCCAGAGGGCATCGAACACCACATGGGCGCCGCCTTCGGCAGCAGCCTGCAAGCGGCCGGCCAGATCGTCGCCCTCGGTGGATACGACCGCGTCGGCCATCCCCTCCAGGGCCGCAAGGCGTTCGGGATTCCGTCCCACGGCGACCACCCTCGCCGCCCCGGCGATGCGGGCCGCCTGGACCGCGATGCTTCCCGCTGCCCCGGTCGCTCCCAGCACGATGGCGGTCTCTCCCGGCTGCAGCTTCGCCGCCCAGGTGATGGGAAGCCATCCGGCCAGCGCGGCGGTTCCCAGGGCCGCGGCGGTAGCAGCGTCCGCGTCATCACCGATATCGACCAGGGCCGCGGGGGGAGCGTTGAAACGCTCGGCGGCGGTTCCGTCCCGCACGACGCCGAGGCCGCCACCCATGACGAATACGCGCCGGCCGTCGTCCAGGCGACCGACCGCCTCGATGGCCGGCACGTAGGGCATGGGCGGGTGTCCGGCGTAGAACCCGCCGGATGCGATGGCCAGGTCGACCGGGTTGAGCGAAGCCGCCTCGAGCGCGACCGTAACCTCGCCCTCGGCCGGCGCCGGTAGGTCGCGGTCCTCCACGACGGGGGTTGCGCCGGGTGCGTTTATCAGGGCGGCCTTCATGGTGTGGTCTCCTTCTTGGGCAGGTAACGGTCGGCGTCCGCGAACACGTCGATCCCCCGGTAACCCCCCCGGATGCGGGTGATGTGGGTGACTCCGGCGGGGACCGTGTAGGTGTCACCGCGGCGGTAGGTACGGGTCTCGCCTCCTATCGTCATCTCCATCTCCCCCTCGAGCACCACCCCCCATTGGGCGCCGTGGACGTGTTCCGGTACCTCGACATCCTTGTCGATCTCGTAGAACATCGGCGTGCAGTACTCGTTGGGAACAATGTGAGCCCGCATGTCGACCGGGCTGTCCGGCACGGGCAGTGCCTTGATGAAGTCCGGGAAGCCATCGCTCACGGAGTTCTCCTCTCTATCACTGATCTCGTTTCCGATCTCGGGACCCGACTCACAGAGTTGAGATGAGAGCCGCGTAGGACTCCGACGACCCGGCCCGCTCCTCGAACCGGTATACCTGCGGGGTATAGACGTGGGTCTTCTCGAAGGGATGCTTCATCCTCGGTAGCGCAGGCCGCCATGGCGAGACCGGGCTGCCGGCCTTGACGATGGTGCGGATGCTCGCCCGGTCCTGCAGGATGGTGACATCCTGGTCCGGCTTGCCTTCCACGACCAGCAGGTCGGCGTACTTGCCCCTGGTTAACGTCCCGATCTGCTCGGCATGCTGGGGCAGCGTTATGGCGCTGTTGCGGGTCATCGAGAGCAAGGCCTCGAAGTGGGTCATGCCGAGGAGGTCGACGAAGAGTTCCATCTCCCTGGCGTGCCACTCGCCGTACGGGGTCATGGCGAACCCCGACTCCGAGCCGCCGATCAGTGTGGCGCCGTTCCGGTGCGCCTCGCTGAGAATGGCGGCCGCCGCGTCGAGCTCACGCTTGAACCGGTCCCGTATCGGCGGGGAGAGGTTGGCCCGGTTGGCTTCCAGAGTATTGACCAGCAGCGTCATGGCCGGGAGCAGGGGGATGTCCTTCTCCAGGACCATCTCGAGGGTCGGCTCGTCCATGTGTGAGGCGTGCATTATCCAGTCGACGCCGGCCCGCGCCGCGTACTCGACCGATTGGCGGGACCGGGCGTGGATGGTGACCGGACGGCCCAGCCGGTGGGACTCGTCGACGGCCAGCTCGAGTTCTTCCAGGCGGAAGGATGCATACTCGTCGGACGAGTTGCCCGATCCGGCGATCTTGATGATGTTCACGCCGTCCTTGACCTCGTTGCGGATCTCCTGGAGCAACTCGTCCCGGTTGCGCACCAGCGCTCCGAACGACGATTCCGGAACTCCGATCCAGCTGGGGAAGCCGTCCGAGATTCCCTGCTGGGTGGTGATCTGGCGGCCTGCGCACGCCATCCGCGGTCCCTGCACGAGACCGGCTTCGATGGCGTCCCGCACCGCTACCGCCACGGCGTACGGCCCCCCCGGGTCGCAGCTGGACGTGACTCCCGCCAGCAGCGCCTTCTCCGCATCGACCGAGGCGCGGATCGCCCGGTATTCGGCGGGTGTGTAGATCGACAGCTCTTCCTCGGACTCGGCCTCTCCGAAACTTATGTGCATGTGCCCGTCGACCAGCCCCGGCATAACCGTGAAGCCGGTGGTGTCGACTTCCTCGTAGCCGTTCGCCATGAACTCCGGCGGTACGGCGTCGGCGTCACCCACCCAGGCGACCCGGTCGTCCTCGGTCACCACGCAGCCCCGGTCGATGACCGTCTCGTCCTCGCACGGCAATACCCGGCCCCCGTTGAAGCGGTACCCGGTCATGGTCCTACCTCCCTTGCAGCTGTCAAGACGGTACGAGCGGGAAGTACTTGCCGCCCATCGGTTCACCGATCTCGATTCCCACCTCGTCGTCGGAGTAGTTGAACTCGTAGCGCCTACTGCCGAACCACCGGGTGCCGTCGGCAAAGAAGCGCACCACGATCGCCCGGCGCGGGATGGTCGAGACGTTGGGTAGCGAGGCGTGCCAGGTCAGGCAATGGTGCATGGATACCGACCCGGCGGGCACCGTGATCGTCTCCACCGGTAGGCCGGCCTCGTTCGGGTCGGAGATCGGCCTGACGGTGGGGGGCCGCAGGTCCTGCATGTATGTCGATCCCGTCCCGAAGGCGGCGGGGAGCGTCTCGCCCATCACGTGACTGCCGGGCACCATCTGCATCGCGCCGTTCTCGGCGGTCACGTCGTCGAGCGCGACCCAGGCGGTCACCGCGTTCGGCTGGGCCAGCGGCCAGTACGGGTAGTCCTGGTGCCACTTGAGGCTGCCGCCCTTGCCCGGATCCTTGAACAGGGCGTTGTCCTCCAGGATGCGGACCTCCCGCGATCCTGTCAGCTGGGCCGCCCACCCCGCTAGGAGCGGGTTGAAGGAGACGATGCGGATGTCCTCGTCCCACGTCCAGAGGTTGAACAGGAAGCCCACCGACTTGCCCGGCTCGGGAGGAAGCACGCTGTCCTCGGGCCAGATGGCGGGATCGAGCAGGTTCCACTCCTCACCCTTCCCTCGCTGGAGGACGCGGGCTCTCTCCACCACGTCACGCAACATCTCGACCTGCTCCGTGGTGAATACCCGGCCCGGTCGCAAGAATCCCTTGTGGTGGAACTCGAGATTCTCGAAGGTCGCCCGATCGGCCACGGTGTCGGGGTCGAAGATGGTCAGGTCCGCATACCATCCTGGCCGGATGCGGCCTCGCCGCTCGAGCCCGAAGTGCTCGGCGGGCAGGGAGGTCATCTTCCGCACGGCTTCTTCGACCGGCAACAGCTTTCGGCCGCGGACGAAGTCCCCGAGTACTTTCGGGAAGCATCCGTAATTCCGGGGATGGGGGTAGTAGTCGGCGGCCAGCTTGCCATGGGGGGCGACAGCCGACCCGTCACTCGCCACCATCACCAGAGGGTTCACGAAGATTCTCTCGATGTCGTCCCGCTCGAGCGTGTGGAACACCATGCTCACCCGCCCGTTCGACGTCTCGAGCATGCTCACAGCAGTCTCGAAAACCCCTTGTCGGTGCTTTTGGGCGATGCGGGCGAGGGTCTTACCCTCCAGCAGGGGGTCGGGCCTGTACTCGGAGACCGTCATCCTGTCCCCGCCACCCCGCAACGCCAGCGACGTGGTGAAGGAACTCTCGATGTCCGCCCTCAGCGCGGCATCGGCCGTTCGCAACAGGAAGGCTTCGACGCCACCCTCCTGGCACCACTGGGGGAACAGGACGAACATGGTGCTGCTGGTGGCGTCGTACGGGTACTGGTCGCCCAAGACGTCGACACCCTGTTCCCGGGCCTTCTCGATTGCCGCGAGAGCTCTTCCGCTCTTACCCCACACATCGGCTCCGAGTGCCTTCAGATGGGAGATCTGGACCCGTACCCGGGCACCGTGTCCGATCGCCAGGGCCTCGTCGATGGCGTCGAACCAGTCGCCGTTGTCGCCCTCGCTCCGGATGTGGCTGGCGTATACGCCCCCGTATTCGCTGACGATCCGGGCAAGCTCTATCAACTCCCCCCGGCTTGCGTATCCGCCGGGAACGTACCTGAGACCCGAGCACATTCCCCGAGCTCCGCTCCGCATAGCCTCACGGACGTGGTCTCTCATAGCCTCCAACTGGGCCGGGGTGGGCTCGGCCTGGCTGAACCCCATGACGGCCATCCGGACCGTGCCCTGGGCAACCATCGGGACGACATTGACGGCAGGACTCACGGATCGGACCCGATCGAAGTACTCGCCCACTGTCTTCCAGTCGACCTCGATGCCGAACTGTCCCACCTTCTCCGCAATGTCCGCCCGCGCATCCCCGACGGCGGGAGCTAGGCCCATCCCGCAATTCGGGAAGATCTGGGTGGTCACACCTTGGCGGACCGCGCTCTCGGCCCTCGGGTCGACCAGGATGGTGATGTCCGAGTGGGTATGCACGTCGACAAAGCCGGGAGCCACGATCAGCCCGGTAGCTTCGATGCGCGTCCGGCCTTCGCCGCTCTGGATCTTCCCGACTCGGACTATCCGCTCACCGGAGACTCCGATGTCCGCCGTGTAGAGCGGCCCCCCCGAGCCGTCGGCGACCCGTCCGCCGCTGATGACCAGATCCAGCATCCAGCCCAACCGGCTCAGAGCACGCTGATCGTGATCTCGCCGAAGCCTTCCTTCCGCATGCGGGGAGCTTCGTGAGCCAGGGCATCCATACCGTGGGTGATCCGGCCTACGATGTTGGTGGCCAGCGGTCCGCTCATGCCCCTGATCGCGCTGTCTCGCTCGTATATGAACCCGATGACGAGGAAGGTACGGACATGCCTCGGCCACACCGGTTCCACGAAGATTGCCGGTTTGTGGTAGACGAATAGATCTCCTACGCACTGGTATATGGTCTGGTTCTCTTCCGGGATCGGCCCCTGAGTGTCAAGCAAGGAATACACTTCCCTGCCATTTTCCATGCTGTGAATGGCCTGGTTCCTTATCGGAAGCAGTTCTTGCAGCCAAGCGGTTGTTCTCGGGGCGGCAACCTCGTCCAGGTCGGCGAAGGCCTCAGCCGCTCCGAGTGCCATTCGAATCCTTGTCATCCGGTCCCGCCTATCATTCCTCGTATCGCTTCACAACCAGCCGTTTGAGTCCCTTATGGCGGATCTCCTCACACTTGTTCATGAAGTCCGCAGGGAGGTCGGTTAAGGTCGCGAACAGCGTCGTGACTTGAAGAGTCGGGTCTGCCCCCCTGGCCGGATCACTTGCCGCTAGACCCAAGCCGGACGGCTCGCCATAGAAGATGGCGAATTCCGAAAGCTCCCGCTCGAACTCCGAACTGTAAGCGAGTTGCTTTCCTCGAGACATCTGGGGTGCTCGCCAGAAATAGACGATGTCTCCAGGTGCGACTATCCCGTGGCTGGACGGTCCCTCAGGCGGAAGCCTGAGAATCTTGTCGCCTTGAAGATGCAACATGATCTCGCGGCTCGCCCAGTTCGCATGGATCGACATGCCCTCCACCGGGAGTATCTCCCACACAGCATCGCACGTGTCGGGCACGATATCGTCGTGCAACTCGGCTATCGCCTGTATCCCCTCTAGTTCGAAAACCAGCTTTCTCAAGGATCGTCCGTTCTTTCGATGATCAATTCTTGCTGGCCTTCATATATCATCGCCTCACACGCCCTGCGAAGCTCTGCCAGACCGGAGGATATCTCAGCAAACAGATTCACTGCTTCAGGTCCCCTCGGACCCTGTGGTCTCGTGTCGTGGTCGTAAACTATCCCTATTTCGGCGGATTCCAGCCTGCCGTACGGTGTGCCCCGGTAGTAGCGAGCCGGTCTGTAGTAATAGAAGACATCGCCCGGTACGGGAATATAGGTGAGAACGTTTTCCGGGTCGAGATAGGGGTCACCCTCCAAGTGGCAGCGTATCAAGTGTCCCGACCATATGTCATGCGTCGCCTTGAGACGGAGCGGGAGGAGGTTCCATAGAGCCGAGCAGGTGTCGGGACAATCATCATCCAAGAGATCGGCGATAGCGGTAGTGCCTGAACCTGGAAGCGAGATTCTGATGCGACGAGGAGAGGCCGGTACACCATGTGCTTGGTCAGACATGCGGTTGTGATGCCTCGAACTGTCGTGGGAGCGGACTCCAGATGATCCTAAGGGGCAACTTGTCGACCCGTCAAGCAAGCCTCAACGGTTGAGGATGTGTGATTTCGTGGGTCTAAACCTCCGGCTCATGTGTCGACGATCTCGACGCTGCGGTTGTCTAGCAACGGGCGGATCTGTTCGACCGCCACCTCGGTGAAGTGCTCGGTGGCTTGGTGCGCGGCGAACGCGGCCCGATCGACATACTTCTCCAGCAGCAGGAACCGGCGCCGGTCGTCCACGCTTCTGTAGACCTCGAACGCGAGGCAACCCGGCTCCTCGAGCACCAGAGCCGTGTAGCTCCTCAGCAAGTCGGCCACTTCGCCGTCCTTGCCGGGGGCCGTCGTGTAGGTCGCCAGGACAATGGTCATGCCTTTCCTTCCCTCTGCAATCACGTCCGTCTTTATGTAAGAGGACACCGGCACGCCTCCGATATTACGCGGTCCCGATCCCTGTTCCGTGTTCGATCGCCCCCGCCCGTGCGGGCAGGCGATACAGTTCTGCTTGATGATTCCGGTTCTCACGGCTGAACAATCCCGGCGCCAGGATGCGCTGGCCACCGCAGATCCTCGCACCCTGCTTGACCGGGCCGGTCTGGCGGTCGCCTTGCAGGCGGTTGCTCTAGGGGCCGGCTACGGATCGAGGGTGGCGGTGCTGGCCGGTCCCGGCAACAACGGGGGTGACGGGTACGTCGCTGCCCGGTACCTGGCGGGGAGGGGGATAGCGGTGGACGTCTATCCGCTGGCCGAGCCGCGCACGGATCCGGCGCTGTGTGCCCGCGAGCTGGCCCGGCGGGAAGGGGCGCGGGTTCGGTGCTGGTCGGATACCAGGCCCGCCGACATGGTGATCGACGCCCTGTTCGGAGCGGGCTTCCGGGGCGAGCCCCCCGACCTCTCATCGTGGACGCAGCCCGGCCCCGGTGGGGGAGCCGGCGTGCCGTGGTTGGCGGTCGATGTGCCGTCCGGGTTGGACGCAACCACCGGGGAAGCGGCTGGAGGGACACCCTACGCCCGGGCTACGGTCACCTTTCACGGATACCGGGTGGGGCACCTGGTCGGCTCCGGCCCCGACCGGTGCGGCGATGTCGTGGTGGCCGACATAGGCCTGCCGGATGTGGCGCCGGAGATGTGGCTGTGCGAGGAGGAGGATGCCCCGTTGCCAGTGCGGTCCCGCACAGCGCACAAGTGGTCGGCGGGCTCGGTCCTGGTGGTGGGCGGCTCGGATGGTCTGGACGGGGCCGCCACCCTGACCGCCCGGTCTGCGCTGCGCGCCGGCGCCGGGGCGGTGATGATCGCCTGTCCCCCCACGGTCGAGGAGAAGGTCCGGGCCCCCGAGATCATGACTCGGGCGATCGGATCGGGCCGCTCGCTATCGGCGGCCGACCTTCCCGAGTTGCTGGGACTCGCCCAGCGCTTCGATCTCGTGATCATCGGGCCCGGCCTCGGTTCAGCTCCCGATCTGGGCGCCCTGGTCGGCGGGCTACTCCAAGGTTGGCGGGGGCCGGTGGTGGCCGACGCCGACGCCCTGAACGCTCTCGGCGATGCGGGAGAACTGGCCCGCCGGGGAGATATCGTCATCACCCCGCACGCCGGAGAATTCCAACGCCTGTCGGGGCGGGCGGCCAATTACCAGGAGGCGGCCCGATTGGCCGGGGACACGGGAGCCACCGTGTTGCTGAAGGGCGCTCCCACATTCGTCATGGGCGCGGAACGTTGGCTGGTCGACTCGGGCGGTCCCGAGCTCGCCACCATCGGCACGGGGGACGTGCTGGCGGGAATGATCGGGGCGTTCTGGGCCGCCGGAGGGGACGGCGCGGAGGCGGCCCGGTCGGCCGCCTACTGGCACGGACGGGCGGCATCCGATCTGGCGGCCCGGCGTACCGTCACCGCCGATCTCCTGGTCGAGCAGGTGGCCATCACCACCCGGCGCTGAACCAGCCGCGGCGCTCGGCCGGCGGCCGGAGAAGAGGATCGCTCAGGCGATCTGGGTCATCCTCATCTCGCCGCTCTCCTGGATCAGGTGTCTCACCGCGGCGCCACCCTCCCGGATGTGGGGCGAGGCGATGTGGCGTTCCAGATCTTCCTCGCTCCGCCAGTACTCGACGAAGTAGAAGAGACCGGGATCATCGTTGACGGCGTGTAGCTGGTAGTCGATGCAACCCTCCTCCTCGAGAGTGGGGGCAACGAAGCCCACCAGCGCCTCCCGGACCGCGTCCTCGCCGCCGGGCTCGGCCCGTACCCACGCCACCAGGCTCAGAACGTCTTTGTCAGTGGTATCACTCATGTTCGCGACTGTACTACGCGCAGTCGTGGGCGCCGGAGGGTCCGGCCAGCAGGCGGGCGGGGTTCTTCCGCAGGAGTGTGTCCAGATCCGCACCGGAAACGCCTCGGGCCGCGAGGCGAGGGACGATGTCGCGGAGGAAGTGGTCGTAGCCGTGACCGCCGTAGGCGGCCAACTCGTGCTTGAAACAGATGTCCTGGGCCGGGAAGACATGTTCGGTCATTCCGGCTTCGATGAGCATGATCAGGGCGTCCACGCGCTCCTCATCCGACGCGAGCCAGGACTCGCGCATCGAGTAGTAGAGCTCCCGCCCGAAGGTGTCGAGGCCGAAGCCGGCGCCCAGCTCCCCGGCTCGGCGGTACAGGTCCAGGTCGGCGCGGAACCGGTCGTCGAGGTGGCTCTGGACCACCTGGCTCATCTCGGCCCCGGCGTCCGACAGGACTTCGATCACCTCCAGAGGCGAGTCGGCGCCGGCGGCGGAGTGAGCGATGATGGCGCAGCCCACCTCCTGCTGGGCCAGGGCGGCAGCCTGGAACACCTTGCGTTCGGCCGGTCCCATCGGGTACCGGGTGACACCCAGCTCTCCGATCACTCCGGCCTTGACACCGGTGCCATCCATGCCCTCGGTGAGGTCCCGGATCATCTCCCCGGCGATGTCCTCCACCGACCATTTATGCAGGCAGGCCGGATGGGTGGCCTCCACGTAGAAGCCGCATCCGGCCACGATGTTCACCCCGGACTCCGCTGCCAGCCATTCCAGGACGCGGGCATCGCGGCCCAGGCCGGGCGGGGTGGCGTCCACGATCGAGTCACCGCCGGCATCGCGGTAGCGCTTGAGTTCCTCGGCCAGGACATGGGGCTCGTCCACCACCAGGTTGTCCCGGCATGCGAACGGGTTGGCCCGGATGCGGCCCAGGCGGTCCGTCGTTACCGGCCGGAAGGCGATGGTGGGATCGTCGTCCGGGCGCCAGTTGCAGCGGATGTCAACCAGAAGGTGCTCGTGGACCAGGGTCGTGCCGAGTTCGGCGGCCGGAATCTGCCCAAGGACGGTCTGGACCGCTGCTTCGTCAGGCAGGGGCGGGATTACTTCGCCGGGTGTCACTCGGACAGAAACGAACGAAGGGCCTGGTCGAAGCGCTCCACCGTGCTGTCGATGACGTCCCCGGTGTGGGCGCTGGACAGGAACAGGTTGCCGAGCCCGGAGATCCGCACCCCGGCTGCGGCCAGATGCGATTGGAAGGCCGCCCGCCGGGCCTTGTCGGTCAGGAGGACCTCGCGGTGGTCCCTCACCTCGGTCAGCTCGGTGAACATCAGGTTGAAGACGGTGGGCAGACCCTGCACCAGGCAAGGCACGCCACGGTCCTCGATCACCCCACGGAGATCCTGCATGAGACGGCGGCCCCGCGCCTCCAGCGTGTCGTAGAACTCGCTACCTCCCAGGTAGAGGTGTTCGAGAGCTGCTCGGGCGGCGGCCATGCTGATGGGGGAGGCGTTGAACGTGCCGGCATGGGTGACGGTCCCGGTGCTGACGATCTCCATGATCTCCCGCCGGCCTGCCACGCAGCCAACCGGGAAGCCCGACGCGAGGGCCTTCCCCATGGTGGTGAGGTCAGGGGTCACGCCATAACGGCCCTGAGCGCCACCCAGGCCGGCCCGGAAACCCGTGATGACCTCGTCGAAGATGAGAATGATTCCGTGGCGGTTGCACAGGTCGCGCACCGCCTCCAGGTAGCCGGGTGCCGGTTCCGCCACCCCGCTGTTGGCCATGACCGGCTCCATGATGACCGCTGCCACCGAGTCCCCGACCGATGCCAGCACCTCTTCCAGCGCGTCCGCGTCGTTCCAGGGCGCGACGATCAGGGACGAGCCCGCCTCCGGCGCCATGCCCGCCGACTCCGGCACGGTCCCGAGGCCCGGGCCCTCCGCGCCTGGACCCGACTCGCTGCCCACATTGAAGAGAACGCTGTCGGCCCAGCCGTGATAGTGCCCCTCGAACTTGACCACCAGGTGGCGGCCGGTGGTGGCCCGGGCGATCCGGAGGGCGGCCTGGACCGCCTCGGTGCCGGTCATGTTGAAGCGCACCATCTCGGCGGAGGGCACCATCCGGGTTATGAGGCGTGCCACTTCGACTTCGAGTTCGTGCTGGCCGCCGTAGAGGATGCCCTGTGTCAGCTGGTGCTCGACCGCTTCGAGCACGAAGCCGGGCCGGTGCCCGAGGAGCATGGGGCCCTGGCCCATCACGTAGTCGATCAACCTGTTCCCGTCAGCATCGAACAGGTAAGGGCCCTCCGCCGACTCGAAGAAGATGGGGTGGGGCTGTTCACCCATCCGGACGTTGCTGTTCACCCCCCCGGGGATAACCTTCTTGGAGCTCTCGAGGAGGCGCCGCGACTGCTCGAAGCCAAGCTCTACCATCTCGCCCTGCATCTGTCGTACCTCCTGAAAGGAACCCGGCGCCCGATTCCCCGGTGATGCTACCCCTGGCAGGCCGGGCGGGTTACCGGAGCCTCGAACACGGGGTCACTGCCGTTTCAGGAACACCTTCCCGAAGAGCCACCAGACGAGATAGCCGACGCCTAGAGCGAGCGCCAGTGCGAATAGAGGCGCTCCCGGCCAGTCGACGGTCGGGTTGCCCAACCATGTGTGGCAGCGCTCCCAGCTCGGAACCCCGTCCACATCGTTGCAGCCGGCGACCATGGTGCTCAGGAGGGTGACCACGCCTGCCGCGACCGACAACATGGGTCGCAAGATCGCAAGCAGTATTCCTGCTCCGTCACGCGTCGGCGCCGACTCGGCCGACATGATCATCGCGCCCAGCCCGGCCGCAATGGAGACGCCGATCACCATCCAGGTCGCGACCTCCCGGACGTTTTGAGCCGCAACGGCGCCCAACACCGTGACGGCGAGCAGCGTTCCCCCAAGGATCCAGCCGATGATCGCACGCATGACGGTACCCATCCTATCCTAGCTCGAAAGTCATCGTCTGACGGCTATCAACCCTATTAAGTGATCACTACAGCTAACTGACAGCCATCATACTAACTGTACATCTAATGTACATGATTGGCCCTGCGCGGAAACGTGGGTGGGTGGGGGTGAAGTCCTTGGTTTGGGGGTGAGGCCTCGCTGGAATCGGTGAAGTCCAGTTCGCCGATTCGAGGAGGCCTCGA